>Ga0181350_1000004_pt1 | contig 95212 bp, 105 predicted proteins | sample Su13VDMM110DCMD_FD_130105 | JGI IMG/M metagenome (GOLD analysis project Ga0181350, IMG submission 130105) | Freshwater viral communities from Lake Michigan, USA - Su13.VD.MM110.DCM.D | ecosystem: Environmental > Aquatic > Freshwater > Lake | place: USA: Michigan | collected 2013-07-16
GAACTACACAAAGATGATCCTGAACTAAAACCAAAGATTGTAGAACCAGACCCCGTAATACCTCTTACTGAAGAAAGATTGATGGTGATTGCAACAAATAACTCAAAAAACATGCGTCGTAAAATATGAACAAAGTAGACACAGAATATTTCAGAATTGTCAATGATATTTTGACAAACGGAAAAGTTAAAAAGAACCGAACTGGTGTAGATACAATCGGTATTTTTGGTGCTCAAGCCAAATACGACGTTGACCTCAACGCATTTCCAATTCTAACAACCAAGAAAGTTCATTGGCCAGCTATTGTTCATGAACTATTGTGGTTCATCAGTGGCGACACCAATATCAAATATCTTGTAGACAATAACGTTAGAATCTGGAACGAGTGGGCGTTTTCTCGGTATCAGAAAGTCAAACCAACTTTGGGAGGAATAATGTTGGTAGATGAATTGTTGTTTACGAACCAAGAAAAACGAGTATTGTCTTCCAAGTTAGAACCAGAAGATGTTGATGTGGTTGATATTGTCAAGAAATCAATACAAGAAAAACAAAATGCGTTTATTGACCGAATCAAAAATGATAATGAATTTGCCAAACAATGGGGTGAACTCGGTGAAGGAACATACGGAGGAATGTGGCGAGATTTTCCGTTTTATACCACTGTGAATGACAATGATGCAAGCACTTGTCCCAAAGGTACTGCAAGTGGAACAAAAGGTGATTATGCCGAATCGTGGTTTTTTGGTAGAATAGATCAACTACAAAAAGTAATTAACAAGCTCAAGTTCTATCCAGACGATAGACGTATGATTGTAAGTGCATGGCACCCTTATTGGGTAGATCACTGTGCTTTACCGCCTTGTCATTGTTTATTCCAGTTCCATACAGAAGAATTGACATTGGAAGAGAGAATTGAAATTTTACAAAAACAAGTTGGTCCTGTAAATCTTCCTAAATCGGAAATGTGGGTTATTCAAAAATTAGCCGAGGAAAATATTCCAAGCCGTCGTTTGAATTGTTTGTTGTACCAAAGATCGCAAGATACGGCATTAGGAAATCCATTTAACGTAGCTAGTTATTCACTATTAACTGCCATGATTGCACAGACGGTCAATATGACTACAGGTACATTCACACATTCAACCGGAGATACGCACATTTATGTGAATCATCTTGATGGATTGAAACTACAACTTACGAGAGAACCTAAAAAATTGCCGAATTTGTGGTTGAATCCAGAAGTCAAATCATTGTTTGATTTCAAATATGATGATATCAAACTACTTGATTACGAGTTTCACCCGACAATTAAGTTTGATGTAGCAGTATGAAATTACTTATTGGCGTAAGTCTACTAGTTTGTGTATACGTCGCCGGATGGTATCAACTACACGGTCAATTCATAAGCCCATGGTTCAAGAAATACGAGTATCTATTGATATTTCTAAGCATACCAAGCACATATGTCTCTATACGTGCAATAAAAATAATCAGTGATCACTTTCAAGGACAAGTTTGGCCAAATAGAATATTGACATTTGGCGTTGGATTGATTATGTTCACCATATTATCGTACTGTCATTTTAACGAGAAACTAGGACTCAAAACACTAACCCTCATTGGATTGGCACTATTGATTGTAATACTGCAAGTTCTGTGGAAGTAACGTGCCTAACTATCTAAAAAAATCAATATCAGAGATAACAAAACAGTCAAAAAAATTGACTGAATTGGAATTTTTGTTGGACATCATACCGCCCATGTCCGAAGATGGTCCGTGGATTGCAGGAGGATCGCTTCTAAGAACATATCTGAATCTTCCTCTAAAATCAGATCTTGACATATTCTTCAAAAATGAAGCACAGTTTCTAGCCTACAGAGATCAATTTAGACTAAAAAACTCAGGTCGTGATTCCAATGGAAAATACACCATTGTAAAAGAAGAACAAAAAAGTTGGTTTACAATGGAAACCATAAAATGTTTTGATGCGCAAGAATACAAAATACAACTTGTGTGTAAAAACTATTACACAGGAGCATGTGACTTATTGGATCACTTTGATCTTGATATTTGTCAATTGGCATACGACGGTAAAAACCTGTTTCTAGAACAAAATGTTCTTAAAAACATTGATTCACGTCAAATGCATCTAGTTAAAACAGCATATCCACAGAAATTCATGCAAAGGTGCATCAAATATTCAAAATTAGGATTCAACATATCGCCAGAAGAAATTCAACGGTTTTTTGAAATGACTAAAACAATTCCACTTCCAACATTAGAAAAATCAGAAGAATCATATGCAGAACAATAACCAAGCTGGAAAAGGCGATAAACCAAGACCCGTAAAGAAAAGCGTCTACAATGACAATTACGATGACATCAACTGGGGAGACAAACCCAAGAAAAAGTTGAAACTCAAAACCATCAATGAAGTTTGTAATAGAGCAGAAGGCACTTTTCAAGAGTATCTCAAGAAACACCAAGAAATGGAAGCACAATCTTGGGTTGATCTAAAAAAGAGAATCAAAAAAGGTTGACTTTTTCCAATACAGTGATACACTCATAGAATGAACATTAGAACTGTAATCATTCCAGATCTTCATCTGCATTGGCAGACTGCTGACAATATTATTGCTCATGAGGCTCCCGATAAAATCGTGTTTCTCGGCGACTATTTTGACAATTTTGATGACGATGCCATCATGAATCAGGTGATGGCAGAATGGGTCAAGAATAGTATTAATCAGACTAATCGCATTCATATCATGGGAAACCATGACACCAATTATGCATTTCGTCATCGTAGTTACAAGTGTAGCGGATATACTTCTGTTAAAGAAGAGACGATCAATCTCATTTTGAAACAGAACGATTGGCGTAAAATGCAACTTTACACGCAAGTAGGCAGTTGGCTATGCAGTCATGCTGGTGTTCATCATCACATGTATGACCACTATGGAAACGGACAAGATTTCAATAGTTGGTTGAAAAATACGTGTGAATTTGCACTTGAAAATGCGTTTTCCAATAAACCGTGTGTATCTATTCTACAAGCAGGTCGTAGCCGTGGTGGAATCGAAAAAGTGGGTGGAATCAACTGGTGTGATGCTAATGAATTCTCTGGAATTCCAGGCATCAATCAGATTTTTGGTCATACTCCTCAGAAAAAACCTCGTTGGATCAACAAAGGTTCTTCTTTGAGCAAAGAATACAGCCAAAATCTGTGTTTGGATATTAGTCATGCTCATTATTATGCTATTCATGATTCTAAGGATGATAGTATCAAAACACACTGGATTGGTGACTTGTAATGAATACACATGTAGTTGTAACACGATTCAAAGAAGATGTTGAGTGGGTTCGAAAAATCAATCATCCTGTTACTGTCTACGATAAACAAAAATGTAGGATCAACGTCGGCAGTGACTTGTGGTCCAACCTTTCTTTTATAATCGACAATTACCACAACTTGCCGGATAAAATTCTATGTTTACATGGACATGAAATGTCGTATCATCAAGACTACGAAGGATGGTATATTGCTAACAATCTAAATTGGAACTTGGATTACGTTAACGTTAACACCAGAATACAAGGAGAGCAATATTTTAGTATAATCTATGATTTTGAGGACACCGAGAAGTTTTACCGAAAAAGTTTTGCTTTGTGGATGGTTCCGGCATGGCATGATATGTTTGGCGACGATCTTGTCATGCCAGATACGTTGACTTTTATTGGTTGCAGTCAATTCTTGGTGTCCAAGAACCTTATTTTGCGACATCCAGTTGACTTTTACAGACGTTTGTTGAATTGGTTGGAGACAACTAACATAGACAGAGAAATGTACGTAGGCAACCCACGTCTGTTCAATAGAGCCGCTTCATATGTGAGTGGCAGACTCATAGAATACACTTGGCATTATATTTTTACTGGTGACCCAGAAGAAAAAGTTGTAGATTTTCTATTGTGACATGGGCGTGACAATGCGTCCTTGACGTGATTTAAAGCGTTTGATCTGATATTTTAGTGTGTAATATGAATGCACACTGTCTTTATTGTAACACCCAACTTATTTTTGCACGATCTTCATATGGTATGCGATGCATGTGTGATGATGAACATCGATTTCTAAAAAAAGAAGACATTTTATTAGGATTTCATCAAGATAAAGTATATTTATTGAACGACGGACCTGATAAAATGTATGATAACAAAACCGATCTACAAAAATATGTACCGGATGGGAGATGAAGATTGTGATTCAGACTCAACGAAGCCGTCAAAAGAGAGTTCATCGCCGTTAGGAAGCAACCAAATATTTTTCTATGATGATGTTACTAAAGGTAGCATCTATAGTTTAAACAGACAATTGGATATTGCTGCAAAATCCGTACAATTGTTGACTATCAATTACAATTTAAAAGAGGTAGTGCCCATCGAATTGTATATAGGAAGTGATGGTGGTGAAGTATTCAGTGCATTTAGTGCAGTAGATCGTATCAAATCAAGTGTTATTCCCGTTCACAGTTACGTTGAAGGCATGGCAGCAAGCGCAGCAACTCTATTGAGTGTTTGTGCTCACAAAAGATACATTCGAAAAAACAGTTTTATGTTGATTCATGAAGTTCGTAGTGCTGTTTGGGGTCCATTTGAAGACATCAAGGAAGAAGTAAAAAACCTTGAGTTGATCATGAAGTACATTCGTACACTCTACCTAGCTCATACCAAATTCACTGATAGTGATCTTGATGACATTCTAAAACAAGATATGTATTTGGATGCCAATGAGTGTTTGAAGTTTGGCTTGGTTGACGAGATTGTGTAATATGTATCCGTAATGGATGGCGGATATCTGTACATAATAACCAACGATAGTTTTCCTGGCTGGATCAAGGTGGGAATCACCAAAGATCTTAATGCCAGACTAAACCACTATCAGACTGGTAGCCCCCATAGAAACTACAAATTGATCTATTCTATACGTCATCCAAAATACTTGGAAGCGGAGAAAAAGATCAAAGATACCCTTAAACCTTTTGCCAAATCAATCAGAAACGAGTGGTACGAGGTGGATATAACAATGGCAAAACACCGATTGAATGAACAATTGGAAGAATACCAAGAAAATTTTTAAAAAAAGTTATTGACTTTGGTCATACTTATTGTATAGTGACGTTATGAATACTGTTGCAAATAAACTAATCTGTCTTAGCCTAAACGCTAACTGGCAGCCTATCGGTTACAAGACTGTTCAGGCTGCTATCATCGATTTGTGTGGTAGTGAAGCTGGTAACAAACCGTCTTCATTGGCATTGGACATTGACTACAACATCTTGGACAACGGAGAACCCGACTTCTCCGAAGCCAAGAGCATGAATCCAGTGTGTTGGAGCGAATGGATCAAACTTCCAATTCGTCCTTGGGATCTGGTGATCAACAGTGCTCATATGTCTGTGCGTGTTCCAACTGTTATCATCGCTACCAACTTCAAGAAGATGCCGGTGAAACACTTCAGGGGAAAGCCAAGCAAAGATGCAATCTTTGCCCGAGATGGTGGACGTTGCCAGTACACCGGCAAGAAGCTTACCCGTGAACAGTTTACGGTTGACCACGTTGTTCCCAAGTCAAAGGGCGGACCTGATTCTTGGACCAACATGGCGGCGTGTGATCGAGATGTTAACTCACGAAAGGGCAATATGTCCAATGAAGAGGCTGGTCTCAACCTCTTGAAGACACCTATTGTTCCTTCGCCAATTCCTGTTTATGCTATGATCAAAGAAGCAAAACACGATGACTGGAAACATTTTTTGATCAAACAGTAAAAAATTGAAAGCAAAGAAACTCTGAACGAATATTTATCGGTCAGAGTTTCTTTTTATGCGTACCAAACCACCATTCACAGTTGTCATTGATAATACCGAGGTTGTTATCACAGCCGAATTAATTGATGCGTACAAACAAAACACTTCTAAAAAAAGAGTCACGAAACGAGGAATTGAAAAATTCTTCAATCGACTTTTTGAAGTAATGACCCGAGGTATCTAGTACAACTGTTGTTCCACGGACTATTTAGTCCCCTCACAATCCCACATCTTTTAGATCGGATGCAACCATCTTTTTGATGAGCGAATAAAAATCACTCTTTGGTTTCCAATCAAAATCACTTCTGAATCCACGGCTATTACCCAACAAAAGTTCTACTTCAGCGGGTCTGTAAAAATTTGGATTGATTTTGACCAACACTGAAGATGGAATATTCAATTCATTTGCTGATTGAGTGGTGAAACTGAACTCTTCATTCGTTCCGTCTCCGTGCCATACGCCGTCAATTCCAACAATTTTGAATGCCACCTCAACAAACTCTTTAATCGTATGAGTTTCATTACTACTCAACACATATTCTTGGATTTCCATGTTGCTGTCAAAATTCAGTCTGTATTTTTCTTGATTCAACATCATCCATACACATTCAACAAAGTCTTCACTGTCACTCCAATCTCGTTTGGCGTTTACGTTACCCAACTCAATCGGTGAAAATTGAATGTGGTTCTTTATGCAGTACGCAATTCGAGCTACCCCCTTGGTAATCTTTCGAGTCACAAACTCTTCTCCTCGTCTAGGCCCCTCATGGTTGAACAACCAACTCTGAATAGCGTATAGGTTATAGCTATCACGATAAACCTTCACAATCTGTCGGGCAGCGGCTTTACTAGCCCCATATGGACTACGAGGACGAAGTGGATGAAGTTCATCTTGCGGACTATAACTCACATTACCAAATTCCTCAGATGATCCTGCGTTGTAGAACCGACACTTTGGTTGGTGGTGACGTATAGCTTCAAGAATATCCAACACGGAGGTACTGTTTGTTTGCCAAGTTTGACGGGCAAAATCCCAACTACTTGCCACAAAACTTTGGGCAGCAAAATTGATGAAATAATCGGGTTTCAGGTTTTCAATGATTGATGAGATTGCATGAGAGTCTGTAAGATCGAAATTCACCAAGTGAAACCTATCATTTTTGACATGGGAGAGATTGTGGTGATTGTAAACACTTAGTCGTCGTACACCACCAAAAATCAAAGCGTTGGTATTCTTCAAAAGATAGTCAACCATGTAACTTCCGTCTTGACCTGTAACTCCGGTTACAACAATAACCGTGTTCGAGAAATTGTCAGTCAAGTTTTTCTGTCCAACAAATTTGTTTCTAATTAGTTTAGCGTCTGAAATGTTTAGGATGTTTGCGGTATCAATTTTCTTACCGTAAAGCGTATCAATAATGTTTTTGGATTGCATATTAAAATAACGACTGTGTGGTTACTCGATCATACATATTATTGAATATGAAAGAAGAATTGTTCTATTTGCTACTTGTCAACGACACGTTCAGTAACGAAGTCATTCGTAATTTTCCTGGCACGTACTCGTACATCACATCATTGAAGCAAAACGCTTCAAAAGAACATATAGAGAAGTGTAAGGAACGTATTTGGTCTTTTTACGAATCAAACGAATCATTTAAAAACCAATTCATTTCATTTTACTCCAATCTCAAAAACCGTCGTGCTGACGGAAAAGTAATTGAAGTAAAAGACAAAGAAGAATACACAAGACTAATTCTACGATCAAAAACCGAAAATTGGGTATATGATGGAATCAGTATAGTAGAAACACCCGATAAAATCAAGGTGTATTTTTACTAATTAATATTCGTCGTCATCATCATCGTCATCGTCGTCGCCGTCATGGTCATGGTCGTCTTCGTCGTCGAAATCATCGTCATCCATCAAATTGTCGTTTTGAAACTTTTTGAAGTCAGAATCTCTTAATCCCAATCCGCTTACAATACGATGAATCAAAAAACACTTTTCTTCGGTTGTAGATTTTTGTTCTAGTATCTTCCTTACAATTATTGTAGCAAAAAGTGTAAGTTTCGTCTTCTTATCTTCACTAAGTGCACTTTTTTTCTTGGAATTACGCGTTGATTTATTTGCAGGTTTATTTGGTGTTGGATCTTTTGGAATCACCTTACGCGGCAACTTCTCATTTGTGATCCATCCGGGAATTTTGTTGTTGTACACCGCAAGTTGAGTATCACGTATAATCTGATTGTTCAAATGTGTTTTGAACTCTTGTGAGTTTTCATCGATATTAAGCTGTTTCACCATTTTCTTCAGTTGTGACTGAGTGATTCTCTTGGCTATGGTAAAACTTGCCATAATTCCGTGTTTTGCAAGTAAGTGATTTTGTGACGGGTAAATCATGTGTATAAATAGGTTTAAAACCTAGTCACAAACAAATCTTTTGATCCTTGCATAACATCTGGATCAAATTGTTTGGTTCCACGTTTGATAAAACCCTTTCCTGCTACGAACGTACAGTTATAACACAACAATTTGATGTTTTCTAATTTGTGGTTCTTTGGATTTCCATCTTCAAAATTCAATAAAAGAGGAATCTTACCATCAACAATTCTACGTTCTTTATATCCACACATCTCACAACATGATTCCTTTGCTTTTGATCGAATCAACTTGTCTTTTAGCCTGTATACGGGGTACTCGGGAAATTTTCCATCAAGCAATTCCGTAATAGGATACTTTCCCATATTAGGATCGACATTTTTCTTTATGCCTTTATTACTTTGATTGATCAATGTATGCATGCCATACATTCTTGCATATTTTCGATATGTCAAGTAACTGATTCCCAACTTTCGTGATGCTTCTCTTCCACTTCTGGAAACAGACTGAGCAATTTCTATTTCTGATTGAAGTAATGGTCGAGATCCACGGCCACGTTTTAGTTTGATCTTTAGTGAGTCTTGTTTGTCTCGCAAAAATGGAACATTTAGTTTTTCAGAAATCTCCCTTTGTATTTCGTCGGCAACAGATTCTCCAAGACCTTGAAGTTTCTTTATGTCGCGCACTTCTTGCTTGAGTTTATCCAACTCAGCAAGAATGTTGTGTGGTATGTTATCGGGTATATCCATATTACTATTACTATTTGGAACACACTGGCTCTTCTCTCAAATCTACTCCACTATCTTTTCTAAACTTTAACCTTAGATTTTCTGCTGGTTTGTGTAAACCACAGTTGACCAATATGATATATGAGTTGTAAATCTTTTCTTTTGAATTTTTTCGATCTAGTCTGGCTATCATAAAAGGTGGCAAAGACAATGGCGTTTCAATTGACCGTTTCATTTCTACAACTCTGGTACAAGCTTCCATCATTGGATCATTGAAAAATCCCTCGATTTCTAAATTATAGAAATCTTTTGCTGACCTAACTATTATTTTGTAACTTTTCATACATAAGATCGCCATCATTAAGTAGGTCCAGGTTCTTGAGTTTTTGGTTAACACTCTCACAGACCTTTTCTTCCACGGTTTTTGCAACAAACACAATTTTTTGTATGCTCTTGCTTTTTGCACTATCTCTCCATACTCGCCCTGTTGCTTGACGCATCTGTACAGCAGAATACGAAGGAGATATGATGGACATACGTGGATAATTGCCGTTTAGATCGTGCAACGACAATCCTGCACCACCAGCTGCAATGTTGACAAGAATTACTCGTTCTTTGTCCGACTGAAAGTCGTCTATGCTTTTCTGACGTGCATCATCTGATACTACTCCGTTTACAATACAAATCGTATTGAGTCTCTTTGATAGAGCCGTAATAGTTTCCGTAAAATTCAAAAATACAACTACACTCATTCCGTTTTCCAACGCCTCTTCAATCATGTCTACAAATAACGGAACTTTAACCAACTCAACCTTTTGTCTGGCACGAAGAATTGCAGTCAGTTCACTGACCCCATCTTTTTTTTCTTTCTTTATCTTACTGCTAAGTTTAGCCAGTTCACTTTCCATTTCTTGGTAAATGGAATTGATTTTTTTCTGAGCATCTTCTTCCATGTCATAACATTCAGCAATAATCTGACTCTCAGGAAAGTTAGGAATGGTATCTCTAGTAAGACGAAATCCTCTATCCACAAAAATATCCTTGTGTAGTTTCTTTAACACATCTGGATTTCCGTTGAACTGCATTCCAAATCTACCTTTGCTTACACCATGAGCATACAACCAATTGTAATACTGTTTGTTGTTTTCAAACAACTTAAGCGCCATACCTACAGTACGAAGTTCCAATGGATTTGTAGCATTAGTAGCACTACAAAACAACATCTTGTATCCTTCTTCCAGAGCATTTAGACACACTTCACTGTTTTGAGTCTTGGATCCTTTCAACTTTTGACTTTCATCCCACACAATCAATGTAGACTTGGGAATTTTCCATCGAAACTCTTCAATATGTGTCTTTCTATTCTTGACATATGACGCGATCATTGAATCAGATCGGCCTGTTCTCAATCGTTCATAGTTGATGATGCCAATCAACTTGCCTTTCATCTTGAAATGATTGGCGACAACACGTCTCCAGCTCTCCATAACCGCTTTTGGACACACAATCAATATGTCCATATCCAATTCACGGGCAACTCCGCACGCAACGTAGGTTTTACCAACGCCCACATCGCTTCCATCAATTGCACATCCCCATTTCTTGATTACAGAACATAGTTTTGAAACGCTTGTCACCTGCCATGGACGCAATCCGTTTTCGTTCTTTACTTTGTATTCACGAAGTTCAATTTCCTTTTCGATTTGTTTCGGAGTTGGTGTCTGTACACCAAATTCTTTGAACTCTTTTACGGAAGGTTTGGTCTCCGTCAAATACCAGTCTAGATCTTTTTTGTACACGCCATAACCACGGTCTTTCAATTTGAATCCGTTGGTCTTCCAATAGACAAAAAAGGGATTGCGATATTCAGTGGGTATTAACCACTCTCGTCTCCACATAACTTTATCGCCAATCTTACGTTCAAAGGCATCTTTCCACTGAATATTGAGGTTGACCATTGTCAGTGACCCATCTCGTTGATGTATTTGGCGTGATGTGCTGCCTCATGAATATTACATCTAACACATGATCCATTATTCTTGATCACTCCAATTTCAACGTATTCTGCCATCGACTCCGTAAATGTGCGGCCAATAGAATCATCTGCTCCATATCCCAAATCAATGAGATTTTGCATATACTGTGTTCTATTCAGTTTGAACTTATATTGAACCACACGTTCAAGAGTGGTTACTAGATCCGGCACAGAATTAAATACCGCCGGTTTATTGCTTACTTGTTTATCAATAATGTAATATTTCATATCAGAGAATAACTAATGAGTCTGGTAAAATGAACGTTAATATATTTTGCGTACGTTCCATTCATATCACCTTATCATCAGGAGTTTAATGTAACAACTTTATTTACTTCCAGCGAAGATCTTTCTTGAGTTCATCAATAACGTTTTTATCTACATCATTCATGTTCTTAGACAACATATCAAGAAGTTCGTCCAAAGTGTATGACTTGTTGCTGACTTCTGTTTTTGATTTGAGATCTTGAATCGAATCAACAATTTTAGACAGTGTATTTTTGTACATATCCAAGTGTGATTGATCTACAATTTTTGCAACACCCAAAGCGTTTGGCATAATTGATTTGACTGCGTGAATCACCACGCCTCCCATCATATCAAATACCATGAACGCAGCTTTGGCAATAGGATTAGTATTAGACAAAATACGAAGAATCAAAAATATCAAACCAAATACCAAAATGAAAATTAGACACGTCGTGACAAATCGTTTGACTCCGTAAAAGATTGCACCCAACCCAAAAAAACCGTTGACCTTATCGACGGTTTCTTTATACTCATCTGATTTCTTTGCAACATCTTCAGCTGTTTTTTGAAGTTCTTTATTTTTGTCTTGAAGGTCTTGTTTGAGTTGATCTCGTTCTTCTTGAATTTGATTTATCTCTTTGTCTTTATCAGATAACATCTTACGACCACGTATTTGTTCTTCTTTAACGGCAGATGTTAAACTATCTACTATCTGTTTCATCTTGTTAATTTCATCAATGTTAGGAACGCCTACAAGACTTACAGTTCTATCGTTTAGTTCTTTTGCAACAACCACCGCCGGTTGTGCATTTGTAACTTTTGAAAGAGCATAATCCACACCAGATGCAGTGGATTGAACTTCTTTTACTTTGTCTTTGTTGTTTTCGTTCAAAGCGTCTTTGGCTTTTTGAACTTCTTGTTTTACAACCTCTACTTTGCTTGTACTTTCATTCTTTTTCTGCCACCAAGTAGTACATCCAGACATTAGTAGTAAAAACGATAGTGATAACACCGTAACTGTTTTTTGTATTTTCATAAATTTCTTTCAGTTTGACTTTTTGTAACCGCAAAATATTGAACTATACGATTGATAACATTGTCCGCAATATCTTCATACCAATCGTTGGGCTTATACTCAGTGGTACTAATACCAGTATGCGTCGATTTTAAATTTCTCTTTTCAAATTCTCCTTTTAGAAATTGAATCAAATCTTGTTTCAATGCATTTGTATTTTGAACCGCAAACACTTCTCTGAGAGATTCTTTGTAACTAACACGTACTGGCTTTCTTCCACTCGCCCCTCCACCCTTTTTTCCATGTCCAGATTTTCTTTGGGCTGCCAGTTTTCTACGAACCCAATTTCCTATTGCTTTCTTACCACCCTTGGATCTCAATCGAGCTGCGTATTTGTTTCCCAAACAAGCAGCATATGGTTGACCTTCTTTACGTGATCCACACGCACCAACAGACTTTCCAGACGTATTAAAAGCCTTCCAATTTCCTTTTGGATTGGTTTTGCTGAACCATTGGGACAAATCTTCGTCCAACTGTTCTGTCTTCTTTAGTAGTTCGTCTTCCATATTAACCTTTGATCAACTGCCGTGTCTGTTGAACTGATACTTCGTTGTGCATGGGTACTCCCATTTTACTTTTCAACATCATAAGTGCTGCTTTTGGATTCATTCTTCCAAAATTGAATCCGAATATACCATTCTTCTGACAGAAATCAGAAAGAGCATCAATATCTTCTTGTGGAAATTCTTGAGTGGGAGGAAGTTGTGTATCTTCTCCGTTCTTTTTCCTACGAACCAACATTTGATAAATAGGATCATTTTGAGAAGCAGCAATTTCGGTGCCGTGACTCATAAAATTCTGAAATGCTGGCATGTTTTGTGTAGAAAAATCCATAATCAATCCTCAGTTGGTGGTTCCGTTGGTGGTTCATACAAAACAATATTTGTCATATCCACGATTACTTTATACTCCTTATTTATTGCGTACTTGATTACAGCAGATGCTTGAGATTTACTAAGATACTTTCTCCACTCATCTGTGTGGTCTGCAAAATCTAATGCCACGCTACGTACTGTGGTCATTACAACACATCGAACATATCCATAACCAACCATCGTAGTATACACAGATGTTTGTCCGGAATAATTTTGATATACCCATTTAACATCTTTGCCTTTGGCATTTGCGTATACGGCATCAGCTTCCGCCAATACATTTACTACTGCCCAAGTTGCATGATCGCTCAACGGAAACGTTTCTTTGTCAATATCAATCATTTTTCCAGATGGACTGATCCAGTAATTTTTAGATCCAGCATAAAATCCTTCTTGAATTTTATCCATTGTCATGCTAGTGACTTTGGTGATTAGGTTTTTTACACATTGAATATCTTGATTTTTCATACACCCTTCTAATTGGTCACATTGATCTTGTGATGCTTTAGCGTAAAACATCATAAATTCATGCATTCCAACTCCACCTTCATAATCCAGTTCGTTTAGAGTCTCAGACAAAAATCTCCCAAGAAAAGCAGCATTACGACCTTTTAACTCTTTTCCTCCAGCAAATCTCTTGTATTGAGATTTAATTCCTGACTTATCATTTTTCAACGCAGCAAGTGTAAACTTTGGAAACTTTTTGAGAGTGCCCATATTGAAAACGAAATCAACAAACATTTCCAATTGTTTCTTGTTTAACTGACGACTTCCAATTTCTTTATAGACTTGTTCTTTTGCTTTCTCCAAGTCCTTTTTCAATAGATCGTCTGCTTGTGAATCTGTTATACCTTTACTAAAATCTTCTCCTGTTTGAATTTTGTGTCCATATCCAATGGTATCACTACCTCCTTCAAAACTTTTGTGAGAAAACCACAATTTCTTTTGTTTATCATAACCAGTCTTACCAGCATTTTCAGCCGACTTGATATAATCAATAAATGACTGATCCAATTCTGTTTTTGAACTAGTTGATTTGGCAACGGCAGCGGGGTTTACTGGTTCACCTGCAACTGCTTTGGATCCAGGAAAAAACGTGCCCGCAGCAAGTGCAGCGGCTAGAGCAATGTCTTTGAATCCCTCTTCTAATTCACTGCCGTCAGGGCCAAATTGATTTAAATAATGATATACATCATCCAAATATTCTCCTGCTATGTTAAGTTTATATTTTACCCAATCTTCCAATTGAGTTTCTGGTTTCAACATTGATTGAAGTTCTTGAGCATCACTGTTGAGTTGTTTCAAAGTACCCATAGCCATGCTACTATTGACTTCTTCAATCAAATCCTTCATTACCTCTTTGTACAATTCCTTTACAGGCTTGCTCTTGGTGTCATGACCCGACTGTCTCAATTTACGTGCTCTACAATGTGCTTTTTGACTGAACCCTTGTGGATTGTCACAACTGATACTCTTCTTATAATGCATCGACCACTTTTCATTGATCGATTTGTCATCGGATCCCAATTGCCTCTCACTTTGATAGAACTTCAAGTAATCTTTCACGGCTGAAACATAATCACCCGCATAATTCAACTTTGCCTTTACCCAATCTTCGAGGTTGTCGTTGACCGAAAACATTGATTGAAGTTCTTGACTGTATTTTACGATCTTGGTAAGGTCACTCAAAGCCATTTCTGCATTTTCTTTCATAGAAGTTGTTATAAGAGGATGAACATGTTTAGTGTCATGATTGATTGGATGGTCTGTATCGCCAAGTCCCGTTGATTGACTGTCCGCCCATTGTTTTTTTGTAACTTGAGTCATACTTTAGATAAATATTGTTTAACGGATGCAATCACCTGTTCGTCAGAAACGATTTCAAGTTGATCGCCGTATGTTTGTGTCAAAAAGTCTTTAATACGTCCTATAACGGGGCCTGGCTTCAAATTGAACGTCTTTATGATCCAATCTCCCGTGTACTTTACGTTATTGATGATGGGGGCGTTGATTTTCTTTTTTTCAAGTTCCACTTCCTCGTATTTCTGTGGATTCAATTGTTTGAAAAAGTGATCCTCATCTTCAATAGTACGATGTTGATTGCTCTTGATTAGTTCATCGCGAATATATTGAGCACTTTTACGTGCGCTTCTCATTTTCTTCAAATCACCGTTATTCAGATCGGTCGTAAACTGACGAACGTCAAACAACGGTGATGTTTTGATAAATTCAATGATGTCATCTTCGCTGCGAATATTAGAGAAATTGGTATCCACATTACGAAAGCCCAATATCTTCAATCCGTCACGTAGGTTTTTGGTAATCAAAATGTCATGGTTTTGATTCTTGTTGTCGGTGAAGATCTTGAAAAATCCCTCAGTCCCATATTTGAAATGGAGTTTGCGTGACATAACACCCACCATTCCTGAAAAATCATTGTACGCCAAATAGTTTTCTTTGGTTTCAAAATCAGCTTCATCAGCCGCACTGATAAAATCAACGTGAACATGTTTGTCCAACTTATCTGGAATATATAAAATGGAAAAGATGTTTCCGTTTGAATCGATACGGAGAACGTTGTTTTCGTCTTTTACAATATTGTTTTGTAAAGTTGACAACACCGTATCTTTGGTTTTTTGTCCTTGTTTTGACAACACGATGATGTCCAGATCTCCATGATCAGCACGTGATGCAAGTTTAATTGACAAATTAAATCGGGTAAACTTCTTTACCAACTTATGTTTGATCTCATCAAAAACACTATACATTTCATCTGTGGTAACTCTGTCGGCATCAGGACCAAACAACTTACCACCTTCTTTGAGTATTGATTTTGCTATGTCAGCTAGTTTGATCATTTTTTCTTATGTTTTTTCTTGGTTTTTCTCCAACCACCACCGTGTTTCTTATACCATTGAACCGCCCAACCATTTGCATATGCACTCGGATACACTTTGAATTTACTACGTGCTGCTGATTTAGCACGTGACCACAGTGGTTTATTGGTAGGAACGTTTTTTTCAGACAGCAACGATTCTTTAAAAAGTTGAGTAAGAGATTGTTTCTCTTCGTCTGGAATCTCAATATCAACGGTTGTATCTTTGTTGACAATAGGAGGATCATCGCGTCTACCATCAATCGACCCATTGGGTGTTTTGTCAAACTTCACTATGTTATTGCCTGCGGTGGCAGTTGCAACTGTACCCAATCGTGGTTTGTCGTTAATAGGATGACTTGGATCTCCGAGGCCAGACGGATTGCCACATGCATCGAGTTCTTTTGCAAGTCCTGCCTTTTTCAATTGTGAATAATAGTTTGGAACCTCAGTTAGATGGTCCAAAGCGATTTCGGTTGCAACATCAGGATCGGTTGTGTGTTCCATTTCAACGGTAACACCCATAGCCAATTCAGTTGGATCAACTTGAGATGGCGCAGTTGCATCACCCACACCACCTGTCAATTTGACAGGTTCACCCGAAGCTACTTCATGTATAAAAAAGTCAGTATACTTCATATTGTGTTAGGATTGTTCTCGTTTTTGTACTTTGAGGCTTCTTTTTCAGCTTGTTTCATTTTATCATATCCATTTGAAGGATATGCATAATCAATTTGCCATCTACGACCTTTCATAGCTGGATGACCAATCAATGGATCTTGCATTGTTTTTTGGGATCCAACAATATACCAATCGCCTTTTAAGTTAGAATCCATAATGACGTTTCTTTCTCTTTTCTTCCCACTTTTCTTCCATCAACTTTTTAATTGCTTCAAAGTTACCGTATTTTTGTTGTGTTCGCTCTTTGTTTTTGGATTGATCTTGAAGATCTTTCAAAATCTGATTGATTGCCTGATTTTGGTTTGAATTCTCGTTCATTGGTTGTTCTTTTTGTTTATCATTAACAACAGCATCGATACCATCGATAATAAAATTAGCTACCTTCTTGATAATAGTCATGTTCTTGATGACCGCATCTTTATCAGCGTTCCATAAAGCAAGATATGTTGCTTGATGTGTCACTGGAAGATCATAGTTCTTCAATACCGTATATGAAATTGATTCAGCTTGAAGTTCTGCTTGAGATCTTGTCAACTTAAGAGTATATTCATCACCAAAAAATACAGAACTACCTTTAAAGTGTAATAGTGAGTGAGCAATTTCATGTATTAATGTAGCAAGTTTATTGACACCTGCAATATTGCTTGTCAAATTGATGTGGTCTCCCATTGCCCATCCCATTTCTCCGCCCTTTGCATCGGAGTGGGTAATCTTGATACCTTTGTCTTTACAAAATTCCAATGCACATTCAAGTATTTTATCCGCAACTTCACTTGGAGTATTTGGATCGTGCCATTCTGGCTTCTGTGCGTTAATACCTTTTTCTTCTGCGTCTGTGTCACTAATATCAAAAACCGGAACGGCTCTGAAATACATTGAATTTCTCTTTGTAATTTCAGTGTCAAGTCCTTGATCTCCAGACTTAACATCATCTTCCTTCTTAGTGATGGGAGCGTAAATATAAATTGCAGTTGCGCCTTTTTTTACTGTTACTCCCATCTTTTTCCACGCATTGAATCCAGCAACATGAGTTGAATTTGGTTTTTGAATGAAAATCAACAATGAGTTGTTTAAACTATACTTTCTAAATCTTTTACTAAATCTTAAATATTCTGCAACCTGACCACTAGTAGATGCACCGTGTACAGCATCAGCAAGTTGTTTAATAAACCCGTCAATCTTAATTGCAAGTTGTTGATTTTTACTGATATTAGCATCGCCCATCACAAAATCAGGAAGATCTTCTATCTTTTGAATCAAATCTTCTAATTTGGAATCACCCGATGGTTCGATCCATGTATTCTTTTTTACATCCCACTTGTATCCCGAATTGATGTATCGAATAACCGATGTTGCTACGTCAAATTTATTAGCATCAATAGTCCACGCAGTAATGGTTGAATCCCATCTAAAACCATTTCCTTTTAACGCATCTTTATTACGATACGTTTCATTTCCTGCTTCTCTCGTATTTTCCAATGTAGATATTACTACAATTTTATTGTTCGCCCGGTCAGCCCGAAGATTCAACTTCTCATTTAGATCTTCTTCTTCAAGCAAAAGTGGTTCATAAGACTCATTCATCATGTCAGGAGTCATACCCAACATTCCAAGATCACGATAATGACGTGGGTTTACTTTCAAGTTTTTGACTACAGTTTCCTTTGCAGACATCTTGTTCTTGTAAATCTGTTTTTTCATTTCATACTCCATACCTTGAATAATATCGTCTGGAGATACTTTTTGTTTAACTGCGTCAACATCTTTCTTGTATTGTTCGGGATCAATCTTGGATTTAACGTCTTGATCCACAGGTGGAACGATGTTTACCTTGGAACTGTCGGCAGGAAACGAACCGGGATTCTGTGTAACATCTGGAGACGCATATGTGCCGGTATGTCCTGACATGGATGCCATTCCTCCAACAGATACCTGACTCATGTTATTTTCTTTGAAGAAGTCTTTATAGGTCATAGCCTATAAATATCCCATATATACCGAAATAGATGATTTTTTTTATACCCGCACATTAAATATCGGCAAAACCCCAAATACTTTTATTTTAGGTGATTTTGAAGACGCGGTATGCGGCTTGAACCCCGAATGGTGATAACAACTGATTCTATATATTATTTTTCCTTACGGTAGATTGAAAACACACTTTCCTTGAGGTCGTAACGCTTAATTAGGGTACAATATTTTTCAACAAAACGGATGGCAGTTTGAGTGGAATCCCAATTCACATCATCCATGATGAGGCAGCCTCCAACCTTGAGCTTGGGAAGCCAGTTGACGACATCGCTCGTAGACGGCCATTCAGCGTGGTTTGCATCGATGTGAACCATGTCCATGTCTGGCAGGAATCGTGATGCGTCCCACGACGACATGCGGCAGAACTGGATATGTTTCACGACCTGCGCACGGACACAGTGGCCTACAAAAGCTTCGTAGTGGTTATCCAGATTGAGAGTTGCCCACCATTCTTGGTGGGTATTCGTCTCATCATCGAGGCAGTCCTCTTTTTTCCATGAGTCGATTGCATAAACGGTTCCGCTTCCGTTCAGCTTGCAAGCTTGAGCAAGTGCGAGCGTAGATTTGCCTTCAAAAACGCCTACGTCAGCAATTCTTTGAGGCTTTGACTCAAAAACAATCTTCCCGATTTCTATCCCTTTTTCAAAATCACACCATCCTCCCATCTTGGGAAAATGATCCGAAATGAATTTAGTTAAACTATCTATATTTTCATTCATTATAACTTGGTCCTATGTCTGTGTTTACTTGATCCGTCTCTTTCAATGTGAGACAAAACATTTTTGGAAAGTTGTGTTGTTCTTTATATTCTTTCAAGATTTATTTTTTGGTTTAAGTGTCGCATTGCACTGTTTATTTCTAGTATTGGCGACCCGGTAGCTTTTATTGCATCCATACAATTCAAATGTTGTACACTGAGTTCGTATTGTTTGATTTGAATTTGGTTGTGGTACAAGTTTAGACTCATTGACACGTCCGCTGATTCAGTTTGGTAATTTTTGAATGGAACAAGTTTACGTATGATATTCGAATGTACCAAAAACCCACCTCCTCCGGATAAATATTCAAAGTTATTAGGAACACGCGGATCTGTGAAGATTGGGTTTTCAATTGATATCGTTTTGTTTATGATAAGTCCATACACAAATCTTTCATCTAGTGAAGGCATCGATTTTTCAAAAGTTAATAAATCAACAAACGTGTCACAATCACAAAAAAAGAACCAATTGTAAGTATCTAACAGATATTTCCCACAATTGGACCTAAGTGTAATCAACATATTTGTGATGTTGATTTGTTTTTCTTCAGCGCTTAGATAGTCTTTTTTTTCTGATGTTTTTATGATGTTGCGATGTACATCTTCGTGGTCCGATGCAAAGATACAATCTACAAACTCACCAATAGTGTCTCTGTATGTATTGATTCGCGTGTCATATTTTTCACACGTCAACACCACAAACAATACTTGTCTTTTTAGATTTTCAAATTTCATAGTTTTATAATGCCCGTTTTCTCATCATTCAAACCAAAACTGACAACAAACCTATTCTGATCATCAATGATAGATCCACATGGAAATATGACGAGTGGGTTATCATTTGGCAAAATCATTTGATCTGATTCATTTCCCCACAATATGGGTTCATTTGATATGTTTACAATTCGATACGGCGCAATAGGTTCAAACGAGTATTTACCCATTACATAACGTCTACGAGCACGTTTCCACGGAACACTACTATGGAAAAAAGAATGATAAAGGCCATCCTTCAGTATGGGATTTGTTCCGCCTCTACACTCCCCGTAAATCCATTTAGACTTTACATCAAAATGGGTTTTGTATTCACAAATTACATCTCCATCCCAATCAAGATGCAAAACCGTGTGTGGAGATATTTTGTATATACACATTAGTTTATCGTCTTGTACAAAGAATATCCAATTTTTTTCTACACCGAGGTTTTCTAATATCGATTTTCCATTTTTTTTATATCGTATTGAAATACTATCAACATGTTTGAAGTTTTCATCAAAAACTAATATCTTCTGATGAATCAAGGATCTATCTCCATAAATATGATTTGCACAACTTACATACAACCGATTATTATGAACAAATGCTCGAGGATCTTCATATTGTTCATCTTCATAAGTCGAGTTTATGATTAAATCAATTTCTTTCATAGTCTCAAATTCATAAAGACGCAATTTATTCACTGAAACATTACGTAACAATTTTACAAAGTTGCGAGTGAGTATGTAAGTCTTTTGATTGAATTGGAATATACATGAATTGAACTGAAAGTTACGATCTGTATAATTGAACGGAACTATCTCAACGTCAGGTTTCTGTTTTGAAACCTCGATCTCCATGAAATGAACTTTTCTAGACTCCCAGTCATCGGTTTCTTTAATTTTTATTGATTCGATATCTTTTACATCTACAAACTCAACGTTATCTATATCAAGTGTGGACGGAAACAAGTTTTTAACACGGACGGCTAGATTACGAGTATCACCGTTTATGTTTGGAACGTGAAATTGAGTATAAAAAGAAATTGTTGGCTTATCCACAACAGGAATACTCAACACGTATTCTTTTCCTGCCTCTACAAATAGTTCCGTCTTTATGTTTTTTGTTTCGTTCTCAACGAAGACCACAAAAGGACTGTTAAACAAACTTATGAAATGAATACATACATTCTTTACCACTACTTGTGGTTTTACTTTGAATACTCCTTCTGTCCATCTGAACTTTGTTCCGTTCTGATCTTGTTCCAGTTCGAAAAAACCAAATAAATCAAAGATGTGTTCGTTAAACAGAGTGTATCTTTCCGTTTTTTCAATTTGATTCATAAAAAATATTACTTCGTTGGTCTTTGAATATAGCTTTCAGTCTTGTTGTTCCACTTCGGTTTATATACGAATTAGCATAATGTACCAATGGAGATGTCTCATATCCCGATGTATTGTATCGATGTTCCACCAAACACACAGTTTCGGCTTTGAACTTTTTGTCCATTATGTACAAATCCGATACATGAGGCGTAAAAACTCCATCTGATTCAAATCCATCCGTTTCGTCGGGAACATAACTTGTGATTGTTTCTACAACATTTTTGTAGAAATGTTCGTTTCCATAAATGGTAGATCCACCCATGCTACCTGTTGCTGATACCGTTTGTTCTCCAAAACTTATAGGTTTGAACGAGTAATTAATTACATCATAATCGGTACACCATCCTCTTTTATTCTCCATTGCAAGCCATCGGAGGTAACATATCATTTCATATTGTTTTTGGTTGATGGTTGGAAATGTATTACAAATGTCATAAAACTGTTGATATCTTGGATTTTTCTTAGAATCTTCCAAACTCAACACGATTGGGTTCCATCCATTATACGTCCAGCTCTTTTTCCAAAGCTCCAGAAGCAATTTATTCTCATGGTTGACAGGAGTCAAGTTTTCATAAAATGTATAGATGTTCATATTTAGTCTGAATACTTGTATTGATGAATTGCCACCTTCATTTTGGATTTCAACATATAGTTTCTTTGATCTTGACTATAGAAGTTGTCACTGCATCCTGAATATGACGATGGTAACCACCCAACGTGTTTGAATGCATTTTCTTTTAAATCTTTCATGATTCTAACACCAAGACAATAATCCCACGGTCCTGTTTGGTTTACATGATTTGATTTGTCAGTAATCAAACCGTTCACTTCGGATGAAAAATACCCAATTGTTTTATCAGTGTTATAGAATGTCAATGCTCCATTAGTATAGATTGCAAAATCCGATATATCTTCGACTAACATATCTACTTTGCACTGTTTTGCGTAGTTGTATCGATAATCTGTAGTTCCCATCATCATGTTTCCAGAACATAGTGATGGACATTTCATTACAGGTGTGCCTGTTACAATCGGATCATATGGCCATGATAGATGTTCTTGCCACAGTGTATCATACCAATAATCACTTCCTACTTTACAATCCCACTCATATCCAAAAAAGTAGTCCCATCCCAAATCTCTTGCAATTTTGAGTCCATCTACAAATGACCAGAACGAATACTTGTTTGATCTCTCATGAATTCCGGCGTTCATATATGGAATTTTATCGATCTTTACAAACTTGACGTTATATTTTGATGGAATATCAAGTTCAGTGTCGGAGTATACTACTACAGGCACATTGTATTGTGACATGTGGTAGTCTCTAAGATTATCTAAACACATCAAATGTTTTTTACTCAGATCAGGCAAATACAAAATCATTCCGTTAGTAATAGTCTTCTTGATGTAGAAGTCTTTTACCTTGGAGTATATCTGTTTGAATGACTTTTCTGAATTCAAATCAACGATAGTTGCACTTTCTATATGCGCTACACATTTGGAACATACGGTAGGTGTTATAAAACATATATCGCTTTTGTTTTCGGTAAAATACAACCATATGAATATATCGTTTCCTACCACGAACGTGGGTCGTTTGTAGAATTCAGTATTGTTTCCAAATTCAGTTTCCCATTTTGATAAACAGTCAATCAATTTCTTAGTAGGAAATACACCGTGAATAGGGGAAATAGTCAGAGGATATTTCTGAATGAGATCACGAACCACCTTTGTAGAATATGTTCCTCTGCGCACACACAAATCTATGGTTTTATTTTCTTCAATTTGGTCGGACGGTGTTATTTCTACTACACCGTTCCATATTCCAAATGAGTGTGTTTCATTCAAGTATGAAAGTTCATCGGTGATGTTTTTGGTTAGAATATCATCGTCGTGTAGTATGATAGACCACTTGGTGTTAATAACACGTAATCCCTCAATCCAACATAGATTATTAGATTTGTCTTCGTTGATAATGACCACAGACTTTTTCTGTTCATCATTTAGACTGACTGCCCAATCAATGTATTCTTGATTGTTTCCTGATACTACAAGTACCACGTTTTTTATACCAGAGTCCAACACCGACGAGTATGCTCGCTTTCCGAAGTTTACTCTGTCACCGTGACATGTGATCAACACCGTTACATTATTAACCGTGGCTTCAAATGGCGTTGTGTTATGCATTTGAAAGTAGGCATCCGTTTTGTCCACCAAGATTTTAGGGCTTATGATGTCGAGCGGCACATCTTTAATATCCCTCAATTGGTGAACATACGAATTTTCATTACGACCAAATACAAACTCGTTGATGTACAATGACAATTTTCTCTTGTCTTCGCTTAGATTTACTTCGGATGGACAAAAGCAATCACTTACAATCTTTATTTCTTCGACGTTATCAAGAGAAATGGTAACATTAACCAATTGTCCTATGCTGTATTGTTGTTCGTGGACAGATTCATATTCATGTTTGTTCTTTCGTTTTACCAAAAATACAATCACTTTATCTGTGTATTGATTTGTGGTCGTAATATTGAGTGTTTCCCATCCATCTTTGTTGACAACAAAAATTTCAGACGCAATGCTAGTCCACCTGTAGACCAATCCGTTTTTATTTTTTTCTTTTGCGTACCAACCTCTACCCAAATATACAATGTTGTTCATGCTTGCGACTTCTTTTTTCTCCACACGACTTTTGTACGTAGTTTTTATGGCTGTGATAGCACTATCTTTATCTGGATGTGACCAAAACTGATTGTCAAGATCCATACCGAAGTTCAAATCGTCTTCAGCAGGATGCAGTTTATACTCCACAAAATGAATGCCTTCAAATTGATTCAGATACTCTTTTTGTGCACCATATCCTGTAATGATTACTTGTTTTTTATAGTTTGCAGCAGCTAATGCGCCCAATCCTATTCCTTCAGATTTCGTCATTGAAAGATATACATCGCCAGCAGAGTGTATGTTGTACAATTCTGTATTTGATAACTGTTTGGTTATCAAATATATCGGTGGACAGTTTGGATATTTGGCTACAATAGATTTGATTCTATCATGACAGATGTTAATGTCAAATTCGGTATGATGAAGGTAATTCGTTTTTAGTATCAGTGCAACGTTTTCGTTCGACTGAAATGATGCACAAAAATATTCTATCGTTTCTGTCACTCCTTTTCGCTGCGTCCATTGCCCGATGCTATAGTAATTTAACGATGACTGTAAACAATTAGTTTTACCATATAACACCGAATTACTTTCTACAAACTTTATAGACTCCAATCTATCCGTCAGTTTTTCTGGCAATCTAGGGGTATATTTTTTCAATTCAATGTTTCTTGTCACCCCACATTCAAGAAATGTTGTCTTATTCCATTCCGAACAAACAATAAGTCCAGTACAATACTGGTTTATTTGACGAATATAATCGGGATGCACATATTCAGACTCCCATAGTGGAAATCCATATACGGCTTTGTTTTTTACTCTTTCAGATAAAAAATCTCGATGGAGTGTTTCAAATATAAAAGGAGGGGTATTGATGATATAACACGTCGATTCAGCCTCGTCAAATTGATCTGTATAGATTTCATCATAAAACCCTTTGTCATGTTCGACGTTTTCATTTCCGTATGGCAGATAGTTTACCAAATATCCTTCTTTTCTAAGAGACAAAACCGTGTCTTTTGCTAGAATAGAATATCCGCACGTTCCAGCAATACCGACAAACACAATCTTGTCGTGTTTGTATATTGGACGATCATTTACAATTGACGGCGAGTATATTTTTCTAACGATTGTTGGAAGGATATCGAAATTATTAGTCATCATACGATATAATAATCATAACATCAGTCTTGTTTCACAGCCTTAACTTCATACTGAATTTCTGGATATTTTCCCATAAAAATACGAAACTGTGGCATTTCTAGTGTAGGATAGTAGTGTACGTCAACAACAATCTTGTTGGATTGTTCGTTTTCATAATTGGCATACTTGAACCATTCTTTTTTTGCCCAAGTATCCCACAGTTGTTTTAGTATCGCTCTTTTATTCATATTGTGTTTTTACCTCAATTAGTTTTCCATCAAAAAATTTCTCTTGCAGTTTCTTCTTACAAAAGAACCGCTCCATGTTTGTATTATCAATGTCTTTCCCAATAGACACTTCATCACTAGCACGAATTGTGTCCACCAAATAGAATGTCTTCTCATTTGCATAACGCAAATGTTTATACTCGTCTGATTGGATAATGTCAATCATTCTAGCAGACCCAATACTCTTTGCCAAATCGACATAGAGCTTTTTGTATGCATCTTTGCTTATATCAACCTTAAACGGATCTTTACAGTTACGAATTTTCACATCGTAAATACTCAGAATATCAAACGCATACGCTTCATCAACGTGTATTTCAACCATAACACATATACATAATCACCCAAGAGCTTTCACATTTATTTTAATCCCCATACTTTTTGCGAAACAATGAACTTCTTCGACTTCAGTATATGGATAGTAATTAGCGTAAATCACATACTCTTTTTTGTAAAACCCGTTTTCAATACGATTGAACCACTTGCGTTTTTCATATTGTTTTTTGATTTTATCTATAGTCTTCATTTGCGTAGATCCGTCAACAGTTTACTGATACATGCCATGAAGGAAATTTCTTTCAACGCACTCACCACCAAAGCACTCTGATACATATACTCAGCAATAACAACCGTAGCAATCACTTGTTTGCCTGGAGCATATTCGTCCACCTTGTTATACAACAACTCAAAATACTCATCAAACTGATTGATGTCTGCGTCAGCAATAAATTGTCTGATCTCGTTGAACGCCGAAGGTTTTCCAATTCCATTCTTGAGTTGAAAAATCAACTTTTCATGAATATCAGTTTTTGCAGCATTTTCTTTAGCAATCTTGATCTTTCCATTCACAACGCTCTGTTGAGAAAAATTGATCACCTTACGAATGTCAGGATAATACGTGTTAACAATATATCCAATGTCATCGGGTGTGTAACTCACCTTCTCAGTATCAAGAATCTTGGTCAAATGAACCGCAACCTCTTTCTTTGAAATCGGATTGATTTGATAAACCTGACATCGTGAAATCAATGCCGGAGTGATCTTCTCATAGTAATTACAAGTAATAATGAACCTAGTAAACGCTGAAAACGTCTCCATAAGGTTACGAAGACACGCCTGAGAAGCAGAAGACAGATAGTCTCCCTCGTCAAGAATCACAACCTTAAGCGGTTTAAATCCAGCAGACGACGCAAACGTCTTTAGACGATTTCTAATATTGTCAACGCCCGTTTCATCTGATGCGTTGATGTAAATAACATCACAGTTGATGTTCTTGGTGATTAACTTTGCCAAAGTAGTTTTTCCTGTTCCAGCACCACCATACAACAACAAATGTGGAATGTCGTTCTTTTCAAGAAACGTGTCTACTGTCTGTTTAAGTTGTTCGTTGCCAATATACTTATCCAACCCCGATGGACGATACTTCTCAACCCACAAACTATGAACAGGTTGTTCATCTCTCACTTCCTCTTCAAATAGATCGGTCATAGTATATTAGTCAGCAGACTGAATCTTGGTCATGTGATATGTAGCAGTGAAATCACCACAAACAAACTGAACTGAGGCCAGTCCCGACTCTGCGACACGAAGAACAGCGTTTTCACAGTCTCCATTAGCATCCAAAATTGACTTGAAATAGTTGGCATTGAAACTCAATTCACTTTTAATTGAATCCTTGCCGTCTAGAGCAGGAACATCCAACGTGATACGATTGCTGTTGATAGAAGAGTAGCCCAACACCATTTGAATCTTCTTGGACTTCTTTCCCATCAAAAAGGTAAGCTTCTCTTCATCAGACAAAGCATCCTTTGCGCTCTTGAACTTGGACGTGAAATCCTTGGTCAATTCGATTTCAACCTCATATGGAGGAGTCTTCTTCAACGAAGAGGACTTGGGAATAACAGATAATTCAGCTGTCATAAACTGAATCTCAGTGTTTCTGTCGGACAATCCTAGAGATGTAATCTTTCCATCAACATCATTGACTTCAACTGTAATTTCCTCGGATAGAGCCTTCAACATCTTTTCCAGCTTGTCTGTCTCATACACGCCGATTTCAATGTCCTTGTCAATGTCAACAAAATTGTTCCAAACAATATCAACAAGAAGAGTTTTGTCTTCTGTGATTGCTTTGACATTCAATGTTTTATCAGCGGAGGCTACGCCCCACTTGACTGCGTTAATGGTTCCCTTGAGGGAATACTTGGTAATGAATTTTTGTAGATTTGTCTTTGTCATAATCGTAACTTTTACTTTCTGTAGTATACACCGTAAGATACACGTTGTCTATTATTTATAGTGAGATTCCCATTCGTGAACGAAATCCGTACACACGGCTTTACACCGATCCACGTCTCCTAACCATCCCATTTCAGGCATCACACATATGCTGCCCGGAAACAACTGTTTCTTTGGATACGTCCATATATTTCCTTTGCTTGTGAGAACAAAATCCTCGGTGGTATGCCAAAAAACGTTTATGTCTTTGTCTTGCAATAGGTTATAATAAGCTTCCGGATTTTTGGCATGAATCCAAAGTTGAGGATTCAACAGAAACTCATATTGAATCGTAAAATATTGAGGAAAATCGTGACCCAAACAATACTGATTGTCTACGAACCAAACATCTATTTCAACATCATATCCTAATTTGAGTGCGTCATTGATATATGAAGGATCATTTTCTTTGGATGGATTAGGACCGTTTAAATTGCCTCTATGAGATATTAATTTCATGGATTATTCACAATCCAAAACCGTCTTGTATTGTCTATGTATACTTTTGAATTCAAATCGGGCCAATCATATGTATGAGTATGGACCAAAAATTTAATACGATTATTTTGCCAATTGGAATGATATTCAGTGTTTTTCATAATTTTTCAGAAAGTGTTCCAAGTCTTCCGGAGTTCCAAGTCCCCACATCTTTTCAATGTTAAACGTACTAATCTTCTTGCCATCACCAATAGCTTCATTGAACACAGGTGCAACATAAAATTCATTGTTCACTCTAATGTTTTTTTCAATCATCTGTTCGGCATACTTTACGTAATCGCTTCCACGCCTCCAATAGTATATGCCTGCGGTTGCCACGTCACTTATAGGACGTTTTTCTGCTACTTCTGTCACATGACCCATTTCATTCAATTTGACAAAACTCCATTTTGGGTGAGTTGCTTTGAATGTAAGTATGTTCGCGTCAATATTACTAGTAGAACAGCTATACATATACTCATCACTATTCCATTCTAAAAATTGATCACTGTTAGCTATAATCAACGGTTCGTTGTTGTCAACATATTGTTTTGCTAGAAGCGTTGTGCATGCAGCTCCTTCTGTGATTCCATCGATCTGTATAATTTCACTATTCGGACAAAAATTAGATAGTGTGTCTTTGAGATTATACTTTTCAAAATGACTCTTCTGTACTATGAAGATGTATTTGGCTTCAATATTTAAATTGTCAACGACCCATTGAATCATTGGCTTTCCACGGACCTCAATCAGAGGTTTTGGAAACGTGTATCCTGCTTTTTCAAATCTACTACCTGCGCCTGCTATTGGTATTAAAACATTCATTTTTCCTCCTTGCCATTTGGGCTTTTTGTAATTCATATTGATGCTGTTTACATAGTTTATTATGTTTTCATAAACTACTTCTTTTGGATTATTTATTCCATATAGATATCCTCCACTTTCATTCGCGGAGTGTCTTCCTATCACACTATCTTCAATAATCATCGTTTCTTTCGGTGATACTCCTGCTTCGATCATCGATTTAAGATAGATTTCCGGATTTGGTTTTGGGTTTTTTACATCTTGATTTGATAAAAAGAAATCAACATACTCAAGAAATCCCAACCTTAACAAAGTTATTTTTACAGTATCTCTAATACTATTACTTGCAACCGAAACAATGTACTTGTCTTTTTTAAGTCTACTAAGAATTTCAGATATTCTGTAATCTGTTTTTAACTCTTTCAACAATTCAAAAGTGTAATGTTGTTTGTCTTCCCAAATTTTGTCGTAGTATTCAGATGATAAACCTTTTTCCTTGGTAAGCAATTTTAGCTTTTTGCGGGTACTCATACCATCATACTTGGAAAGATGTTCTTTTTCTGTTATAACATACTTTGGGTCTACAGATATCAACGCTCGATTTAATGCGTGAAAATGTAATTCTTTGGTTTCCACCAACACCCCGTCAAGATCAAATACTATTAGTTTAATCATAAATGTAGTCTACACTGAAATTCACAATCACCACGTATTTTTTACTGGATCAAACGTATCGAACATATATGCAAAATATTCCCAAGCACCGTCTGGTCTTGAAAATTTAAGTGTAGAATTTGGTTTAACTGTTTTTATGCCAAGTCGTTCAAATTCCTTTTGCAGAATTATGTGCACTATAGCAGACTCGTATTTAGTTGTTAACTCAACTATGTTTTGATATAATCCACAATATACCCTAAACACATCCTTTTTGGCAAGACAAAAATTATCATCAACCCATCCATTTGCACAACCATATAGGTATCCACCTGAAACTACTTCATCTACACGTACATTTCTTCTCTGACCATCTATAAAATGAACAATTTGATCCACATGTGTCACAATTGTTTTATCGTTGATTTGGTCAATGAGAGATAAATCTATAGGCCGGGATAGTGATACATCAGGTCGATTTCGAATGTACAAATCGTAATTTCCATTTTTTTCTTCGTACAATTCCATAATTTTGAATGCACGATTTATTTTGTACATCCAATAAATTTGATTATCAGGATTTTGTTCTCCCAACCCATATTGTTTTGCAAGTCGAGAATATTCTTTGATTGGTTCCATAACCGCAGAGGTATACGGTGTAAAATTCTCTACATCCACAACTCTCAAATAAGGACTGTATACCTCCATCAAAAGTTTGTTTGATGGTCCATCCCATATGGACGCAAATATATCAACGCTATGTCCAGCGTGAATTTAAGGTCGCATCAACGTATTTATATTTGTTTGATACGCAGATTCAAAATTATCAGTTCTGCCGGATAACAATATAGCAATTTTCATACTTCAATAACTTTTTTCGTCATAATTTATTATATGTAAAGAGTTGGATGTTTACGAAAAAATTCACCGTAATGAGAACTAAATATTTTTATATAGGAATTCATATCATTAACGTTGTTATTTGACCTCACATCGATAAATGAGCGACATTATATGGTCCTTGAATTATAAACGTGAAATCACTCATTGATTGTACTTGTTTAACTGAATCAGGTTGAACTTCTTTTACAGGATACGTCGTTATATTCCATGATCTTGCTGTAATCTTTTTGTTTACATCTAATTTAACTATCATGTCTTTTTTATAACAATTTACGTTTCGTAAAAATTAGAAATCAAAAAACTCTGATGCAGCAGCGGTGTTTTCACTTGGATAATCCCACTTCAAAACGTTATAGAAATCAATTAATTTGCTCTTCAATTCATGTTCATACAACGCGTCTCTGTCAATGTATTTCTCAATAAACTGTAGAATCTTATCTGGATCCGTTCCGTCCGCTTTCAAAGCAATACATTCAATTCCATACTCGTTTCGTTTTACATAAACCCACTTGATCTTTTGTCCGTGGAAAATTGGAGGAATAATCTTGGTAAGATCGAACTGATCCAACAAGTCATTGTAACCTAACGCTGCCTTTACTTGTGCAGGTGCTCCTCCAATCATTTGAAACGGTTGACGCTTCTTTGGATTATAGTCTTTCTTTTTGTCTCCACTATGAAACTTGACACTGGTGTTCTTTGCAATATCAACCACACTCAAATCTTTCATGGATGCTTTAAAATCCAAAATGTTCTTGTCAATCACCGTCCTATCAACCTTCTTTAGGATATCAATCAAAAATGATCCCATGAACGTTCTGAACTTGGCAGGAAACGATGTTCTAACCACGTCGATTCCTTTGACTTCTAATTCATCACATACAAGTCCGCCCTTGTTGATGATTAACTGACAATAACGTTTCTTAGCAAGCCAAAAACTTGTCTTAGCAATAACTTCCTGTTTTGCATCAAAACGATGTCGTTCAACATTAAACATTCGTTTTGCCATGATTGTGAACATTGTGTTCACATACGACTGAGTTTCACCACATACTTTCAAAATAGCCTCGGTCATCTTCTTTTCATCGTTGGTATCAAGATCAGGCATAGTCTTCTGAATGATAGGCAATGCACTAGCAAAACACGAATCGGTGTCCACATAGATAACATAGTCTGTGTTAACGCCATCTTTTATTACCGACTTATAATACTGATTGACCGATTTACTCGCAGTTTTAATGATATCAACACCCGTCAAAGTAACCGCCTCTGCATTGTCCTTATCATAGAATCGAAACACCGGAAGACCCAAACATCCATAAATGGAGTTGAGCAAAATCTTCTGCACTTTCTGACGTTGATCAAAAAACTCGTACTTTTCAATGTCTCCTTCTGCATGATACTTGGTTGCCAACTTACGCATTTCTTTACGTTCATTGAACCACTTGATAAGAATACTTGGAATTGTACCCTCTTTACCATCTTCACTTGAAAGTCTGTAAATAGCGCCATTGCTTGCTATACTCATATTAGAATCAATCAATAGACTCGACAACTCTTTGTGTGTATAAGCAGTGGAACCGACAAAATACTTGTTGACTTTTCCTTGAGAAAACATACGAGCGTTGTAACTATACAAACGTTGATCAATGTATTGTTCCAATGAAGTGTCTTTTTTAGCTGAATCGCTCAAATTGTTGTGACTTTCAGTGAGTTCCAATTTTCTTTCGTCAATGTAACAGTCATCATATTCAATACGACCAATAACACCTACTTTAGTCTCAGGAGAAATGTTAAGTGAGATGATGATATTTGGATACATCGATGTAAGATCCAAATCGTACACCCACTCGTAACGGCCAGGAATAGGATCTTTAACGTATGCTCCCTCAAATCCTTCTTCATTGTCTTCCAATCTTTGTTCATATTCCTCACGTCCTTCAATAGGTTTATTTGGAGCAACACGTCCGTGTCTACGCAAATACATTAGAATTGCGCCTTCAAGATATCTAGATGAAGTTCCAAACTGTTCATAACCAACATGTCCCGTATGACAAATACGTCGGGCCAAATCAATAAACTGAACTTTCTTGTCAATGGCAACAACAATCTTAACGTCATTCAAGTTGTAGTCAATATACTTCTGAATGTCTTCTTTATATAGATCATTCAAACTACCTCTGTAGCTAATCTTTTCCATCTTGACTACTTTTTTACCAATAGCACCAAGAGCGTAACTCGGTTCATTCTTTCCACTGAACTTCTGATACAGTGTCAAATAGTCCATGCTCGATACACCGGCAATTACTATTCTTTTAGAGAATGTGTTATAGTAACATTCTTGAATCGGACTCAATCTCTTGGCAAATGAACTACCCATCACTCGCTTGATTCGATTGTACAAATAAGGAATGTCGAAGCCATCAACATTCCACCCCGTGATGATGGTTGGTTGAATCTCTTCCCACTTGGTCATGAAATGTCCAATTAGAGTTTCTTCATCTTGAAAACTCAAAATTACCGTCTCTTCCGTCTCAGAGTCTTGAAGCTTGCCTTCTTTGTCTAGAATATATGCCAAATACTTCTTTGAGATATTGTCATACAAAGCAATAGCAGTGATTTCCTTGTCACCCTCTTCGATATTTGGAAATCCTCCTTCGGTACTTACCTCAATGTCAAAAAACAATATACGATGTCCTTTAGACGGTTCATCGCTATCTTCATAAGCATCAATCAACACGCGAGTTTCAGTGGGAACATCTCCTTCAAAAATACTCGGATCATTACGATTGAAAAATGTTACCTTTTCCAATTCATCACCCCAAACCGAACGATATCGTCCACCAGCCTTCTTACGATACGCATACTTTGGCATCTTAAATTGAAGATACCCCTTTTCATCATCCCATAGGTGGACGATTTCATTCTTTTTGTCGATATAAATGTTTTGATACATAACTTTTAATTCATACCCATCTTGGATTTCAATCCATCATAAATGGGTCTATGTTCTTCTTTGATCAACGATTCTGCTGTTGATACACGATCCATCAACCGTTGTTTATTGATTGATGGGAACAGTGGCGGATCCAATTCAACCGTGGAAAGTATAGGATTAACCTTGTTGATGACATACCACAACATTGCGGTTTCATCTTCATTTAAAGAATGTAGCTGTTCTAACGTCATTCTATCAGGCTAGTCCACACCGTATCACTTGTCAATTTATTCTAACTCCCATGACTGTTTTATCCACCACAATAAATCTAAATTGAATGGCAGATTCCTCGATTGAGTTCACACCCAATAGATAGGATTCAGCATCCGCATTTGCTGTTTCTTTTATTGTGAAAATATTACCTCTCTTGAATGAGGTATCTACGCCACGACCTTGAAACTTAGGAGCGGGAACAATGACGGCGGTGTGTTTGGCCTTCACAGTTTCCTTTTTCTTAGAAGAATTGTCCAAAACCAATACTGATCCATCCAGAACAACAATCACCGTTGTGCGGTCATCTGCGCTTATTACGTACTTGCCTTTAGTGAGCATCACAGAAACCAATGTGGTGTTGATAGTAGCCAAAGCGTCGGCACCATCTTTTTGTTGAGATACTACCTCCAATTCACCTTCAATCAAAGACAGAGAACTTACATATGATGAATATTGAACTTTTGCTGGCAGACTATCAATGTTGGATATGGTTTGATCGAAATTATCAAAAGTCAAATGTGTGGATTCTTTTGCTTTGATATATATGTCATTTGAAAGAAACACGGTCACCTCTGAGTTTGTTCCAGTTTTAACCGCATAGTTTTGTTTGTTTATTGAATATGTCTGTCCTACCGTTGGGGCATTGGTTGACAAAACATTGTTTACGACGTTCTCAAGAGAAACGGTTCCGTTTTGTTTTTCTACAAAAAACACTCCCTGTGCCATGATGTTGAGAGTGAAAAGAAATGTAAGTATTATGGTTTTCATTGGATATAAGTAGTAGACTTTACGATTTGACTGTGGTACAGTATAAATATGTCTGATAAAATAGAAGAAAAAAACAAAAAGCGGGTCAGTTTTTCCCAATATTCTGGTTGGTTCAAATGCCCACATAGTTGGTACTTGAACTATTTGAAAGGTTTGCGTGTTTACGAAGCTAGTTTAAACACCTGTTTCGGTACAGCCATACACAACACACTTCAGAATTATATCAAAACCCTTTACACCGAGGGCGTTGAGAAAGCTGATGAAATCAATCTAAACGCTGAATTCCGTGTGGATTTCAAGAAAATTCTAGATGAAAACAAAGAGATCCTTCAATACACAGAAGATGAATTCAAAGAGTTTTCTTTCGACGGAGAAGATATTCTTAACACGTTCATGAGTTCTGCCAATAGACTCAAACATTTTCCGAGTCGCAAATACGAATTCATTGGAGTTGAAGTTCCCATCGAACTTACAATCAAGAACAACATTGATTTCATTGCATACGTTGATCTTATTCTGAAAGATAAGACAACCGGTCGATACAAGATTTGGGATTTCAAGACCAGTTCCAGTGGATGGAATAGTTACATGAAAGAAGATGAGAGCAAGTATTCTCAGTTGCTTTTGTACAAGGCATTTTATTCAAAGAAGTTTGAAGTTCCGCTTGATAAGATTGATGTCGAGTTTTACATCCTCAAGCGAAAACTGTTTGAGAACAGCAATTTTCCACAAAACCGCATTCAAATTTTTGAACCGTCTCATGGAAAACAGTTCATTTCTAAATCAGTTGTGAACTTCACTCAGTTTATCGATGAGTGTTTTACAAAAGAAGGTCAATACAATGAAACTGGAAGTTATCCGAAAGTTCCAGGCAAAAACAAAAAACATTGTAAGTATTGCAGTCACTACAAAAAGAATTGTGATGCGAAGGCAGATAAAGACTAATTAAAAAAACCAAACATCGTATATGCGCATATATGTATGATGAACGTTATGTCATCAAAAGCATTTACTAGTGTTAAGGTCGATAAAGAGGCCTACGAACAATTCAAACAACTATCTCAAGTTAAGAAGTTCCATCTACAAGACTTGGTAAACAGATCATTGCATTTGTTTACCAAGGATTCTTTATTTAGAGATCAAATCTACAACTATCAGGTGCCGGTACTGTCTGAAGAAAGTCAGGCAACTATTCTACCGTCAACTACAACCGAACAGTCTTCGTAATTATGGCAAAGAAAAAGATACTACTATTAAGCGACGATCTTAGAATGCACAGCGGTGTATCAACCATGTCAAGGGAACTTATAATGGGGTCAGTACATCATTATGATTGGGTTCAAATTGGTGGTGCAAGAGAACACCCAGATGCAGGAAAAGTATTTGATCTCAACGATCAGGCCAGAAAACAAACAGGTGTGCAAGACGCATACGTGATGGTTTATGCAACAAAGGGTTATGGTAGCGAAGATTTATTGTTTTCAGTCATGGCCAAAGAAAAGCCCGATGCAATCATGCACTTCACCGATCCAAGATATTGGAGGTGGTTGTATGCTCTCGAACGGGAAATCAGAAAGAAGACTCCCATCACATATTTAAACATTTGGGACGATCTTCCATATCCAATGTGGAACAAACCGTTTTATCAAAGTTGTGACTCATTGTTTAGTATCAGCAAACAGACCTACAACATCAACAAGTGGGTTCTCGGACCAGAAAATTGTACCACCGTTAATGGAGATCTCGATAAAGAAGGAAATCTATGTCAGTAAAAGGAAAAACACTATTACATTACGTACCACACGGAATCAACGAAAACGTATTTAAACCTCTACCAGAGAATGACAAAGCGTTGAGTGAGGGTAAGAAACGTTTCTATAATGGAAAGACATATGATTATGCTGTGTTTTTCAATAGTAGAAACACAAAACGAAAACAAGTATCAAACCTGATTCTCGCATTTAAACTATTCTGTGATAGTTTACCAAAAGCAAAATCAGAACGATGCTGTTTGATTTTGCATACAGAAATCATTGGTCAACACGGTCATGGTACAGATTTGCTTGCAGTTAAAGAAGCAATTTGTAGAGATTATGCGGTGTATTTTTCCCAAAAGAAAATCACTCCAGATGAAATGAATCTCATGTACAATTTGGCAGATGTTACCATTAGTATTTCTAGCAATGAAGGATTTGGACTTAGTATTGCTGAATCTATCATGGCTGGTACTCCTGTTATTACAAATGTTACGGGTGGTCTTCAAGATCAAATCGGTCAACTAAATGACGAAGGAACCCCCGTGGAATTTACCCGTGAGTTTGGTTCTAACAACTGTGGTAGATACAAAACGCATGGTGTGTGGGCAAAACCTGTTTGGCCTTCGGCAATCGACATGCATGGAAGTGTTGAAACTCCATATATTTTTGACGATATGTTATACACATCAGATGTTGCTGACGCACTCATGTATTGGTATCTCGCGGGCTCTGAAACCCGTGAGAAGTGTGGGGTTGAAGGACGCAGATGGGCACTAAATGAAGGTGGATTGAATGCACGTAACATGTGTGATCAATTGATCAAAGCAATGGACTTTACCATTGAAAACTTTGTTCCTGTATCTTCGTTCAGTATTCATAATACCGATGAGTATGTAAACCAAGTACAGCCAGAAAATCAAATTGGAGTGCCGTTCCGACCTGTGGATATCAACAAAATTCAAGAAGAGGTAAATAAGAAATTAGTATGAACATCAAAAAATTATCTGAAAAAGCAGTGATTCCGACCAAAGGCAGTTCTGGTGCTGCTGGTTATGACTTGTACACCACGGAGTCATACGAATTAAAGCCCGGCGAACGTAAAGCATTCAAAACAGATGTTGCAATTGCAATTCCCGAGGGATTCTACGGTAGAGTTGCTCCACGCAGTGGACTTGCTGTAAAACATGGAATAGACGTACTAGCCGGTGTCATTGACAGTGATTATCGTGGAGAGATTCTGGTAGCACTTATCAACCTAAGTGATACTCCAATCTTACTTCCTATAATTAAAGATGGCAAGGAAACAGCTGTCGCACAAATCATATTTGAATCGTGTGCAACAGTCGTCAACGGATTCAGTGTAGTTGATGATTTAACTGATACACAACGTGGTACGGATGGATTTGGAAGCAGCGACAACAAAAAGGTTGTTGATAACGCTGTTCCGTCAAACAATTCCAATCCTTCACGTAAAACTATTGAAGATCTACTCAAACAAAAAGAAGTAGAATTTCAGGTGGGTCAAAAATATTCAGAAGCAATTCGTGATAGAGACAATAAACTTTTCAACAAATAATATGAGCAAACCATTGTGTGTTATACAAGCACCAGTCTTTAGTCGTAGTGGATACGGAGATTGGTCAAAAGAAGTTGTCAAAAGCGTTATTCGATATGACAAGTTTGATGTACGAATCGCTGCAACAAAGTGGGGTGGAAACGTAATCAAACGTACCGATGAAGAATTGGATCCATCAGATCCAATGAACAAGGTGTTGTTTGAAAAGACACTTCGAGAACCACTTAATAGACAACCAGACGTGTTTATTCAAATCTCCATTCCAAACGAATTCAATCCAATTGGCAAGTACAACATTGGTATGACAGCAGGAATTGAAACCACAGCTGCAGCGGGTGAGTGGATTGAAGGATTGAACCGTATGAACGTGAACATCGTCACCTCAAAACATTCAAAAAAGGTGTTTGTTGAGGCGGATTATACCCGAGAATACAAAGACGGCAGCGGAAGAAAGGAACCACTGCGTTCAGAAAAACCAATGGAAGTATGTTTCTGGGGTGCTAATACCAACGTATATAAACGCACCGACGAGAAGGTTGAGTCAATCGAAAAGATTATGTCAACCATTCCTGAGACGTTTGCGTTCTTGTTTGTTGGTCAGTGGACAAGTGCGGGTGCGTTTCACGATAGAAAAGATATTGGAAACCTAATAAAGACATTTCTAGAAACATTCAAGGATCGTGATCAAAAACCGTGTTTGATTTTAAAGACGAGTGGAACAAATTTCTCAAAAATAGATCTCAACGAAACTCTCAACCGAATCAAGGTTGTAGAAACAATGGTACAAGGAGATTTGCCAAAGGTATATTTGGTTCATGGTGAATTGAATGATGTAGAAATGAACGCACTCTATAACCATGAAAAAGTCAAGTGTCACATATCGTTCACGCACGGTGAAGGATTTGGTCACCCACTACTACTTGCCTCTTTGAGTGGAAAACCCGTTCTTGCACCAAACTGGAGTGGCCAGTTGGACTTTTTGTCGTCAGTTCCAGATAACCTTTTTCAAGGTAAACTTGAACAACTAAATCCGGCATCAGTAAACCAATGGTTGATCAAAGACTCTGCTTGGTTCGTAGTATCAAACGGACTCGCAGAAGATAAACTAAAACGAGCGTTTTTTGGTATGACTCAGAAGTCAAAAGACAAGTCAATTGAACTTGCTGAAAAAAACTCAAAAGACTTTTCGTTAGAATCGATGGACAAAGTTCTCCACGGAATTCTCGACACGTATGTTCCCGAGTTCGCTGTTGAACAAAAAATTGTGATTCCACGACTGATATTACCAACTTCTAACTCACCATCACTCGAATTTTTACAAGAAATCATCACATATAATTTAAATCAACCAAAAATTAGGTTTGGCAGAGAACAAGATGGTGGATATGTGTTATCAAATTATAAACTGGATGAAATAGAATCGGTTTATAGTTTTGGTGTGGATTGTGAAATGGAAATGGAAAAACAATTTAATAAAATTAATCCTAAAGCAAAAATACATTTATATGACCCAGCGGAAAAAATAGGATATTCTAGGTTCGATCATACCAAACACACAGAATTTCTAAAAAATCTACCAAGAGAATATTGTACATTTGAAAGTATCGGTGTATGTGCAGAAAAAAATTCTTCTGATGTATTAAAATCATTAAATTATTTAATTGATAAAAATGGAGATTCAAATAAGAAATTACTTCTTAAAATGGACATTGAAGGTGGTGAATTTGAAGTATTAAATGATGTAAAAAATGAAGTCTTAAACAAATTTCAACAGATGACTATTGAATTTCATTTTGATTTATCTGGAAATGATTCAACGTTTTCCTTATATAGAAACGTATTCAAGAAATTGAATTCCATCTTTAATATATTTCATATTCATGCCAACAACTATGGAATGGTTAAAAATATAAACGGTTATGACATACCAAGTGTTATGGAAATAAGTTTTGCGAATAAATCACTATTCACAAACTCTGTTTTATCAAAAACATCAAACGAAGGAACTGAATATTTAGATTTTCCTAATAATGTGAATGCTCCCGAAATACAATTGGTGTCTTGGCCGTTTGTTAGAAATGTATAATCATGAATAATTCCCCATTTATATCATTTTTAGTAACGTGTCATAACGAGGGTGAACAACTCCGTCGTTTGTTGAATCTTCTTACAAAATACAACGATGGTAATGAGATAGTGATATTGGATGATTACTCTGATGACAAAGATACAGCGGACGTATTACATGAATATCAATCAGTTGTTGGTGTCAAATTGGTTGCGCATCATCTCGACAAAAACTACGGAGAACATAAAAATTACGGAAACTCTTATTGTAAAGGAAAATACATCTTTCAAATTGACGCAGATGAACTTCCCAACGAGGTTCTACTTGATAATCTAAAATCCATTCTAGAATCAAACTCTGCAACCGAGATGTTTTGGGTTTCCAGGGCAAATAACTTTGTTGGAATAACTCCACTGGATATTAAAACATGGGGATGGAGAGTCAATGATCGTAATCATGTAAACTGGCCTGATTATCAGTCTCGTATTTACAAAAATCTATCCCATATCAAATGGGAGAGAAAATTGCACGAAACCATTATTGGAATGAAGAGTTTTGCAAAGTTACCTGCACAAGAAGAACTATCTTTATATCACGAAAAAACTATAGAGAAACAACGTAGTGATAACCAACGATACACAAAAGATTTTAACGTTAACGACAACATTAGGAAAAAATGATTACATGTGATATAGGACCACACGGTAGATTGGGAAACCAAATGTTTCAATATGCATCATTGTTGGGCATTGCAACAAAACAAGGGTTGGAATATGGAATTGATTACAATCTCGGAGATAATCTATCTTGGAGAGAAAATGCAATAGAACAATGCTCTCAAAAATTGACACTTGATAAGTGTTTTGATCTTTCCGCTAAACACTCAACGCCACCCTCCAAAACCATATATGAAGGGGCAGATGAGTATCATTTTCAAGAAAAGTTCTTTCATACAGGTGATGATGTAAAGATTCGTGGGTATTTTCAAACCAACAAGTATTTTGATCACATTGAAGATCAAATACGATCTGAATTCAAATTCAAACAAGATATCGTAGATGAATCGTCACACTTTTTGTCTTCAAAAAGACAAAACGAGTTGGTGTCTGTACACGTTAGACGAGGTGATTATCTACAATACACATGGCACGGAGTTTGTTCAAATCAGTATTATGGAAACGCATTGTCATCTCACTTCAGTGATAAATCGTACAACTTTGTTGTTTTGACTGATGACATTCCTTGGGCAAAAACAACGTTTTCTGGCAGTGAAAATATCTTTATATCAGAGACGCAAAATCAATATGTTGATCTATGTATAATGATGTTATGTGATCATCACGTTATATCAAACAGTTCTTTTAGTTGGTGGGGAAGTTGGTTGAATCGTTCAAAAAATAAAAAAATCGTGGCACCTTCGACTTGGTTTAGAGAGCAACTTAAATCCTTAGATACCAAAGATTTATATCAACCCAATTGGATTATAATATGAAATCGTATAACGTAAACAAACTATATAGTGACCTGAAAATATCATCAAAAAATATGGAATCTCCCATGGAAAAACAATGGAGACGAAACGCCGATCCGTCTCTTCTTAAAAAACTTCAAGAAAATACACTTGACGTGAAAGAAATATCTGTTTTACCTACACCTAACGTCGGAGAAATATCTGTTTCGACGATACACTCTACCACCGGTGGAAAAGTAAATCTAAGAGATGTGACATTTATCATTCCAATCAAAATTGACAACAACGACCGATTGGAAAACTTCTACACCACGTTTGAATATTTAACTCAAAACCTAGATACCAACATCATTATTTATGAAGCAGATTCAAAATCACAGATTGGAGATAAGTTAAATGGTAAAGTAACCTACATTTTTGAAAAAAATGATGGGCCGATATTCCACAGAACTAGATACTTGAACCATATGTTGAATATGGTCAACACGCCTGTAACCGTTAACTATGACATCGATGTTCTTTTGCCAATTGATTCGTATGTAACGGCTAGAGATCGTATTATTAAAGATGAACTAGAGTTGGTGTATCCATATTGTTATGGTAATTGTCAACACAGAGTTAACCATAACGGCCGTAATAGTGTAAAAAATGGAAAATCTCTTGAAAACTTAGAAAATTCAGACTTTCAGGAAAAATCATTTTTGAGTTGGTATGGTCATTGTCAGTTTTTTAACACCGATGTATACAAGAAATATGGTTGGGAAAATGAATACTTCATATCATATGGTCCAGAAGATTTAGAACGGTATCACAGATTTGTTAAACTAGATCGTAAAGTAGAACATTTGGATGGACGTATTGTTTATCATCTAGAACATGAACGTGGAAACAACTCGTCATCACAAAATCCATACTTTTCTCAAAACCATAAGTTGTTCGGTACGCTACAATCGTTTACCAAAACGCAGTTGATCGACTACTATAATTCAGTGGAATACATCTCGAAATATATTACTCTATGAATATTAATTTTGTTACATTTTCAAATTACAAATATACATCACAACAACAAAAACTCAATGAGTTTGCAAAAACATTGGGATTGAACTGCTTTCCGTATACATTCGACGAAATAAAATCCACCGACTTTTATCTGTCACATTCAAAAATCCTTGATAGAGAAAAAGGCAGTGGATTTTGTCTTTGGAAACCGTACATCATACTTGAAACACTGAAAAAAATAGGCAACAATGAAATTTTGTTTTATATAGACAGTGCAGACATCTTTACAAAAGATGCATTAGAAATCATAGAGAAGGAACTTACATCAAAATCTATGTGCTTTCTACAAGGAGGATATCAGAATCAAATGTATACAAAACGTGATACGTTTCATTACATGGGATGTGATTACGATAAATATTGGAAGGCAAATCAATGTGAAGCGGGCGTGTTGGCCGTAAAAAACAATAACCACACCATCGATTTTGTATCTGAATGGTTTGAATATTGCAAAGATGAAAGAATCATAACAGATGATCCAAACACTTGCGGTCTACCCAACTTACCAATATACGTAGATCACAGATACGATCAAAGTATTTTGTCTAATTTAATCGTTAACCACAACCAACTATATTTTCACAATGGCATTCGTAATTATATTAGATGTAACGTAAACAATTGTGACTAACAACTATGATTAGCGTAAATTTAACTGTGCACAACAAAGCATTTCTTTTAGAAAGAGTTTTAGAAGGAATTAAAATAAATACTGTTGGATCATATGAATTGGTCGTGGTTCTTGATGGGTGTACGGATGAATCAGAACTCATTCTTGACAACTTCATTGCGTCAAATCATTCAATACACATAAAGAAGTTCTATGCACCCAATGTATTTGAAACCAAATCAAACAACATTGCTGCAAGAAACAGCGAGGGCGATCATATCATTATTGTTCAAGACGACATGATAGTTAAAGAACACGGATGGAATGTCAGAATGTTGAAGCCAATACAAGCATTCAGTGATGTTTTTGCTGTTACGTCTAGAACCGCCCACAATTGGATATTAAACCCAAATTCAAAAGACGTTAACAAAGATGACTTTCATGGAAATGGTTGGGCAGACATTCTGTTTCATATGGATCACGCTGATAGAAACAACATAAACCGTGAGACTTTTGCTCTACGAGATTCAGTGAATAGAGGTCCGTTGTTGTTGAAACATAATGTGTTACAAGAGTTGGATTATTTTGACGAAGAATTTTCTCCACAAGACATGGACGATCACGATCTGTGTTATAGAGCTTTTAAAAAAGGTTATAAATCCGGTTGTTATTGGATAGATTTTGAATCTCAAGATTCTTGGGGTGGAACAAGAGAAAATAACAAACCAAGGAAGTGGTTGTTGATGTCAAATTTCAAGAACAGCAAAATTCTTCTATCCAGACACAGAGATTTAATCTGTGGATCAAAACGCAATCAAAACTTACATCTTCCATGAAATTTTCAGATACATTCAAACAACAATATTATCCTCAGATGTTCAGACCTGCACATCCTGCAAATCCAATTCGTAATAGAGGAGACAATTTTCAGTTCGTATTTGAGTATTTGGAGAAAATCAAAAATCCCGTTATACTTGAAACTGGAGTTATGCGTTCAGATCACGGAGACATGGCATTTGGCGATGATGGATGTAGTTCATTTTTGTTTGATCAGTTCATAAATGTTCATGGTGGATTTTTTACATCTGTTGATATCAATGAAAACAATTGTCGTCATGCTAGATCAAAAGTAAGCAACAGATCAACTATAGTGTGTTCTGACTCCATACCGTTTCTGTGGAATTACAAAGAAAAAGTTGATATGGTATATCTCGATTCATTCGATCTTGATTTAAAAAATCCAAATCCATCACAAATTCATCATCTCAAAGAATTATGCGCAATAGTTAAAAACCTACAGAGTCACACTTTGATTGTAATTGATGATCACATGACCCGAGATAATATGGGAAAAGGGTATCTGATCAAAGAATTTATGGCACAAATAGGAAAAACTCCTATTTTTGAAAACTACCAACTTGGTTTTATTTTTGGAGACTAACACTTTTATGGAAAACATTGAGATATACCATGAGTGATTTGCTTCAGTATTGGTTAAACAAAATATAATGACGCACGGCATAAAATCTTTTTTTGGAGGATTAGGAGACACGCTTCAATTCTCTACGTTACCTGAAATGTTTCACGAACAAGGCCATGATGTTTTTCTCACAGACGATGCCCCGTTCAGAAGTCCGCATACACGTTCACTGGTTTGGGATCTAAATCCATACGTTAAAGGCCAATCAAACGTGCCTTGGACCTTAGGCGACATTCCAGGCCGTGTATATGAGAATAGATTCGATGACTTCATAAAGAATTGGGAATACGTTCATGGACTCATCCCCAAAAATAGCTTTCCAAAGATATACTACACACCAAAAAATGACATATCCAACATAGATACGTTAATTGATCTTGGATCCATAACAGTGAGTTATGATTTACCAAAAGTTGTAAACTATATCAAATCCACTTATTCAAACATAAAACTAGTAATCAATCCTCATTCTTCGATTGATACGTTTGGATTTCAAACAATAGAAGCAGATACGTTAACCAAATATGTTGATCTGATTAACTGTTGTAAAACCTTTGTATCTTTGAGTTCGGGGCCACATATGCTTGCTGGTTCGATTCGTCACGTCAATACTAACTTCAACCAAGTATGTATAATGTCGTCACATAAATGTCCACATTCAAATGAAAATTGGTATAATTATCAAATGAGCAGAAAATTCTTTGTTCTTCCTTTAGTAAATTACATAAAAATATGAGTCACTATACTATGAATATTTCAGTAACCGGCGATGTAGATGGATGTCGGTATGACAAAAACAAAATGCTTGGGTTTATCGATGCATTTTCAAATGTACCTAATGTAAATTTTAGCTACATAAAACCTCACTTGAGTCATAACATCCCAAAAAATAAACAGATGGATATATTGTTTGGAGAATCGGGTGATTTCGATAAAATTTCATATGATGGAATCAAAAATGCGTTCATATGGGCGCTGATTGATGTTGAAAGTCTGGCAAAGAACAATCCTAACACAAACTTTTACATGTGTTCGAAAAGCATATTGCATGATTGGGACGTAATTGATGAATATTTGAGATTGGGGTTTTCGCCAAACTACCTACAATGGGGATTGGAAAATGTAAATGTTGTTGATTTCAAGAAGAAAATTCAAGATTCTAAAAAGATTTCTAATGATACCTATCAGTTATCTGACAATTTCTATTATATGTATCTTCCATGTTGTTTGGCTCAATCTACTATCAGACAATCAATCCCAAAAGATATAGATATCACGTACTTCGGAACTCTTCACAATAGACCAAACGTAGTACACATGCTCAAAGTTCTTGAAAGTTCCGGCCTAAATGTTTCATACAACAAAAACGGTTATATCAGTCCAGAAGAATGTATAAGTTGTTATAATCGTTCGATTGTCACTCTCCACGAAAATGTTGGTCCGGTTTATTTGGATTTTACAGTTAGATGTGGTGAGGCTCCAATGTGCAATTCAAAAATCTTCATGCTCAATAGAATAAGTGGAATGAAAGACTTTGCCAAGAAGCATGAAACTGTACCTGAGTGTGAGTCATTTGACAATGTAGATCATATGATTTTCTCTATAAAATCATACATCCAAGACTATAAGAATGGAATAAATCAATACGTAAACGAAAAACCCAATACATATAGACATTATGCAAATATGGTAGTCGATTTATGCAAACAAAAACAGTAAAAATTGTTGGATGTGGACTTGCTGGCGCTACAGCAGCTGCAGTTTTAAAAGAAAAGGGGTATCGTACAATTATTTTTGAGAGCCGTAGTCATATAGGCGGTAATTGTTATGATTGTAATGTTAACGGTGTAATGTTGCATAATTACGGTCCTCATATCTTTCACACAAACAACGATGAAGCGTTCAACTTTCTATCCAACTATACGGAGTGGATTCCATTTGAAGTCAAGCCAAAAGGCAAGACAAAGTTAGGCACTATATCTCTTCCGTATAGTAAAAAAACAAGAAAAGAATTGGGGCGAGATTTGACTTTTGAAGAGTTGGCTGATTTGATATACAAAGACTATTCTGAAAAACAGTGGGGTATACCATATGAAAATCTACCAAAGTCTATAATCAGCAAACTCCCAAATACGTCCGACCTAGAAGATCCTACATGGTTTGGAACTCAAAAGCATCAGTGTCTACCAAAAAAAGGATACACTGCAATGTTTGAAAACATGCTTGATGGAATTGAAGTCAAACTTAACTGTTCTAAAAATGATTGGATAGATTATCCGGCAGATCTAACAATTTATACTGGTCGAATAGACGAATACTTTAAGTTCTGTTTCGGCAAACTTCCTTATAGATCTTTGAAGTTCAAACACGAAGTCACCAGTGAAAAAATGCCACACTTTTTAGAAAATTCAAATACCCACGAAAATCAGTATACCAGAAAATACGATCATAGTTATTTTACGCCTGGTCATAATGGAATTACTGTAATTACAGAAGAATATCCTATTACATGTGGTGACAATGACATTCCATATTATCCGTTGTCTTTTAACGGCGGACCAGAACTGTATCAAAAGTATAAAGAGTTGACACAACAAGAAAAAGACGTTATATTTACGGGAACTTTAGCAACATATGCGTATTTGGATATGGCTTTGGTAGTTGGCCAGGTATTGTCCAAACTTAAAAACGTAACTTTGTGATTGAGAATAAAACAACATGACTAGTATCAAAAACAAAAAAATCTTCATCACCGGTGGCGCGGGTTATCTCGGAAAAGAGTTAATAAAATATTTCTATTCGGACAACCAAATAACCATATATTCGCGGGACGAAGCTAAACACTACTTCTTAAAAAAACAATACCCAAACCTAAATTGTGTAATAGGTGACGTGAGAAATTATGAATTGTTAAAGAGGTCATCCAAAAACAACGATGTAGGTATTTTTGCAGCATCTCTAAAACAAATCGAAGCATGTCATAACAATTATGAAGAGGCAGAAGAAGTAATTGTTAAAGGAGCATTTAATAGTAGAAAAATATCTGAAGACCATAGTTTTGAATCGGCATGTTTTATTTCCAGTGATAAAAGTAGATCGGCTACAACCATTTACGGTGCCATGAAGTACGTGGCTGGAGAATCTTTTATATCCGGCACTTCAAACGTTTTGTTATCAACGGCTATTTATGGTAATATAGTGAATAGCACCGGAAGTATACTACCATTGATATGGAACAGTATAAACAATAAACTACCCATCACTTTGTATGATCCTGAGATGACTAGGTTTCTCCTAACAATAGGAGACGCCGTGTCAGTTGTGGAAAAGTCACTGAAGTATACGAATGTAAATGTGATTCCTGTTGCTAAAAGTTTCTTTATATCAGATCTATTTGATATCTTCAAAGACAAGTATGGATTAAAATTCAACATTTCTAAACCAAGAAGTGGTGAAAAGATCCATGAAATCATGGCGTCAAGTGAGGAAATTCCAAGAATGGAGTTTATAGAAAAAGATGACATCTATCTATTACACCAAGAAAAAACTTTTTGTAAACCAAGTTTTCCCAACAACGAATACTCATCGAGAGACAATTGTCTTTCAAAGAAAGACCTCGACCGGTTTTTGAAAACCCACAACTATTTTAAGCCATAATATGCGAATTTTTATTTTAGGTTCGTCCGGCATGCTCGGAACATATTTGAAACAACTGTTCAAATCAAAATACGAAACAATATGTCCAGACAGAAACGATGTTGATTTTTGTGATGATGAAAGTAAAATCTGCGATTTTTTTCAGCGTAATTCAATAAATGAACATGATATCATCATTAACTCTGCTGGTATAATCAAACAGAGGAAATCAAGTTTGGTGGAAATGGTGAAAGTTAACAGCTTGCTTCCTCATGTATTGACAAAAATCAAAGAAAAAAGCAACTGTCAAGTAATTCATGTAACTACAGATTGCGTGTTTAGTGGGAAAAAAGGAAGATATATAGAAACAGATGTACACGATTGTGAAGACGAATATGGAAAGAGTAAATCTTTGGGAGAAAACACCTCCTTAACAATAATCAGAACTTCAATTATCGGGGAAGAGTTGAAAAACAAATTGTCACTGTGTGAGTGGGTCAAATCTCAGAACAATAAAACTGTAAATGGTTTTACCAACCACTACTGGAACGGATTAACGTGTTTGGAATTAGCTAAAACAATAGATCAAATCATAACAAACAATGACTTTTGGAAAGGTGTTAGACATTTGTACTCTCCAAATACCGTTTCTAAATACGAACTTATAGAAAGTATCGCAAAACATTTCAATATTACATTAAAAATCAATGCAGTTCAATCAAACGATTGTTTTAGAAATCTAGATTCGATACATCAGTCAAAATACACAATTCGAGACTTGAATAAACAAATAAACGAGTTATCAAAATATGAACTGTTATGATCTTCTAATAGTAGGAAGTGGTGTATTTGGAAGTGTTTTTGCTCAACAAGCAACAGAACACGGATTAAAATGTCTCATCATCGACAAACGTTCACATAATGCCGGAAATGCTTATACGGAAAACGTCCATGGCATCAATGTTCACAAATATGGTCCTCATATTTTCTGGACACCAAACACAGAAGTTTGGGAATACGCAAATCGTTTTGCAAAATTTAATCACTTCACAAATCGTGTAAAAGTAAATAACCAAAACAAGATCTACTCATTTCCAATAAACCTGTTAACCATGCATCAGATGTTTGGGTGTAATACGCCCGAAGAAGCGGTTGCAAAGTTAGACTCTGTTCGTCTTAAAATAGAAAATCCATCGAACTTGGAAGAACATCTACTATCAACTGTAGGTGAAGAAATTTACCACAAGTTTTTTTACGGATACACCAAAAAACAGTGGGGTAGAGAACCAAGAGAGTTGCCCAAAAGCATCATAACTAGAATTCCTATCAGAACAAACTTTGACGACAATTACTTATTCGATTGTCATCAGGGAATTCCAATCGGCGGTTACACAAAAATGTTGGAGAACATGCAAGTTGGGTGTGATCTGATTCTCAATGAAGACTATTTGCAAAATAGAGAATCGTGGGACAACGTGGCAAAGAAGGTGGTGTATACCGGTGCTCTTGATGAATTTTGTGATTACAAGTACGGAGAACTCGAATATCGTAGTTTGAGATTCGAAGAGTCTATACTTAACAAAAAGGATTATCAGGGATGTGCAATAATGAACTTCACAGAAGAGTCAGTCCCTTATACTCGCATCGTCGAACATAAACACTTTGAATTTGGAAAGCAAGATGTTACAGTCATATCAAAAGAGTTTCCTCAGTCGTGGGAACGTGGTAAGGAAAAATACTATCCGATCAACGATGAAAAAAATACGTATCTTTACCAACAATATAGATCTCTTTTCTCGGATGACTCAAAATACATTTTTGGTGGACGACTCGCAGAATACCGATACTACGACATGCACCAAGTGATTTCCTCAGCAATTCATAAATTCAAAAAATTCATAGGTAAACCATGAAAATTCAAATAGTTACACACCTGCTTCCACACGAATTGGACGAGTTTGAACGTCAATTGTGCGTATTGAGTTCATATCCAATAACTGACGATGAAGTTATTCTTGATGTTACATTGAACGTAAACACCGTTGATTGGGATAATGCAAAGATTCCAATTGAGTTCTTCGTAGAGAAGTTCAATAAGCTTCAAAACTACGTCACTAAAACAAATTGGTGTAAACAAGCTTTGTTTGATGTAGATGACACAGGAAAATGTAAAGGAATAAATGACAAACGCCGTAACAGTATTCGTCAATATGCTGATACCGTCGATGCGTTTGTGTATTTGGACTCAGACTTGGTATTTCAAGACTACACTCTTCCTTATTTGATTCATTGTGCTAAGACTGTCAAGAACAAATACTTCATACTAACCCCACAAATTCCAAAGATTTGGGATGCCACATGGGATCATCTAGTCAACACTCGTTATATCGATAACCCATATGGAAGTGAACGATCATTCAATCCATATTATGGAACAAAAACAATTTCAGATGAAGTAACGCTCATCAAATCGCCACAAATAAAACTCGGCGGAGGATGGTTCAACCTGTTTAGTTCCAATTTGTTGAAGTATACTGACATTCCTGATATTTTGGGCCCATACGGTGTGGATGACACTTATGTAATGTTCGCTGCCCAAATCATGCGACTCAATGGTGAAGATATAGAACAGTATATATTGAAGAATGTGATAGTAGCAGAGAACTATCTACTTAGAAACAATCCGTACAAAGAGTTTATTCCGTATAAAACAGGTAGAGAAGATTACAAATCAATAGCAGAACAGAATTTGCGTGGATGTCTCAACGACTTTCAAGTAAAACATTCATATGTATTGAAAAAATGAACGACGTAAATTCAATATGTTTCACAGTTGTATGTTTGTTGCTTTGGTTTCATACTGAAACCGTACTTTCTTATGCGCAACTATTCAGGTTGAGAAAGTTATTCAAAATATCCGACTTTGAAGAAGATAGAACGCATGATTTTACTATTGAATACCCTCAGTGGTTATATAAGAAACATCCTGGCTTTTTAACAAAACTATTGAGTTGCCCTTGGTGTATAGGATTTTGGATATGCTTATCATCCTGTTTATTCTGTAACACGACCGACATGTTTTTTGCGGAATATTTGATATCAATGATCACATACTTTTTTGTATCAAATAAAATACTATGAATGTAGGCAACTTCACAGAATTTTATAACCTGTTGAAAAACAATGATGCTATAACCAACACAATTCCACATCTTAGAGATTTTGTTGTGTTGGCAGAAACCTATCGTGATATGTGTTCTTGTGATCGTAAATCAGAAAAACTACGATTGAAAACCGAGTGTGAATCTCAGTACAGAATACTTGTGACCACTGTTATTACCGCAAACATAAATGTATTCTTTACCGTACTAAAACAATCTCACATTCGGTTCATTCATAACTGCGCCGTTATTCGAGAGTTTTCTCAGTAGATTTGAAAATATATCGATCCTTGGTTAAGATGATACGAGGATCTTCTCTCAAAGCATTTCGATATGGTGTGAATGAAATCTGTCGTCCCCACCCCAAGTCGTCAAGGATTTCTCTCTTTGTTACAGATACATTCTTTTCAATATACTTGACAATATCAACATACACCTTGCTGCGTTTGATGATTTCGTAGTCATCGAAGATGTTCCAGTTATCAAACCAAGTCAAAACAGTGTTCTTGATATTGAGACTATCAGCAATTTCTTCTAGTTTATTACGATGATCCAATTTGAAATTCTTGTTGTCCAATGCATGTTCTAACTTGTTCAAAAACTCAGTTTCATTTTCATAGAACAAGGGATAATCAATACCAACCATTTCAGGATAACACAACTTCTTTGGAAGAAGATATGGCAAACCCCTCGTTAAGCCGTCTGTAACACTCAAGGACCACGCAGAATATGTTTGGAAGTATCCAACACCAACATGCATCTGTTTGATAAAGTCAAAATACTTGTTTCTCTCAAGTTCAACTCTCTTGATGTAGGGCCTAGACTCTTCTGCCAATGTCACGTACACCGTGAAATCTTGCCGTTTTGCCCACAACTTATCCATTACAGATACAAAATCATTCCATCCTGTATAATCGTTGGGTCGATGGTTGAAGAAAATGCTCTTATCGATGGTCTTATCGTCACTGAAATCACTGTCAGCAGGAAGATAGTGAGGTTGAATAATACGATTGAGCTTATTGATAACATCAGCACTAAAGTTGTCCGCTGCTCTATCAAGAATCAAATCCTTCAGCCACCTAGAATTTACTCCACACTCTTCCATCTCAAGAGTCCCAAGAATGTTCAAATCAAACACGTCCTTTGGATATCCGGTGTTTTCAGCTACCTCATACCAATGGCAATATCCAACAAACTTTGGTCTGATACCAGCGTTGTTGTAAAAATAATTTGCTAGTTGAAGAGTTTGTTCCGGAAGATGTGAATAGATTATGTCATAATCCTTATTATGCACATCAAGAAGATCAGATACTTTATCCACATTGAAATGAATACGCATTGTATTCGGATAGCTAGGGAACTTATAGTAAATTTGTTCGGTGTTATCATATTGAAGCAATTTTGTGTGAGAAGGAGTTACTATAGTCCAAAAGATATCATCACGAATAGAACGTAGTGCTCGAATCACACTAGCCAATACAATTACATAAGAATCCTTCTCAAGATTTTCAGAGTATGTTATATTTGGCCATACCAAAATCTTGTGTTTGTATTCCTTATCCAGCTCAGATTGTTCCGTTTCAAAAAATTCACTCATGTTGTGTATGACACTATAGTCTTTTTCATTGAGTCTGTAAAGTTGTTATACTCAATCTTTCCAAGTTTATTGGTGTAGTCTTCAGTATTAATAGCATATCTAAAATCATGACCTTTTCTATCACCAACAAACTTTATGAAGTCATAATCAACTGTTTGGCCAGTTACCTCTTCATAACATTGCTTGATAATATATACCAACAACAGATTAGATAGTTCACGATCTCCTCCGATTAAATACTGTTCACCAATTTCTCCTTTTTCCAAAATGTTGATCAACGCATTGACGTGATCTTTAACATAAATCCAGTCACGGACATTTTTGCCATCGCCGTATACCGGTACTGGCAACCGTCGCATAAAGTGATCGATGCAGGTTGGTATCATTTTCTCTTTATACTGCCGTGAACCAAAATTGTTGCTACAGTTTGTTATGATTGTGGGAAGTTTATGGGTTACATTATAACTCCTTACCAACAAATCGCTAGCAGCTTTACTGGCTGCATAGGGGCTATTGGGTCTATAGGGAGAGTTTACTGTGAACGGCGAATCATTCGGTCCCAAACTACCAAACACTTCGTCTGTTGACACGTGGATAAACTTTTTGAGGTGATCAATAGAACGAACGCATTCTAGTAGATTGTGTGTTCCGACCACATTGGTTTGAATAAATGGGGCAGAGTTTTTAATGCTGTTGTCCACGTGACTTTCAGCAGCAAAATGAACCACGTAATTCACATGAAAGGTTTTGAGTATAAACAAAACAAAATCTTTGGTGATATCTACGCTGAACTGTTTGTACCGAGAATCCAATTCAAACGGAAGATTCTTATTGGCAGCATATGTCATTGAATCAATGTTAACAACCTGTTCAACATCGTCACGTTTAAGAATCTCTTCTATAAAGTGAGATCCTATGAATCCACATCCTCCAGTTACCAATATTCTCATATCACCTCAAACTTTGGACATGGAACAATGAAGTGACCTCCCTCTTGTAGATACTTAACTTCACGTTTTTTGAATTCGTCGATGAAATGCCATGGAAGAACCAATAGATACTTGGGTTTAGCCTGTCTCATTTCTTCTTCTGAGTAGATTGGAATGTTTGTTCCCACCGTTTTTAATCCAAACTTGTATGGACTTCTTTCAGCTGCACCATCAATTAGGGTATTATCCAAACCGAAATATTGTAGAAGCGTGTTTCCCTTGGTAGACGCTCCATACACCCACACTTTGTCTCCTTGTGATTTTTTTAACGTAACAAACTCATGAACCGTATTTTTTAATTCACGCAACTTGTCGTAAAAATTGAGATAAAACTCAATGGTGTTTGCACCAATCTTGTTCTCATATTCAAACAATGAATTTACACGATATTGTGCAACATCTCTGTATGGCGCATTTGCAAATGACGTAAATGATGCGTCATTTTTTTGTAGATACACTCTGAATGATCCACCATTTACATCGTTTAGTTCACAATCGACAATCTTGAATTGGGTTTGTTGAAGAACATATGACAAAGAATGTAGAGTATAATACATCAGATGTTCATGACAAATATTGTCAAAAGCCATTTGTTGGATCATCAATGGGGTGTAACTCATTTGAATTATGAACATTCCGTCGTCCTTTAGAACCTCGTACACATCATTCAAAAATGATACGGGATCGGGCAAGTCATAAAACATTGCGATACACGTGACAATATCACACTTACGTCCTTTGAATGTGCTTTTATCAAACGATTCTTTGGTAAAATAATCTTGTACAATTTCATCTGCAAATTTCTTGCTCTCTTTTGTATAAGACTCATTAGCAGGATCGATACCAATTTTTTCGTAGGTGTCAGGAACAAAACTCAATAGAGTTCCGTCATTACATGCAATGTCCAACCACAACGGTTGTTCGGTTGACTTATGTACAGACACACAACTATCCACAACGTTTTTAAGTTGGTTACGCATGGTTTGATTGGTGCCGGATCGATACCAATATCGACCATACATTTTATTAGGATCAGCAGATTGTTCGAGTTGAACTAGTTTAGATGTTTTTGAGAACATCAACTTGAGTTCACTCTTATACTCATCGGGTGGCTGTTGTTGTACAAAATCTGATATGAACAAATTTCCGAGAGAAAACAGTTCGACCAATTCATCGTTGGCGACTCTACATTTCATATTATTAATTCCAATTGTTTAAACAGTAGTCTAGTGCTTCGTTTACATCCCTCATTTTAATTCCCGTATCCAATAGTTTTTTATTACTCATCACACAATTAGAACGAGGAGTTTTTGCCGCTGTCTTATAGAAATCTTCCTCGTTATCAAAAAATTCAAACTCCCTATCTTTGGCGATTGTGTTTTTTATCTTCTCAATAACTTGTTTGGTTGTAACATGACCAGTGTTAGTTACGTTGTAAGTCCCATATGGAACCTTCTTAAGAACACATTCAACACAAGCACGAACAAAATCTTCCTTATTAGAAATAGAGTTCTCAGCATCCAAAAGTTTTTTGTAATTCAACATTTTGGATAGATAATTCCTTGGATTATGATTTTCTTCAAAAGGAATCCTAAGTCTCCAAATATAGTGATTGTCGCCATTTCTACGAATCAAATCTTCTGCCAATGCTTTTGTTCCGCTATAAAAACTACAATTGTTGTGTTCAAAACTGAAATTAGGACGATCAATTTCCGTGAACGGGCTACCGTCGTTATTTCTTCCTGTGTAAATACATCCTGATGATACATGACCAAATGTTATATTGTGATCGTTACAAAAGATAGAAATCATGTCTGGTACACTGACATTTCCATAAATTGTATTGTGTTTGTCCGTCTCACACGCATCTACATTTGGTTTTCCAGTATATCCTGCGCAATTGATGATCGATGTCAAACCCAACGCACCATGCAACAGTTTAAGCTGATTATATGTAAGTTCTTTTGTTGGGACGGAACAATTTCGAGTATCCACTCCTTTTTTGAAAAGTTGTTTATGAAACTCTTGTCCAATATATCCCGACGACCCTAGTAATAATATCATAATGATTCCAAGTAAGTTCTATATTCTGATTTTGGCATTTTATTTACCAACTTAGTTAACTGTGATCTATCTATAAATCCTTGATTCAGGCAATCTTCTTCAATACATGCAACTTTACATCCTTGACGGTCCTGAACCGTTTGTACGTAATTACTAGCCTGAGATAGAGTTGTTGGTGATCCTGCATCCAACCAAGCCGTTCCTTTCGGCATTTTAATGACATTTAAGTTACCTGATTCCAAGTATTTACGGTTGATGTCGGTGATTTCAAGTTCTCCTCGTTTGGAGGGTTTTATACTCTTTGCATAATCTATCACTTTACCGTCGTAGAAATATAGGCCAGGAACGGCGTATTTACTCTTAGGCGACGTTGGTTTCTCTTCTATGATCAACGCCTTGCCCGCGTCATCAAACTCAACCACACCGTATTCTTGTGGGTTGTTGACTTTATAGGCAAATATCACCGCACCTGTAAAGTCTACCCTCATTTTATTGAATCCGTGAAAAACGTTGTCTCCCAAGATCAATGCAATATTTTGTAGATCTATGAAATCTTCAGCAATAAGAAACGATTGTGCAATTCCTTCTGGTTTTGGTTGGGCTTTGTATTCAATGTTTAATCCCAAATGATTTCCATCGCCAAACAACTTTTCATATAGTGGAAGGAAATTGAAAGAAGAAATGATACAAATGTCTTTGATTCCACACGAAATCAATGTGGACAAAGGATAGTAGATCATCGGTTTGTCGTAAACAGGCAATAGTTGTTTGTTCACCACCGTTGTAAGTGGATACAGTCTACTACCCGTTCCTCCCGATAAAATAATACCCTTCATTTATTAATCAACTTTTCGTACACGTTTCCAACGATCAAATTCAACTCTTCATTTGCAACAATTTCCTCGTATGTCTTTCCATTCGAAGACACATGTTGCCATTCCACTTGAAAATCCGCTGCTGCCTTGACTTTAGGATCGTTCCAACGTTCGTGATCATTTGCCGGTTCAACCCAAATCTTCTGATTGGTACTGGCAATGTCACTACGGATGCGTCTTCCCTCCGTTGGAAATCCGTATGTGTATTTTGAGACGTGGATTAACGATCCGTTCAAATCGTTCTTGATCCAACCCACTTCATCTTTGGGATAAAAATCATAACGGATATCAGTGACAAAAACAACATCTGAATTGTCTTTCTCAATATCGGATTGAAGCTTCTCTACCCAATATCTTCCGTTGGTTTGTTTTCGTTTTACGTCTCCATACCAAACCAACATTTCTCTAAAAACTTTCTTTTGATCTGTGTTTTCCGTAAACACATCCAATCCCAGCTTATCCTTGATAAACTCTTTACAGTCATTCTTCAAATAGAATGCCAAAGCATATGAACTGCATGTTAGTCCATACTTTTCTGTTAGAATCTTTTTTGATATGTCACAAAACAGATTTTTACCTGCTCTTGCTACTCCTGAAATTCCAATATAACGTTTGTTACTCATATGTCATTATTGACTCGACTTCTTTATCTGTCAATCCGTATGCTTTACATATGGATTTTAATTCGATAACACCGCTTTCATCTTTCATATAAAGATGACAGTATTCCTTGGCTTCTGACTTGGACACCTCAAACCTTTTTGACACCAAATTTAACAAATCAGAGGTAAATCCTTTGGAGTTGGACTTGACATATGGAAAATATGTGGATGATTGATTTGTGACAGCGGTACACAACGTATAAAAATTACGTGACGGTATATCGGATTGGTATTTGGCTATACTCGATATGCTATCAATCGAACTACGATCCATAGACAAAAAACGCAGAATCATGAAGTGATTAAACGACTTCTTGTCTGCGTCTGATAACTTGTCGTAATAGTCAGAAGATTGTACTTTCCTGATATGGTTCACATGGTCAAACAATCCCAATGCTTTGGGGATTGGATTTCCATTTTCATCGATCTCTACTTTCTTAGATTTTGTTGCCGGTTTTTTTGCCATGTTTATCGATAATAGATTTGAACGTCTTGATATCAGATACTAAACGTTTCTGATTGTTAAGTAAAGATGTTATACTATTGTTTACATCTTCCGTGTTTTTGTCTATTACATCCTTGTTAACCAACAATATCTTGTGCATCTTATACAAGAAAAATGCCACTAGGATAAACCCTAGTGGCACTAGCACGGGAAATTTATAGGTCAACAATGCAAATACTCCAATAGCAATTTGTATTGTTATTTTATACATTTTTTTCTTCGGATTCAACCTCAAATTGAGTTGTCTTTTTTGACTTATTCTTCTTTGATGTATTATTTACCTTGAACTTGTTTTTGCTCTTACGAGCCCGCTCAAAGGCATCCGAATCACGTTTATACGTCTTGCCCATAAATTTCACCCCCTTATCGATTAACAGTATCAGACTTATTAGTCATCGAAGACTTTACAGCCTTCTTAGGCGTCTCAGTCTTCTTAGGCTTGTCAGTCTTCTTAGGCTTGTCAGTCTTCTTGAGACGAGTAATCTCATTGCTCTTCGAGAGAACGCCATGAAGAGCGCGAACCTGACGACCGTTAAGTCCAATGGTGCTCTTTCCATCACTAATAGTGAGGGAAGTTGCACGATGAGCGCCGGCAAACGGCACTACAAACCGGGCAGCCAAACCAGCGGTCTTACATTGAATGATGTGTTGTCTATTTTGTGTCTTTATCTTCATATAACTTATTTTTTGTTTTTTAGTCTAGGTTAGTATGTAACTAACTTCTACCATCATATCATACATAGAATATTCGTCAACAAAAATCGTATTTTTAATTAGGTTGTTTTGCCATAGATTCTTCAAACATAGTTATGGCATAATCTTTGGCTTTGAACTCCATTTCAAGATCCAACGGACGATGTTCATTGAAGTATTCGATAGGAAAGGTTCTCACATAGTCAGTATGAGCACGTTCGTTGGAATTACCCACAATATTGTCGCTAAAATGAAACAACGGAATAGCTGTCGTCCACGTAGATCTGGCCATATCATACGCCTCTTGAGCTGTTTGACGGCCACGATTGCATCGATAATGGAGATTATCATACGTAATTGGAATACCTGTTTGTTGATAAACGTGGGTATAAAGTTGTTCAACATTCCAACTATTGCCCTTGTCTTCATTCTCTAATACCAACCTTGACATTACCGACACATCCAAAGCCTTCCACACGTCAATAAAACGCTTTGCAACGTCTTTTAGATCAGCCCCCTTGAAACAATTCATGTGAATGTTGATGGGAGAGTTATAGTCTTGACTAAGACCCAAAAAATCCATCATTTTTCCATGACTGTTCAACTCAATAATAGATATTTCTACCACTTTGGAATTGGCACTGGCAGGAACCACAAATTGATCAGGATGTGTAGAACAACGAATGTTGTGTTTTTTGATGAGACCATTACACAACTTGAACTCGGTTTGAATTTTGTCAAAGTTATAGGTGCTTTCAATAGACAAATTGGCGTCAGGAAGAGTTTCCAAAGGCATCAACCCGCTACTAATACGATAGTTCCATTTTTTGGCAGCGCACAATTCTAGGGTTTTACGAACAACATACACGTTTTGAAGTGTACGATCTGCTACAATTGTCTCAGCTTCCTTGCGTTCCAATTTAAGGAACCGAGTTTTTGTCATGGTAGTGGATTTGATTCCTTGCTCTTGGAGAGACAAAGAAATACAACAAAGACTGAGGCGTATATTTTTCATACACCTACTTTACCACACCCACTACCGAAAGTAAAGGGTTTTTTTAATAGTAGACGGTTAGTTCTACTCTCTTCCACTTGGTGCCATCGTGAACGTAAATATAGTTTTCACAGATGATGATTTCACCGTAATATCCAGTCGTAGTTTCGTCCGGTTCACACTTTGCTCGATTGTCAATAATCAAAGTTTCAACTTGCAAGTAATAAACACTCAAGTACGTGAAATTTGGAGTAGGTGTCGGAGTAGGTGTGTTAGTTGGCGTCGGAGTAGGCGGGACAAAATACGTAACCACCGGAGTGAGACATGGTGATGATGGAACAATCTCACAAATCTGACATGAACTTGTATTGGCTCCTCTGTTTTGCCAAGAAGTTCCTGTTTGACTATCCATTTTAACCCATGTGGCGTTTTTGTTTACACCACGATTTAAAATCACTCCATACTTGTTTAGAAGATTGCCTATGCTTGTGCTAGCATAGTTCAATATGGTGAAATTGACATCGCCGGGGTACTTGTATGACAGTACATTTCCACTCTTTTGTAGAATTGTACCTTGTGGTCCCGTGAATATGCCGTTTGGAGAATTGTCAACAGAATTTGGATCGGTAATGGTTTCAGAAACCGTTACCAATCTGTTGACAAACGAATTGATTCTGTTGTATGCGATGAAATCTAACACAGGTATACCCTTCTATATTCAGGGTATAAATATAGGGTCACCGTCCAACTTCGTTAAAAAAGTTGTTTTTAGCATCGGTATATGACATTCCTATCATTTTGTTATAAAAAAGAGTGTCTGTTTTGAGATTTCCTTCTGTTTTTAACTTCAAATATCGATCTTTAGCTTTTGGTTTCCACCAATCAAATATGGCCTTCTTATCATCAACAAACAGTTGCTTCATAACCAACTGATCGTCAGTGATTTTACCACACAAATACTCCTTAGTATTGTTATAGAATGGACTATAGTAAACTCCACGTTCGTATCCATGAACATAGTCTTGAGTTTTGATGTTTAAAGTTTGAAAAATCATAGATATGACTCTCTGTTTTGCACCTGTAACAGGCCCAGATACATTTTCCTTCTGAGTCATCTTCTTATCATACTCCACAGATCGATTTTCCTTAATCCAATCGTGCCATATCTTATATACGGTGTCATCCGGCTTAATTGGTATCTTGCCAGTAGAAGATCCACACTTGTGCCACCACTTCAAACTGTTGTACATACTGTAACTTCCGTACAAACTTGTCGTAGTCATGCCCGCCAATGTCTGGCCATAGAGCTTTTTCCATACATCTCGTACAACAGATGATGTAACCAAACATGCCACCAGCTTGCCACCAAGAAAATTGTATCCAAACGGTTGTGTACTCATAATGCAGCTGCCAATAGCACTATGAACCAACTTTTTATCTATCAGTTTGTTCTCCGAAGTCCACCCAATGTACTTGTCTCTAGTAGTAATGGTGATTACGTCACTCGAAACAGATGTAGCACCAAGATACCGAGGGTTATCTTCGTTGCCATCGGTGATCAAGAACTTCAAAAACCTACCAGGCGTCTGACTGAACTCCATTGTGTGACAAAATACCCGAACCATCAACCACGCAAACTCCTGAGCCTCAGTTTCTACGTGGACGATAGTAGGATTCAGTTCGTCCAACTCCTTTAGAGTCAATTCTTCGTTGTTAATGTCGGTAGGCGCCCAAATCTTAGCTTTGATCAACGCACTTTTTGATATAGATGGTCGATATTCCTGAACTTCTTCGTATTTTTTGTAAAACGTGGCTTCTTCAACGGTCATAGCCTTGAGAAAGTCGATATTTTTGACAAACTTCTTCTTCTCAAGTTCAAAATCAAACTCGTCAATATTAAAAAATTCGTGTGCGGCGCTCATTAGGTTTTATTCTCAGGTTTGTATAAGGTGAAGTTCTTTGTTAGATACTTCTTAAAGACAATTTCAAATACAGATCCATCTTTTGCCAACTTAACATCCTTCAACTCATAGTACATGATTACACAGTCACTTGGAAGTTCTTTGATTTTATTTTTAACAGTGCGTTCATCTCCTATAGAAAGAATTGACTTTGGATCAGAAAAATCTTTTCCGTTTGCCGCATCATATAGTACGTATGCCGCTCCTTTACACAATTGGATGTAGTGATAGTTTTTCATATAGTGACTTTGAGTTTATATTTAGAATACTCTTTGTCATTATACATAGACCGGCCAAACTCGTTTTCGATATTTTTACGCAAAGAATAGGTGTTGTATATAACAATATTATTTGTTTTACACAACACCTTTTTCTTCGTATCTAAACAAGTTATGCGTTGACTGTCGAATGACTGGTCTCGACCGCCGGCATAGTTTCAACCGCCTCAGTGGTATCAACAGAGATATTGGTGTCGGACACATTGGTATCGGATGCCTTGATATCCATGACTGGAACCACATTGATAATGGATTCATCAAGAAAAACTCCGGCGTTCTTGGCGGAGGTAATCGTCTCAGCGGAAACAGGAGCAGTAGAAAACACCAACTTGGGACGACCCTTTGAACCCTTTAGAGTTCCTAGAGTAGCGAGTGCCTTCTCCTTAAGGGCGTTACCAACTCGGACGCGAAGAGTAATCTTCACAAAATCAGAGTTATCGGCCAATAGGGAGTCCACGGTAAACCAACCCTTAGGCCAGTTGACGACGAGGTTTGTCTTGTTCTTACGGTTTGTCTTTTTCATGTTTTATTCCTTTTATTTTATTGTTGTTAATTTACTCTCAAACTTATTCTATACTATTGTACAAAGTATGTCAACTAGATTTTGTTTTCTTTTTCAAGAAACATTTGATTCATGGTTCTGGCAATTCCAATAATATTGGTGACATCAACAAAAGATGCGTCCTGTCCATACATCGTCTTGAAACAACGTTCACTGGTTCCATTGAACACACCATATTGCTGAGACCCACGACTATATTCTCGAATGAAATACGCCAACACTTTATATCCCTTGCTTCGGATATTATTCACCTGACGACGAGTATGAAGACTGCCAGTATTTGAGTCGTATAAGAACGAAGACGCTCCGGAATGATAACAATATGCTGGTTCTCCATCAGAGAAATTGAGGAAGTAATAATCCTCGTCATTAGATGACTCTCCAAGAGAATCCATGATTGCTTCATAACAAAGACCCTCAGGCGTGCTTCCCTCGGCTGATAGGTACGGAAACATTGTTCGAACCTTTGTGAATGAATCCTTAGCAGAGTCATACACAATCGCGACATATGGCAGATTGTTTGAACTGTTGTTTGAAGTGGACCGTAGACTCACAGATACCCTGAGATTGTTGATCATAGAGGCTGCCTTACAAATGGCGGTGACGACGGTAAGAGTGTTAATCCACTTTTCACCGCACATACTAGAACTTGCGTCAACTGAAATGTGAATCACAGCAGACTTGAACTTATCAACATCCAAACGATAAAACACATTTTCGTTATCGAAGCCAAGTTCAGAAAGAACTCGACGATCAATACGGCCAGTTGACTTTCTCATATATTTGGTAGTATTGATTTCACTACGAACCTTGAGTTTACGGCCAAGCACGGTTCCCAATTGAATTCCTCTATTTACGGCATTCAAATGTGCAGTCAATGGCATCTGTTTGCGATCCATTGCCTTACATGGAAATTGATTGGAAAACAACAGTTCTTTTGTAAGGTTCTTGACGAATACACAATCAACGCCAGTTGTAAGAGGAAGGCCATCGGAAATTACCGTCCCTACATTCACAATAGTAACACCAGCGTTATCAAGCTGAGTCAAAGCGGTTCTTTGCTTTCCAGAGACCTTCTTCTTCTTAATTTGACCCGAGACAAAAACCTTCTGCTTCTTGAGTACGCGATAAATATCCTCTCGTTTCTTTTTTGAAACGGTGCTATCAGCATTCTCGTCTCCTTCAGGTTCTTTGTCTTTCGGCTTTTCTACACTGGCATTTCCTCCACCAAGTATATCGTCCGCATCATCCGATTCGTCTTGTGTGTTTGTTTCGCCAGAGTCATCCGTATTATCTTTTTGAGAGACAATCGTGATGCCAGAGGAACCGGATGAAGATCCACTTTGATTGGACGACCCGGAAACCACACTATCATCATCTTCTTGATTGCCTACATGAGAGTAAACAATAGAAGCAACCTCAACTGCAACCTCGTATCGATCATCAGTCTTTTTCAGCCGAGAGATATTCTTGATATCAATGAGTTTCGCGATGTCACGAAGACCAGGCAAAGCATCCAAATCAGTGGACTGATTGGTAAGATTGATGATTCGAGATTCGTATGCAGCAATCGTTGGTTTACGATACATGTCTGATTTCAGCATCAGAGATATTTTTTCACTGTGGAAATACTTTTCGTAGAGCGACTTGTAGTATCCACGATATCCCGGCGCCGTTGTGTACACGTAGTTGTCAATGAATCGGTCCTCAACATAGTTGAACATGTTTTTGACAAACTCAGCCACCTCTAGTTTGGAAAATCCTTTGGGACCAGCAACATTATACATCTCCCGAGGAATGTTTTGCCATATTGTCTTCAACACGTTAAAATCAGTTAAAACGACATGCGATCCTTCGTGAAGCGCCAATCCTACAGCGGGATCAAAATCCTTGTTTTCAACAATGTCAGATGAAAGAAAAACGGTGGACCCATCAGTCATGTTATCATTTGAATCATTGAACACCACAGGAATTGTCTTACCCGTCAAAATATTGACAAAGTTAGACACCGCTCTGCGTGCCATACTCATTTTGACCAATTGTTGTGTGTCGTCCGAAGAGTCAAAATCGACTTCGAATTCGTCCAACCAAAAATCAGAGTGAGTGTTATGTGGGGTTTTTGAACTCATGCTGTAAGAATACATTGATCCTATACAAAAGTCAACCTATTTTTTAAAAGGGAGGTTGTCCACTGTTGAGCGGATCGTTCATCAAAAGATCGGACGTAGATTCAGAGGGAATATACTTCTGTACCACCTGTTTTACGTAGGTGCGTTCACTCTCCAATCCACCATCACTCGGAAACTCTGGATAAATGGCAACTTCAGCAATATCAGCCAAAGAAAAGCCATCATTGATCAGTTCGGTCATTTCGCCGACACTTCGAGTAGATAAAAAGTTGGTCAATTTTCCATCATCCAACCTAACCTGTAGACGCGTATGAGCAGCGATATCACAGATAGCCGATAGTGTGTTGAAATGAGTAGTATCAACATTGTACTTCTTGACCATGAGGTCGAATTCTTGTGGTTTGGTGAGGAAGTCCATTTCGATCTTCACAGGAAACCGATTCATAAGGGCAAGATCCATTACTCGGGTAGCGGTATATGCGTTACCAATGTTAGCAGTGGCAACAAAAGTTACACCTTTTGCAACGTTAACCACAGCAGAATCACGCTTTTCATCGAGTCGAATGTATCGTTGAAGAGGATCCAGAACCGTCATGAGGATATTCCACGCGTCATGATGAGCACGGCTGATTTCATCAAGCAAAATGACACAGCCTGGCGTTTTGATGGCGTGAATAAACGTAGACTCATTGAAAACGGTGCCGGTTTCCTTGTCGAAGTGGGTGTTTCCAATCAAAGAACTACGGGCGTCTTGAGTAGATCCCATGTTGAAGTAAAAATACTCCTTCTTGAGGGATTCAGCAAGAGACTGAGCCACCAAGGTTTTTCCACATCCCGTAGGTCCAATCATAAGGATGTTTTTGCCGTACAGAGAAGATCGAACTAAATACTTCCACTTCATGTCTGAAATGATCAAGTTGTTGGGTCTAAGGGACATAGAACTATCAAGGATAGTGGCGATAGATGATTTGTTTTTTGTACTCATGTTGAACTTACTATACCTCGGCGATAGATAAAGTCAACAAAAAACCGTCAGTCTTTTGAACTGACGGTTTGTCCCACTATGTTCTCCTTGGCTTTATCTCCACCCACGATGAAAATGGTGTGGATGATTGAAAAATACAGGTGATGGCTGATAATAAACCACGGGCGCTGGCTGATAATAAACCACGGGCGCTGGCTGATAATAAACCACGGGCGCTGGCTGATAATAAACCACGGGAACCGGTTGCACATAAACCACCGTAGGCGGCGATGCAACCACTACAGGAACAGGTGTGACTACGGGTTGATACACAACGACTGGCTGAGCATAAACAACCACTGGTTGAGGGGGAGTGACGATTCGGTCAATCACCCGGATTACAGCTACGCCTGTAAGAACTTTACCAACCGTTGCCCACTCTCTATCGCCAGCAAAGGTTGAAGATGTGAGAGTTAGAGCTGCCAACAACACTGGCACGAAATTTTTTCCATTAAACAACATATTTTTCCTTTCCCATTTAGACGATACCACATTGGTGTGTATTCAGTCAACCTTATTTGAACTTAACCGTCAACTCGTCATCTGATTGTTTAGGATACTTGTACTTTGCCTTTTCACCCTTGATAGAGTGATCAGATTGTCGCTGAACCTTTTTGAAGTTAACGTCTTGCATTGGTTGATCTGGCAAATCTTCGGTCTTCTCAACAGCATCTTCTACCTTTGAGTCGGTTTCTTGAGGCCCGTCACCTTGATTTTTCTTCTTTTCCTTGTCCGCGCTGTTTTCGGCAGCCTTATTGTAAGCCTTACCTACGTAATTTGCGTCTTCATTGCCAAGATACTGCTTCATGAACTCAACTACGTCTTCATATGAAAGTCCGATCTTCTTGGTTCTATCGGTGTTATCCTTGTATGCAAGCACTTCAAAATTATTGTTCCAACGTGGACGAACAAAAACGTGATGTGGTTCACATCCGCACATTTCAAAATTTCCAGCGTCGTTCTTGGATACACCGTAACTCTTGTTGATCTTTTTGACCTCTTTGTCGAGTTCTTCGCAAATTTCAACGCATGTCTTCTCAAACTCCTTTTTGCGTTTTTCAAGTACCTCAGACACAACCTTCTTCAAGACGTTCTTGACCTTTTGACGTTCATCAAGACGGTTCTTTTGAGATTCAGCTCTTTCAGAGAGCACAGATTGAAGTTGTTCTTTAACCAATTTACGTAGATCGTCTATTTTCATATGATATCTATAAATATGCGGTCGTCCAATATAACGACAAAAAAAGAACACCCAGTTAAGAGTGTTCTTTTCTATAAATTATTTGTTAGTTTACGTACTTGGAGTTCCGGTTGGCTTTGGGGTCGAAGTTGGCTTTGGGGTCGAAGTTGGCTTTGGCGTCGAAGTTGGCTTTGGGGTCGAAGTTGGCTTTGGCGTCGAAGTTGGCTTTGGGGTCGAAGTTGGCTTTGGCGTCGAAGTTGGGGTAACCGTTGGCTTTGGCGTTGAGGTTGGCTTTGAAGTTGAAGTTGGGGTAGGTGTTGGTGTAGGCATATGTTTGTTTTACTTTCTGTGTTTCCACATATATAGTGTCAGATCAAGAAAAAAACTCATCATCTATTTTATTATTTTCTACGACGATTTCCTGAATATCATCAATGTATTGATTATCAACGGGATAATGTTGAAATGGATGTTTTATGGACGATAACAATTTTTTATTCTCTATCTTCGTACCGATAAACTTGACGTATCTGTGTTTGGTTGACTCTTTCTTGTACCAAAACGTCTTGCCTATCGATTTTTTAAGGTGGTCTAGGTTCACACTGCCCCATCTATCAGATACGCTTCTTGAATGAATCCACTCATAGTTTGGTGGACCCACCAAGGACAAACTGTAATTTGGCATCAATTTGAAGCTACTGTTACCCTGATATCCAAATCCCAGAGCCTGATATATGGTTCCTTTATGGTTTTGTTCTCCGTCAGCATACGATATGATAGACTTGATTTGTGGAAAATCCTTGTTCAACATTCTAAATGACTCGGCTACACTGTAACTCTCAATGTTTTTCCCGTATCCATCTGCGATCCACAATCTCGTCAACTCAAATACTTTATCAATTGTAAGTTTGTCGGATATTGATGCTGCTGCACATCTTCCTACTGGTTGAGCATAACAAATACACCCAATCAGTTTTGAATCATATCCACCAAAAAAGGTACTTTCACCATATTCTTTGTAATACACTCCATACGCAACTTGGCACAAAGTCCATTTATGTGTATAATGATTCTTGACAATCATTTCTTTTGCTGCCTTTTTGTTTAAAGGCAACAAATATACCAACGATGTATCACAATACTTTGTTTCTCTCATATAACTTGATATAGTACACCGTTAAAGTATTAATGGTTATGGCGAGAATACTATTGACAATTGTCCATATGTTTCCCAGGTAATCGTAATAATAAAACAAAACCACAACCTGCCCCATATTGTTTATCAAATATGATGGTATGCTTAAAGATTTACCGTCTTTGGTCTTTATTAATTTTATAAATTGAAAAACCGGCCCTATTGTAAATAGGGCCGTAAAGATAAATCCAAACAGATGTTTGTATGTAATATCCACAACTATAACAACTATAGTTTGAATCCGTCGAATGCGCCTTCGCTTATCGTGTTATCAACTCCCTTTACGTAACTGCTTAGTTCAGTTTCTTGAGGAGCGACTTGTAATTTTTTACTATCATAATAACTATCCAACCATCCAGATAACGGATTTACCTTTGCGTCAGGATAAAGCTTCTTGTATCCCAAACTCGTCAATCGGTTGTTTGCCAACCACTCAATGTAGTTTTTAAGACTATCGGAAGTCAATCCAACGAGATTGCCTTTACTAAACAGATAATCCGCCCAATCTTTTTCTGCTTCAACAGCGATTCTGTACGCCTCATATACCTTCTCTTCGTTTTTCTTGACAATCTCTTGAAACCCTTCCTCTGGATTGTTAATCCAATTCTTCATTATGTTTTGAGTTATAGCAACATGAAGATTTTCATCTCGACTAATGAACTTGATGATTTTGCTGTTGCCTTCCATCTTTCCACGATATCCAAAATAGAAACTACAAGCAAATGAAACATAGAAAATAAGACCCTCGGTGATTTGAGTTGCCAAAACAGCATCAAACAACTGTTCTTTTGGATCTTTGTCGCCGCTATATCCAAGAAGTTTGTCATACTTTTCACTGATAGCCTTGGCTCTCTTGACAATCTCCTTATCCTCCAAAATGCTATTAAAGAACTTGGTTGCATCAGGATATACATTTTGAAGAATGTAGGTATAACTGTTGCTGTGAATGGTTTCAAAAAAGCTCCATGTATTCATACAGATCTCCAATTCTGGATTGGTAACGTACTTCATTAGTTCATGGATACTACGGCTCAACATACTATCGACTGTAGTCTGAAACTTCAGATTACTATCAAATACAAACCTTTCTTCGTCTGATAGGTTCTTGTAGTCGCTGATGTCTTTTACTAAAGACACTTCCTGTGGTCTCCAGAAAAAATTCAATTGTTGATCATACAAATCATAAAACTTTTGATACTTGATTTGATCGTATCTCTGTAGAGAAAGATCGTCTCCAAAAAACATTGGATTTCTTAACTGATCTATATTTGTTTTGTTTAATACTGTTTTCATATTATAGTCTTTCTTATAACGCACAAGCACCACTTGCACATCCGGTTTCTTCTATAACACGACTTGAACTTACATTTTTCGATGCATCATTATCCATAGCCGTCTGTTTATCACCATCATCGGTATTAGCATAATACAAATTCTTCAATCCGTATTTGTATGCCAATAGAATATCCTTAATCACGACTTCTACAGGAACTCTATTCTTTTCGTATCGTGAAGGAATATAATAGGTGTTGACACTAATACTCATATCTGTGAACTTTTGAATTGCAGCTGCTACCTTTAAATATCCTTCATTACTTGGCATATCAAAAGCAAAAGTATAATTTTCCTTGTACTTGTCAATTCCAGGCACCACCACCGGTAGAATATTTGACTTACTTCCTTTGAAACTAATCAAACTTCTAGGAGGTTCAATTCCGTTGGTACTACTTTGAATGACACTGCTTGACTCTACAGGCATACAAGCTGTCAATGTACTGTGTCTCATACCATATGTCAAGATATCTTTTCTAAGAGACTCCCAGTCCATATGAAGAGGTTCAGTAACAAATTCATCAACGTCTCGTTTGTATGTATCAATTGGAAGAATTCCCTGACTGAACTTGGTTCTATCAAACTTCTCACACTTGCCTATTTCCTTTGCCATCTCCACACTTGCTTTTATCAAATAATAACTTGACTTTTCCATCCAAGCGGCGACGAAATTTGGTGCAGCAGGATCCCAATATTTCAGACCGTTCTTAGCAAGAAGAGCAGCGAGGTTTGAAACTCCAACTCCTAAACTACGACGTTTCTTGGCAAAGTTTTCAGCGGCTGGAACAAAGTAGTTTTGATGTTCAATTAGTGAATCCAACATTCTCACAATGATGTCACAGACGTTTTCCATTTCGTTGTCATCCTTGATCTCCAACCAATTCAAGGCAGCCAAAATACATACTCCAATTTCTCCGTCTTTATCATTGACATCATAGATTGGAATCAATGGGTGGTTGACTTCAAGACAAAGATTGCTTGTATCGACCTGATCCAACCAACTACCGTGTTCATTTGCGTGATCGACAAACATCGTATAAATACGACCCGTCTCAAGTCGTTCCTTAGCAAGAAGTCCCATCAATTCACGAGCAGGAACCTTCTTCTTGAACTTGATGTTCTTATTAGCCTCAGCCGCTTCATACTTCTCCTTGAAACCCGGAAGACCAAAACTGTTCCACAGAGATATACACTCATGAGAACTGAACAGTGTTACATCTTTGTTTTGTAGGAACCGTTCAAAAATTAATTTGTCCATTCCAATACAATAGTCCAACTTACGAACACGGTTGTCATCCGTTCCTGCGTTGTTCTTCAACACAAGAATGTCCATGATATCATAATGGAACCAAGCAAAGTTAACGGTAGCACTTCCACCACGAATACCGTTTTGATGACAACTCTTAACGGTGGACTCAAACGCCTTACTAAAAGGAATTGGTCCCGTGTGAATTACTTCACCATTACGAATTGGAGCGTTTGTAGCACGAAGACGACTCAAGTTCAGCCCGATACCATAACGACTTGCTGTAGCAAATCCAACCGCACTATTGTTAGAAAATATACTACGAAGATCATCATCAACTGTGAACAAAGAACAACTAGCGTAACTCTTCATTACCGATCTAACTCCTGCCATAATTGGAGTAGGAAGATTGATTTTATGTTTGCTAAAGTAGTTGTAAGCCTTCTTTACGTAATCAAGACGATTCTCCTTGTAGTCTTTGAAGAAGGTCATGGCAATCAACATGTAAGCAAACTGAGGCGTTTCATATAGTTCCTTGGTACTACGATTTTGAATCAGATACTTGTCACAAAGCTGTTTGATTCCTGCATAAGTGAAATCAAAGTCTCGGTCATGTTTGAGATATTCATCGATCTTATTGAAGTCGTTCTTTGTATACCACTCCAAAATTTCTCCGTCGTATACAAGAGCATCAATATTTTTCTTTACAAGATCATATAGCTTTGGGGCGTTCTTTCCTCCCCATACCTTTTTTCTAAGTTGATAGTTCAACAATCGAGAGGCGACATATTGATAGTTTGGCTTATCCTCACTAATTAGATTTGAAGCTGCTTCAATAAGCATGCTGTGAATGTCATTTGAGGTCATTCCATCGAAGAATGACAGATGTGCATTCATTGCAACTTCTTCGAATCCAACGCCCTTGATGTTTTCTGTTGCCCACTGAATGATTTTGTTGATTTTGTCCGCGTTAAACGTCTCAAGCTTTCCACTGCGCTTTTTGATAAAAATTTCTTTGGTCATAGACTGAAAATTGTGTGCATCATAAGTATTACTGTTATGTCAAGGTTTATAAAAAAAATGTTCTTAAATTTCACAAACCGATGACGCTTTTTACTTCAATGTTGATATAGAGATCACTCTGCATCTTCAGCATTGATGTGGGCATTCCACTTGGAAGCCAGTGCTTTCTTAACAACGTTGTCGCTGTTACCCATTTCATTCATGACGTTCATACCGTCCTTGGATTGTTCAGAGAAAATCTGAATATCACCACAACCTGCATTCATTCGACTTGGAAAAGTCAAACCATCAGGACCAAACCGATTTTTGATAACATGAAATCTAGCGGTATTTGCTACTTTATCGGTAACTTTACGAGATAGACTAAGAACAAAATCCGCCGTCATGATCTTTCTATAAGAATCGGAAATGTTATTTGCCTGAATAATATCGTCATCCATGGCAGCTCGATTACTCTGTGATGCGGTCCAAATTGGAATTTGAAGTTCTCCTGCAACTCCACGTAACTCTTCATAAATACCTCCAGCCTCACTATAACTGTTACTGTTCTTCTCACTATGTGACGGTCGAAGAATATCAGCATAGTCAACAATAACCATATCAACCTTTGTTCCCAACATTTGAACCCGTTCAATGTGAAGTTTAAGATTATGGGCGCTGACCGTTTTGATTGGGTAATACTTGATGATCAACTTGCCAGGAACCTCAGCGATCTTTTTACGAACCGCATCGACATTATTACGAACATTTTGGAAATCGATTCCCGTAAAACAAGCATCGTAACGAAGTCCAACGTAGTTTTGGTTCAGCTCCAATGTGTAATGAACCACGTTCTTTCCTTGTTTCATCGTCTCAGCACCAAGCTTGGCCAAAACCCAACTCTTACCACTACCGGCACATGCAGTAATGATTCCCAATTCACCGGCAGCAAGACCACCATCCATGATTGTGTCAATTTCAGTCCAATTTGTTTTGACTGTGTTTCGAGCCATGAGACTCATACGTTCATCGACATCTGTCATGTAATCATGACCAATATTTCTCTCCATTCCAGCCTTCATTGCTGAATCAACAACGTGTTTGATTTGTTCGTACTTACCGACCTTCAACAAATCAATACTTTCAATGATAGCATTTTTTAGCTTCTGATTCTTACAGAATTCAAGAAACTGCTCTTTTACAAACTGCAAATCACTATCGGTTATCTTCTGATATACGTTCCTTAACTGATCCACTACGCTTTTCTTCAACAGCTCGTTTTCCAAAGAATCTACCTTGACTTTGAATACACTGATTGTTGGTAGGTTTTTATACTCAAGAAAATATGATACCGTTTCCTTAACAATCCATTGATGTGCATCAGATTCAAATGATGTTGGATCGATGATATCTGATAGTCTTTCTAGAAACGTTTTATCGCTCAAGATACCCGATATGCATTTAACTTGGAATTCAGATCCAAATTTCTTCAAATTGTTAATTACGTGATTTTCTGTATTATTCATATATTCTCTCCCTCAGTGTACACTACGCCTGTCGTAGTGTATATTTGTTTTAGTCTAAATTATCTCACAAACGTCTCTAGCTTTCCAAATGACTCGTTCAACCACACCTGATAATTGGGAATATTATTCCACATCTTGTCTTCGGTGATCAATTTGGAAAAACTAAACCGATCCAGCTTCTTTACTGGCACATCCAGTATCTCATTTATACGAAGTTGTGAGAATGATTGAATCTCCGTATCTTTCAACTGCATAAGTGTATAATTGCGTTCAACGATATTTTTGTTCTCCAAAATATTTCGGTAAAGCTTATACTTGCTTTGGTTGTTTTCACAGTGAGTATAAATTTCATCCAACTCAATACGTCTGTCTTCGGCGAAAAATGGAAAACACTTTATGATGGTTTTCAATCCAGCGCCGGTTATTCCGTCAATGTTATCCGATTCGTCTCCTTCTAAGACCCGATACCAAATGAAATTCTTGCACCCAATTCCATACTCGTTCAATACTTCGGCACACCCATACAACTTTTTCTTGGTTGGACTCCAAATCTTGATTTGGCTGCTTGCCAATTGTAGGAAATCTTTATCGGCACTCATAATGGTGACGTTGGAGTCCTTATAGTATTGTTGAGCAATATACGCAATAGAGTCGTCAGCCTCTATATGGTCAATTGCCATCGTTGATGTTGGCAAGCAATCAAGATAGTGGATAGACCTCATAAGCTGTGCCTTGAGGTTTTTCTGCTCCAAATCAGCCGTGGATATATCTGTGTATGCTCTATTAAGACGGATTTTCGTTTTTCTTCTATCCTTGTATTGAGGATAAATCTTTCGACGTTTCATACTACCGCCGTTTCCATCAAATACAATAACACATCTGGTAGGACTCAATAGTTTAATGGCGTATCCAATGCTTTTAAGAAACCCGGCGATGCCCCCCGTGTGAAGTCCATCTTCATTCATGGAAGGCATCACCGAATATGCGCGAATAAAAGTATTTAACCCATCGACTAAAAGAACTTCCGAATTTTGAGTTCGATTGCCAATTTTCCCTTTATCTTCATTTGACATGTTTTCAAAGAGAGAAAATAGTCTCTTTTTTTCATTTGGGTCAATACTGTTCATAACTTATTCCTCAGTTCCACTGTCACTACCGACATCTGTTCCTTCAACTGAATCATCGACTTCGACATCCTCACGAATTTCGCTGTCTTGCGATTTATACTTCATGGTAGTTACATCGACAATCTTCTGATATAGTTCCTCTCGGAGTTCTGCATCAGCCTTCATGTCCTTGGCGAATGTCTTGGTATCTAATTGTACCTTTTCCCCGTTGTTTTTAACATAGTTGTAAGGTGACTTGGCTCCTGTAATAATCGAATACTTCTTCAAGATTTCGAGCCAGTTTCCATAATTATCAACACCACTATCATAGTAAATGTTGAAGTCAGCATATCTCATTGGCAGACCCATACGGTTCTTTACTACCACAGCACGTGTCTTGACCCCAATATGAACAGGTTCACCGTTTTGTGTAACTTTCAACGCTCCCATTCCCTTCAATCGAAGACGAACAGAAGAATGAAACTGTAGAGCCTTACCACCACTAGTGATATACTTGTCTCCAAACATAGCTGCTTGAAGATTTACACGCAATTGATTGGTGAATACCAAAGCAATACGTTGACGGCCAATCATGTCGTTGATCTTTCTAAGAGCCTTTGAAATGATAATGGCTTTTCCAGTTGCGTAACCATCCTTACCATGATCACTTTCCAACTCAGCTTTAGTTGAGGCAGCAGCAACGCTGTCAACTACGATTGTAACCAAACGGTCTCTGTTGGATTTACGAACGTGTGAAATCAATAGTTCGATCTTCTCAAAGATGTCTTCTACCGTTTGACAGGTAACGTACATCATTTTTGGAACATCAACTCCAATTGCTGTCAAAAACTCATGAGACACAGATTGTTCTGTGTCAATAAACACAGCGACTCCGCCCTTCTTCTGAGTATCAGCAAGCAAATGTGCTGAAAGCAAACTCTTTCCTGATGCTTCCAAACCAGTAATTTCTGTAATACGACCCACCGGAATTCCTGCGTGTGGTCGATTTGATATTGCAAGGTCCAATAAATCTGACCCCGTACTGATCCAATCACTAATGACTGATGGATCTTCTTTTTGATCCAAGAAAAACGCACTCTTTCCTCCATCCTTGTTGGACTTATTCAGTACATCAGCAAGCGAGTCAATTAGTTCGTCTCTCTTCGTATCAACGTCATGGGACACATGAGTTGATGTTGATTTCTTCTTCTTTTTTGTTTCGTTTTCTTCTGCCATAACATTTATAAATGAAAAAAGAGATGATACACCTGTATGCGTACCATCTCTCTTATATTGATTGGTTAACTATTGAACAGGTTATCAAACGCCTTGGTCAAGTCATCAGCATTTGCCTTGGAGGCAGTAGCAGATGGAGACTTAGCGGCTTTTGATGGAGGTGCTTCTGTAGCAATTGCGGCTTCGACTACTGGCTGAGTTGACTCTTCATCAACAACAGAAGTCTTAACAACTTCATCAGCAGGTGCGGTTGGATTCAACCACTCATTCATTGCTCCCTTTAGCTCCTCATATTCCGGCTCTGGAAAGAGATCAAGAATATTGGTCTGATTCTTGATCGCAGCAATCAAGTCAGCCTTAGTTGGATCAACAGCAGGAGTGCTCTTAGGCTTCACTCGAATTGTGGTCTCAGGGAAGTTCTTTCCAGTCTTATCAGCGGTTGTGAATGTGACTGTAATGTCCTTACCGTTGGTCAAATCGGTGATATCGCCGTAGTCAGGATCGGCCATAACCGAAAGAATGTCTTGATAAACCTGCTTTCCGAATCCCCAAAAACGAACGCCTTCTCCTTCTTCACCTCGAACGATGACAGGTACAAAGGTTCGCATCTTTGGTTCCATATCACGGCCACGGCGCCAATCTTCCTTTGAACCGTTCTTCTTGAGTCTATTGCTAAATTCAACAATAGGATCGGGACGATGGAATGTGTCAGGAGAAAGATAAGTCTTGCTTACTGGCTGTCCGTTGCTGTCTTTTCCGCCGATGCCGTAATGGAACTTGAGTTCGATAAACGGATTATCAGGCTGGTACTTGTAGGGAACAATTCTTACAACTTGATCGCCTGGCTTTGGCTTCCAAATGATTTGAGTTTTGTTGCTCGTGTTTGAAAGAGAGTTCAAACGGCTCTTTAGCTTTGATAGATCAATGCCCATAATTTAGTATTCGTTAAGTGTTAATTAGTAATTAGCTATTATATCCTTTTTTACTCAAAAAGGCGTGTAACTTATTACTCACATAACTATACGTTATGAGTGACAAACCGTCAATTTATTATCGTGAAAATCTCAAGCGAAATGATTTTTACGGACACTTCATTTGTGATAATAAGTGAGTTCTTGTAGAAGTCCCAATTAAGCTGAAACGACTTATCAAAAACGCCATTATTTTCCTCTGCAATCAGCTTATTCATAGCATTCAAAGTATACAATGTATTGGTCAACTTTTTTCGATGTATCGAAATCGTATTTGGCAATTTTCTGACTCCTTCACCGGTGATTGTGATGTTATATGTCAAAAACAATTCACTCTTGTTTTTTTCGTTGGAAAAAACAAATATTCTGTTGTTGGACAGAGTGTATATTTTCTTAACGGTATCCGATACTATTTGGTAGTCGGATGAGGTTGAGAAAGTGCAAAGAAGTTGAGTGTCTTTCATTGACGTGATATTATTTTTTTGTTACCCGACTTTACACAGTGCCACTCATAACCCTTACATTTTGATTCGGAGTCGTACCACTCTCCGTTCTCAGATCTAATCCATCCATACGTTGCTGCTTCTTCCAACGTAAACTCTGCGGTTAGAATTTTATCAACATCCTCTGCATCAGTCTTTTTTTGTTCTGGTGAACGAGTTTGAAGATCATCGATCTTTGGTTGAGGAGGAGCGGACTGAGCCGCAGGAGCCGTAACAGGTTCAATTTGCGCAGGTGTTTGTGTTGCTGGTTCTTGAACGGGATTTTGAGGACTTGGTTCATTGTAATCAATGTTTGATTGTCCCTTTGTAGGATCCTCTTCAAAATGCGTTCCACGACTCAACGAACGTTGTTTATATTCCGGGTTTGGAAATGTAACTAAAATACCATGGGCATTATATGCTTGTCTTTCTGGGTATTTACCTTCAGTAACCTTATTTGCTAACTCAATAACTTCGCTTTTTGGAATTCCCATTTCTACAAGTTTTTCTCGTAGAACGTCCATGTGGTCATTGTTAAATATATCAAATGTACCATCCTCAACTCGGTTGTCTAAACAGATTTCAGAAAGCAAAAAATCTGAAACGTTTTTGTTAATATTTTTCATTTTAACGTGTAAGGTCTATTGCGTTTGAAGCAATCTTTGCTGCTGGGAGAATTGCTATTCTGGCACGCATGAACATATATCCATCACCGTTATAATCAGTCGTTAAATGTTCAATTGTTCCAGATCTAAAATACATCACTGGCTTGTATTTGGTAAACGGATCCAGAGCATCCTTTGGCAAAGGAAGATTTGGGTTAAATAATACGTGTCCACCCTCTCCTGTTTTCATCAACAACTGAATATTATTTTTTGTAGGAATTATTGACATAAGCAAATCAGTTCTTGATTGCATCAAAATACTACAATTTTTTCGGCCAAGTGGTGTACTCTTATCTAATGTAAAATCTGTACCATAAATAGATTTTCCTGCGATTTCTTTAGTCTTGGGTGATCCATTCAAGAAATCCAAATAACCTTCAAACTTATTCATCATGTAAAGATACTTTCGTCTAGTGGTAGTATCAGTAACAAATCGATAAAACGATTTTTTAAATACACCAATCAAAAGATTATACATTTCACTTTTATCTTTTAATGCTTCAATAACAGAAACGCCGTTGAAATTAACAAGATTACCTTTTTCATCAAATGTTGTAGTCTTAGGATTAATCTCGATTCGCGTTGGATAATTTTTAATGATACCCGAAATCATCTTTCCTTTGATGTCCAACCAAACCTCGTCATTTTTATAAATTAGGTCCAATCCAGCAAATCCACCGTATTGTGGAAAATCAACATTAGACAATTTGCTTGAAGTCATTTCCTTTTTAAAATTACCACCCTTAAATGAAATCCAAAAAACTTCACGTCCACGTTCCAACATGGCAATATCCGCTTTTTCTGATGTACCTAGTTGTAAATGTATAGCCGAATCAACATTTACATTGGTATTAACGTGTTCCCCCCCATCCCATACATTTAAATTGAATATATTCTTTTCTGGATTGTTCTCTTTAAACCATTCGTTAATCTGGTCAGCTTTGATCTTTTCTTGTTCAATGCCACTTGCTTTGACAGTCTTTGATTTCAACAATTGCCCCAATGCCTTATATAACTGTAAATACAACAAAACATATCGCCAACTTTGAGTTCCGATCACTAAATCGTCCGGTACATTAATACGTGAAACCAACGTAGATCCAAATTTGAGTCTTAACTTTGTATTCGAATTTGTAAAAGTTAATTCTTTATCTTCCGGAATTCCATATTCTTTACGTTTTTCTGGATTCGATATTAGTTCAACCATTTCGTCGTATGTTAAACCTTTAGGTACAGCAACATCACCCGGAAAACGTTCCGCTGGTTTGTTATCTTTTAAACTTAAATCGACTTGTTTTAAATCTTCATCGTTGAAGTTATTACGACGACGTATCGGTCCAATCATCTTGTTAAACAATTTAATGTCATCGTCTGTCAAATGCTTTGACAATTCGATCTTTACGTCGGCTTCTATAATAGTCTGAACTGTCGTGGGCGAAAAGTACTCACTATATCCACAGTTTTCAATAGCAGTTAATAACTTGTCAGGATCAACTTTGGAGATTTCAATATCCTCTAATAACAGATAATATTCAAGGAGGATCTCATTTATGATTGTAGTTTTGGTTTTGTTCATATCGACGCAATAACTAATAAATATTGTGTCTGATCTGAAAACCTAACTTTTTCAAAGGTTGATCATTTGCATGTCATCATAATTCTTACCCACATAGCATTTAGTTGGAAATCCAGTGGATTCCATCAACTTCTTAATATCCAAAATAGTGTTCTTTCCATCTTCCTTGTGTACGTCAAACAACATAGAGTCATAAGTATACAACACACACTTTGTATATTTTTTCTCCAGATACCTGTTTAGTTCAACCAAAATCTCCATCGAATATTCGGTTTCTGATGCTTGAAGAATGTAATTAAACAACTTGCTTGGAGTTGCATCCTTCAAATGACGTGGAGAAATTTGACGTTTAAAGATAGGCGTCTCCACATATCCGTGTTCATTAAAATGATTCCACCTATGATTCATGTACTCTATGATCTTCGTAAAATACGGAATATCCTTGTATTCGGATGAAATCGATCCGTATAACTGCTGGAATGTCAACGTCTTGGACCGTTTTACTTGATCTTCGGAAAGATCTTCGGTTTTGAAGTAATATTGTCCCAAATACTTGTACACGTTTGTTTCAGCAGGAAACTCATAGTTGATCAACCTAGCAATGATGTGAGGATGATATGCGCTATAATCAAACATGACCAACATTCCGTCATCGCCGTATCTAGATATAAAACTACTTCTACATTTGTTTTCTTTGTTGAGAGCAGAATAGTTGATTCCTCCAAACCGATTGCTGGGTCTGCCAGTAGAAGTAAGAATGTTGTATTCGGTATATACAGTTTTGTTTGAAACTAGATGTCCTTTATCAGGAAAGTGATCTGTGAACACATCTATATCAACACATATTCCGCTCTTTTCAATCGTCTGAAGAGTTTCTATCACATCCTCGTTGATTCTCTTATATGAATCTTCATTGAATTTGTTGACATAAGATTCAACATCTTTGCATACATCCAAGAACTTAGAAATATGATTGGTGTGTGGAATTATCTTATTGAGTTCAACGTGTGTTTTGTACTTGTTTTTGAAAAATCTATGAGCAGCAGTCTCGTAATCATACTCATCAATTATTTCACCTGTCATCAAAAACATCTTCAAGGACAGATCGAGAAGTCCATCAATGTTAATAAGATGAAGAATCTTCTTTTTGGAGAAACAGTATACGTCGCAAGACAATTCAGAAAAAAATGATTCTACTTGATTACGACTGACATTGTTTGAAAAATCATAACAATCCAACGGAACTGTATAGACCTCGTTCTGTCCGACAATCTTGATTAGAACCATTAACGCTGAAACTGCGGCCGGATGGTGTTCTTCTGACGCAGGAATAACATCGATGATAATATCTTCATCACCTATCTTGTCTAATAGTTCGTGTAAAACCCCAATCATTTACTACAGAATGACGCACTTAAGTCAAACTGTCAACAAATTATACGTATTTGTAACCTGCCAACAAATTATTCAAAAGAGAAGAAATTCCTGGCATTTTCTTTTCGGCATCTTGAATCTGTTTTTTGTTATATTCAGAAACCCCTTCAGTTTTTAAAATGCCATTTTGATATACTGAAGTTGTTGGCCCTGATACCTTCCATTTTACTGAAGTCAAAACGTATATTGAAGAAGAAATAGTTCTATAATTATCAGCGTCAACTTCTGATATATCCTGTAGATTGATCTTCTTGGCAAAGAACCTACGCACGAAAGGCATTTTGTAATCTTCATCTTGCGGTGAAAAAACGTAAGAACGTGGATACTCAGTGGGAGTGACCTGTCCCATCATATTGGTATATTTCTCTAGACTCGTCATACTGTTGGAGGAGCGGTGTTAAGAGACTTAATAGGTCTCAATCCAGCGGTTACGGTTGTTGTCCAATTTCCACCTTGTATAGTGTGTTTAACATCTAATACCTGAAACAAGATATCTTTGTCATATGGAGTCGGTAGATTATCAATTGCAAATATCTGTTGTGTTTTGAATCCTGCAATTCCAAGCAATGTTATTTCCGCCTTAATGCCAGGTTGCAACACGCTATTTACAGATGCGTTCTTTGGATCTTTATCGTTAATAAGCAAAGTAAATAAATCCAACTGTGTCAATGCAAGTTTTCTAATATAAGAAGTGTTGTCGGCATACACCTCGCCATAAATAAACGCCTCCGCCTTATTGTCTTTCTCTTTTTCCAAAAGTTCCGATTTCTTTCCATCTTCTCTTTTTCTATCTTCAGGATTTTGTTTATTTTTAGTAATGATTTCTGAATCCTTCGGTGTCAAATACGAATCCCCCATAGTCTTCACGTAAAGTCTATCAGTGGGATTAAATCCAAACGCATTCTTGATAGGCACTGTTACCTTATCATCGCTTTTGTAATTCTGAAGAACTGTTTGCGCCACTTTATCACTCAACTTAACTGAGAAATTAAAAGATTGTAGAATATTCTTTACCGCTCTGTTTTTGAATGAATACAAATATGGCGCTTGGTCTGAACTTAATTCTTGTAAACGTTGAACATTTATGGCGTCAGAATCAATGATAGTCAAGAGAGAATTTGATCCTCCATACTGAATCACATTGAATTTCCACATTCCTTTAACACATTCGCTAACCTTGCTCAACACAACGTTCAAAATATCCGTGACCGTTTCAGACTTGTTTACAGCATCAATTACTACATCCTTGTGAATGTACAGATTTTCCAATTTACCCAAATAGTATTCGTACTTGTTGGAAGGAAACTCGGTTTCTGCTTTGGTTTTCTGACCAGAATAATGTCTGAAGAAATTTACGATTTCGTTTAGATCTTGTCGAACGTTTCCATTCATGACAGCTTCTAGTGTTTTGTCTGCTTCGGATTTTGGTTTAGGTGGAGTGACCTTCTCTGAATCCGTTGGATACGAATAGTTTGATGATTTGCCACGAACTTCAACATCGGGTGAAATATTTGGTGCTTGTGAATTTGGTATCAACAATACTTTTGCGTTTGTTGATATCATGTTTTTGTGTCCACCAATCCACGAAGATTTAATGTCAATCTGGTTAAATGTAGCCCCCGTTGTTACAGATTCTAGTCGGGTGAATTTATTGATCAAATCTACAAACAATCCCATCGAAATCCAAAAATGTTTCGTAGCAGAGTTATCGAAACTATATGATGTAGAGGACGAAATTTTATCACGTGGATCTTTACCACCACCTACGTTTCTAGGTATGAAAACTCGGGTTTCTGGCTCTGGCCACCCTTCAATCCCAAACAAACTTTTTTTAGTATCCAATCCATCAAAAATTGCTGTCGGAAGATTTGCAAACTTTTCATTAATATATGTCTTTAAATCTTGAACGGGCTCTGTCTTTTTGTTTCCCTTATCATCTGCCTTTGAGGCTGACGCCAATGCTGTAGACTTTGTTACCGTTCCACTATAAATTGATGCATTACTACTAACTACAGTGGTACAATCATATGATCCATCAGCCTGTATAGAATATTCAAACGATGTAATAATACCACACGTTAGTTCATACATGCCGCGACCCTTTTCAATTTGTTCTTCTTGTTTCCACGGATCGGTGTACATCCCAAGCAACCCCGATCCTTCCAACGATCTTGGATCTTCAGGATTTGCTGTTTTTCTAGCGGGAGCATCAGTAGAAAGTTGATACAGTGATGGCGTTCCAATATCAGTCAAATTCAACAAACAAGATGGATTAAAATGGTTCCATCCCCATTCAATGAATGTGCTTACTCCAGGCGTCATGAAATATGGAGTAAGATAGTTCAAATGATCCTTAGAATGACACTTCCATTTAATTGTAACCGTTCTATACGATGCTGGTATGTTTCCTTTTAACGCAACATCAATACTCATGATTCCCGGCGGAGGAGAATGCTTACTTATGGATCCGCCAGTACTTGAATACTCTCCAACTATCTTGTGTTCTTCGCCCGAAGGAGTGTATCCTAAAACTGTTTGTGTCTTGGCTTTAGTTATAGGATCAAATCCATAGTCGTTGTAAAATCCATTAACGCCATGCATTATAAATCCCTCTTTGACTCCGTATTTTGGATCTCCAATACCATTGGAACACACTCGAACCCAACAACGCATTGGTCCTTTGTATGTGTTCCATGTACCGTCAGTGTCCCATCCAGCTTGTTGTGAATCTATGAAATTGAACCCCACATCTCTTTCACGACGTTCAAGTTCTTTTCGTACAAACAATCCGATTGGTTGAATCTCAAATGGTGCTTTAATCGACATAACGTATTACTTATTGTATGAGTTATAAGTATTAATGATAGTATTTACATTGCCGGGAACTCTCAATTGTGTTCCTGCTTCCACCGACATTTTGCCTTTTCCAATTCCATTTGCTTGTGCCAATATCCACCATAACGATGGGTTCTTGTAATACTTAAACGCAAGATTATCCAAATAATCCGTTTCATTGGTAATAACGTATGCGTCATCGTTACTAAACGGTATAGGAGGATAAATTCGAGATCCAAAATATCTCTTGCCGTCCCATCTCTTCTTGATGTTAACAGTTGTGTCGTATCTCATATATCAATAATTATTCAAACGATTTAATCGGCACCAACAAATTTGTAGAGAATGGGTTGTTGCCTCCAGCAATCACAGCAACATTATTGATGTCTCTTGGAGCATGTCCAAAATTCGCAGCTCCCGTTACTGCTCTTTCTTTTTGTAGAACTGCAAGATCTAGTGATACTTCAACTTCTCTTGGAAACTGAGCAAACTTACCTTGTGATCCGGTCCAAGTAATTATGTTGTTCAAATATGACCAATCTTCTCCATGCGTCTCATTCAATGTTTCCCACGATGTTCCGTCGGGAATATTTAATCCCACTCTGTTTATGAGAATCGGTTGTTCCTTGTACATATCGCCAATCGTCAACAAAACGAATGGAGGAACAATAAATTGGTTTTGACTGATATTGTCCTGACTTGATGCTTGAGTGTAATTTGCAGGCATAGTCAACCCACACAAATAGTTCACTCGTTTCCACATCGGAAGAAGTTCTTTAATACTGTTTGCAATAACTTTGAAACTAAAACTCAATGTTCTTCCAAATCCTTTGTAGGTGTAGAGTTTGTCAGGACGACCAATATACTCATATCCCGTCCACTCAGCTTGGAAACTGTCGTTGATACCGGTTATGGATGCTCTGAATGGTATATGTTTTTCATTTACCATATCATAGAAATAAAACGCAATCAAATCATCAGCATATGGATCGTATATTTTCCAATCATCCACATCTGTTTCGTCTGTAATGTTTTTATCCTTATCTAAAATGGTCAATTTATTGATCTCGTCGCCCATATGAGATCCCGCAAATTTCTTGTGGTTTTTGCTTCTCTTTCCGCCTCTATCAAGACCGTCAAGAAGTTGTTTATTAAAAAAATAGTCGTCTTCGTAGACTGGATGTCCCTTAGAAATCAAGTCAATACCAAACTTGGTTGCATCTGGACTTGAAAATACTTTGGTATCGGCATTTGCAAATTCCACCGAATATCCACTGTTCTTGATGTTATTCACCAACAATCTCAACGATTCAACTCGTTCTTTGTTGATACGATCATTAACCTCCAATTGAAGTGTAGCGTTGATTTGATCAACGTCATTGCCTCTGAGATCTGTGGTCTCCGTTGAAATTGATTGGAATTTTCCGTCTTCCATCGTTTGACGAATGTCAGATAAACTTCCATTTGGAGATCCACCATCAATAGCGTCTTTACGAAGTTTAGAATATGTTCCATCGACTTTGTACGCAGATTCACCCACAGCACTACTGCCTCTTGCGGGAATATCCGCAATCGTCTTTACTTTTGAAATATTTGGAGTGTCAGACAACCCCAGATTAGTAAATACTTTCTTTCTGTCATCAACAAGAGATTTTACAATTGGATCATCTTGTTTTTGTTGAAGAGTTGCATTGATTTTATCACCAATGTCATTCATTGATGATGGAACATCTTGAATCTTATCGTCCTCAAGATTTTGCTTGAAGTTGGAAAGATTACCATTTCCTCCGTCGTCTTTTCTTTGTTTAGAATACGTTCTGTCAACCTGATATGCTGCTCTCTTTGGATCTCCGCTTCCCATTCGAGTAGGAATTGAAGTCTGAGTATTGTAAATAAAAATGGTGGGTGTCTCACCAAATCCGTATTTCTTATAGAAATCGCTTTGTGGCTGAACTATGGTCTTGTCGTCCGCGTTGGTCAGATCCACTGGAGGTCCATCCATCTTGGTTGGAAACATCAGTGTTTTTTCAATGTACTTCTTGTAATTAATCAACATGATAGAATACTTGAATACATCATCTGGATGTAAACGTGATGGTATCATACCAACCGACTTTCCATACTTCTCTACATTGTCTATGTCCTTCTCAAATGAAAATCCTGTAGGTGAATTGTTTATAGATGGTCCATCAACAGTTGTGCTGTTGATCTTTTGTTCGGTTCCATCTACATATATCAATTTTCTATCCTGCGGAGCTTCATTCTTCTTTCTGATATTGTATGGTCCTCCCTCAGAAGATCCTGCGATCCAAATTTGAGTGATTGGAATTTCTACGCCTGTAACAGGATTGTGTTTTTTAAACTTGCCACGAAGATCGCCGATCATCATTCCATAGGCACCTTCATCGCCTTTGTATCCTGTACCCTCTGGCTGTTTTACGTTGATCAACGATGGAAATACTGATGCTGCCATCGATCTCAAGAAACTTCCTTTTGATGCGTTACCTCCCCATCTTGATGCAAGTGAAGTGTAACCCGAAGATGCACTCTTGGCTCTCAATAGACCTTTACCACCGCCCGCAGATTGTTTTGACAACGGAGATTCGTCAGAAGTATCGTTTTTTCCGGCACCCACAGTACCCTTTGGTGAACTTGTACTGTTGTCGCCAACAGAGAACCCTACAACACTCGCCAGAGCCCCCAACAATCCTCCGCCTAGGTCAATGTGACGTTTGGGTCTTGGAAGTAGTCCAAGCGATCCCGGACGTGCTGCCCCGACAATAGGCATCAATGGGTTATAAAGTGCAGTTTCGTTGAAAGGTTGAAGGTTTTGTAGTAGAAACTGTTTCAACGAGAAAATGACGCCCGGACCTGAAACTGAAAATTTAGATATACGAATTACGTCTTGAAGAGTAGATCCAATTGGAAATGCTCTGCTATCGTATTTTCTTACAGCATTTAGTCCACCGTTTCCTTCGTTTGGTGTATACCAAACAAATGGCTGACGAGGGCCAAATTTAAGTAAACTATTGGAATATCCTGTTTTAGGGCTAAATCGATCTATAATTGATCGATTGTTAGCGATATAAAGGGATTCTATCTTGCCCGGCTGTGGTGTGTCTGGAAATCCTGCCGGAACCGTATTGATCGGTGGAATTGAGTTTGGTAAATCTACGTTTGCCATATTCTATAATTATGAACTTGCTATAGCAAGTTGTTCACTTCCTTTACGTCCGTCAAGATAAACTCCAATACCGCCATTAGACATCAATGAAATGAGTTCATCCAACTTACTGACAATTTTTTCTTGCGTAACAGGTTGGTCATTGGTTGTTTCTGGTTTAGTATCTTCATTAGTTGTAACTTGATTGATATCTGGCATACCACCAAATATCGTGTTTTCAGCCAACGATAAAAGATTAAGACCATTCAAATTGTCGAGATTTATTTTTGATATATCCTTCAATATGGTCGAAAAAATCAATAACTGTGAATTGTACGTATCCAACTCTGAAAAATTAGAAAATATCATACTAACACTTTCTCCTAACACTCGAATACGGTCAGCTGGCAGTGTTAATGCTAACAACGCAAGCGATAAATCATATAGTTTGGAGACTGGGTTTCCTGTAAATATTCCGGTGACCGAACCAACTACTCCACCTCCCATAGCAGCGCTCATTGCCAACAAAGAAACGGCCAATCCCCCAATTGCTAACGCTGCAAGTCCTATTCCAGGTGCAGCCAACGCAATAGTCATTAATGAGGTAGCAACAGCACCTACCACATTGGGTAATGACGCAAACATGTCACGCATGGTTTCAAGTCCTTTGATTAGAACTCCACCAATAACATCCACCAACCCCAAAAATGTGTCTTTAACAGCGTTTATGGCCGTCATGAAAATTCCACCAAAAACATCAGCCAGTTTCAAAATTATTTCTTTAGCAGCATTTATAACGGTCATATAAATTCCACCCATCACATCGACAAGTTTCAAAATTATTTCTTTTACAGCATTGATGGCGGGTACAAATACAGCAACCAAAAACGGTGCGAGCTTTACTAACATATCTGCGAGAACCTTTATCGCTGGCGTTGCAATTCTTAGTGCTAAGGCTATACCAAGACCGAACGCTATAGCTGCAGCGGTAACCACCAGAAGCCCAGCCGCCACTGTGGGATCAGCAAATACTCTCAATCCCTGACCGATACCTTGTAGAGCCGCTCCTACACCTTTTCCAATTGCCCCCATTGCAGATCCAATACCACTTGCTATTGAACTTATTGCGGATCCTATACCTTTTGCGAGATCAGATACAAATTCACCGATTGCTTTTCCAAGATTTTTAATGACATTTAATATCGATGAGAAAACATCAGCAACTACAGTCTTTAAATTTTTGAAAATATCACCAATTTTACTTGCTCCTCCTACTCCTCCTGTTCCAAAACTTGGAAGTTTGAATTTACCAAAACTTGGAAGTGTGAATACTTTTCCAATCAAAGGTTTTAATGCCATCAAAGCGGTTCTGATACCTGTGAGTGCTTTTGGAAACAAATACATCGATACCATGACTGCGCCAATTGCCGCACCAATACCTTTAAACACAGTCAACAACATTCCCGATTTGTGTTCTGCATCTTCTGTCCACTGAGAAAACTTTTCTATATACTGCACAACCACATCCAATTTACCAGAAGCATAATCCAATAATTCTCCCAATTTCCAATCATCAAATAATTTATAAAGAAGATTGCCAAACAATTTTACCGGTAACAAAATAGCATTAAACCCCACCAACGCTAGCTTAAGGACAGGAACAAGAATTTTTGTTGCAATCATTACCAATGGAGTCAACGCATCCGCAGCACTTTGTTTGAACGCTTTGAATGTATTACTCAATTGACTCATTGTACCTTGCATTTCTGCCTGTTGCAACATTTGTAGACCGGTTTCTTCAGTTTGTTCTTTTAACGCCTTAGTTGCCTTTTCATAGGCCTTTACTTGGTCCGGCTTCAATTTAGACAACTTTTCTTCGTTCTTCATCATCTTACTAAGATCTGCAACACTATAACCCGTTGCCTTAGCCAAAGCTTCTTGTTGGAAGACATTCATTTTGCTGAATTCTCCCATTGAACGAACTTGATTTACCACTTCTTTTTGTGCACCAGCAATATCACCTTGAAAACTCAATTGACGTGCATAATTCAAATTAAGGTTTTTGCCCAATAGAACACTTACTTCCATTTCAGCGTCAACACTTTCTTGGAAATTCAATAGTCCTCTGGCCGAATTTGCTGTTTTTTCAAGATTTACACCCATGCGTTGAGCTTGAATTGCAGCAAGAGTCATCTGACGAACGTTGCCTTTCATCATAGCTAATGTGGTATCAGAAGCATTAGCGACATCATGCATTACTTTGTTAAGAGGAACCCCAGCAGCGGTTGCTGCATTTGCTGCAAGTCCAGCCATTCCACTTGCTTGTTGTTCTGTCAATCCACCAATGCTCTCCATTTTTTGTAAAAATCCCGCCGCATTATCGTCGGTGACTCCTAGATTTGTATTCAACAAAGCAACAGTTTTAATTTGCTCTTTTGAAACATTTTGTATTGAACCAAACTGTTCACCAAGTGCTTTAGCCGCACTGTATGCGCCCTCGATGGATACTCCAAATCCTGCTAACTCTTGGTTTACTTGACGCGCAGCAGTCTCAACATCTTTCATTTGAGTCTTGTTGAGTCCCGTTTCTTTCCTAAAATTCTCAGCTGCTTTATCCAATTCTACAAAACGATCAAACGCATCACCGAATATCGCTAATAGTTTTTGATATCCGCCCTTCAAACCTTCTAGTGTGGCCAAATGTCCTTTAGCAAGATCCAGTTCTTTTTCAAGTTGCGGTTTCTTCTCACGTAACGTCTTTAGTCTATCTTTTTCTATATCACTTAGACTACCACCCAGTTTGTTTTGGTCTTTTCCTTTGGACAACTGATCCTGAAGACTTTTTAGTTTATCTTTGTTACACGCAGTTGTTTTTTTACAAAGCTCTTCCTACTTCTTGATACTTTCTTCAAGTGCTTTGACCGGATTTGCTTTTGCTTCCAAATCTTGCAATTCTTTCAACTGATTCTCAAGATCTTGTACTGATTTAGTTGCATCTTTGATGGGTTTATTAAACACCAGTCCGCCTATGGCAGAATACATTTTCATCAAATCGTCGGCGGTCATTGATGCCGAGTCTGCAAAACTCCTGAGAGTGCGCTTGGGGTTTTCAAAAGCATTTCCCACCGTTATTAATGCTTCTTGAAAATGAGTAAATGAATCTATGGCATCATCAACTGTCTTTTTTGATTTTCTTATTTCATCGCTAGCCGATGACGAAGCATCTTGCATTGAATTGAATGCTTTTGCAAGAATCTTGATTTGATCTGCGGTCAGTTCGTATGCTTTTCCTGTGCTACGAGTTTGATCCGCTGCTTTTTGCAAGATCTTTGCTGCATCTATTGGTAGGTCTGTGTCCGCCATAATACGTTAGTTCTCTATAAATATACAAACAACGTGGTTATGATCGATTTTTAGGGTATTATTTACCACCCTTGCTCTGAGATGATTTTTCTATCTGTTCGTTTTCTTTTTTGCGAACCTCGGCTAATTTACGCAAATAGAATATGCGCAGGTGCGTAGGCAAATTATACGCAATATCCTGATTAAATGCGCCTTCTGAGTAATACGCAAGTTCAAAAACCTGCGTATGTATAGTCAACTTATCTTCCGGCGTCAGGCCAAAAGAACTGGGCCGTCAATGGCACCGAGACCCTTTCTTCGTTTCCACATTCATCACATGAAAAGTCAAAATTCATGTCCAAATCAGGACTGTTTTCTCTCACATATGATCGAAGTGCCAAACTGTCTCTCGATGGAAGTTCCTGTTCAACAAACTTCTTGATGAAGTTTCTATCTGAATTGCCATCGATGGAAACAATCATTACCCTAATACGAGTAGTCATTTCCATACTGGCATTTTTGTTGATTTTTGCAAGTCCCTTCAATTCAGCATCAATTTGAAGTTCATCCTTGTGAGTCAACAACTTGTACTTGATAACTTTCTTCGTATATGGAAGAGTAAACTCAAATTCGTTCTGTCCACGTTCAAACTTGTTGAAGTCAAATGGCTTAGCATTCATTTTGCTAAGATCAATACGTTTCTCGTTTTCCGACTGACACTTTGGACACGTAACCTTAACTGGACCGTATGTATCTCCATAAGCGAGTCGTCTTGCAGCAAAAAACGTTGCATTCTTATCTCCCACCAAAAGGTCATCCAATTTAACAGGAGTGACAATCAACGATTCCAACAACTTATCCAAAACAATACCCTTCTTTAGAAGGTTTGCGTTAGTTAGAATATCTTCCTCCTTCGCAGTCATCATTTTAATTTCTATCTGACCGCCACTTAGTGGATGTCCTTCAGGATAAAAATATCCATCGCTAGGCAAATCAATGGTCTCAGTTGGATATGTTGACGTTTTTACAGCAATAGGATTGGGTTGTGAAAAAGATTGTTGTTTAGCAATCGGCGGTCCGCCTACAATTGTGTTGGGACGGGTAATAGGAATATTTTGATCATCCATAGATATAATAACTTGGTTCACCGAATATATAGTAACCGATATGATTTTTCCAATTTTTTAATTGGAATCTCCGCCCTTTTGAACCGCTTTCGAATTATCGCTTGCAGCAGATACTCCTTCTCTAGCTTTGGCTTCTGCTTCAATGGCAGTGTTTAGTCGTGTATCCAATTCTGTCGTATCGCTCCCACTTCTTTCACCTGCATCAGCCGCCTCTTCAGCTTGTCTTTTTCCCTCAATCGCTTTGTCTAATCTGATCTTAGCTTTGTCCTCTTTTAGTTTTGCAACCTGTATATTCAAGTTTAGAATTTTAGAGTCGATTACCTTGATTAATTTGTCGTACTTGTCTTCTGTTGAAGCTTCATCAATCGACATTTCGTCTACAACTTCATTAATCAACGACAACAAATCATCTTTGGAAATTTTCATATACAATAAATAGATAAGGACAATAAAAAACCCCACCTTTTTACGGGTGGGGTTAAGACCTTTGACCTTTCCAAAAAAATTAAAATTGTAGGATACAGTAGTCCATAGCCAATGTCAACGTAATATTGAGTGGATCTCCACCGTTACTCCAGTCACCACTACCGAACTCTGCATTGGTGATGAAAGCGCCTCTGATCAACCACTCTTCGACTTTATCACCGACCGGGCCAAGAGTGTTCATGGTGCAATCCTTTTTGTAGAAGTCTAAGTAACCATCACGGCCGGTTACAGATTCGTGACTCAAACGAACCCACTCCATTACAGCTTGAGCGCCGGAAGGAACGATTGGATCATACAATTCAAGAGTGATATCACTCCAAGTAGTTTTACCTTTGTAGCTACGTTGGATGTTGATATAGTCAATCGTCTTCTTTTCAGAAGCGAGCTTTGGTCGATCCGCTTTTTTGATAAGGAAGGCAGGTATGCCTTCGACGGAGAAAATGAAACGATTTTGAACTTTTGGTTCAAAAGTTGTGTAAAACATCTCATTTGGATTTAGTAGGTCTGCCATATTAGTTTTTTCCTTCTTAGGTCGTGTATATAAATAGTGTTTGTTTTTTGATTTTTCTAAAAATCTTCACGATTCTTTCATTGTGTGTTGAACATCATACATTTTGCTTATAGAATGTTTCAAAATGTCGATGTAATTGTTGTTCCTCAATAGTTTAAACACAATGTTTTCAGTGCTAAACTCGCCTGCCATATCCAATCCTGTTTGTCTCATATCATACACATCTTTTAATGTAGATTTGATAACATTGATATCTTTGCTCTTGAGAGCGTTTGAAATTTTTGATGCTAAATCATGATACTTTTGTTTAATCAGATTGTCGTCCAACTTAACAATTAACTTATCTGGCTTGACTACCCACTTGTTGTGAAGAAGAGAATAAATTCCCAACGCATGAGTTTTATGGTTTACGTCTTGGATATACATTTCTACGTTGTGATCCTTGATGTGGATATCATGGGCATCGTTCCACTTTGCTTTTAGAGCGTTCGTATAGTTCCCAGCGTCTTCCTTACTCATTTTGAGTTGTGCGAAGTCTATAGAGACATGTACGTCGATATCGCTTGTTGGCGTCCAATTGTAATTAGCGCTGCTTCCGAGTAAAAGTATATCAGAAATAGTTGCAGTAAGCTGAGTTTCTTCATAAAAGTCTTTAGCTATTTGAACCAAGTTTTGGTTAACATCCTGTTTTAGTGTACCGGCATCATTCCAAAGAGCAGGATTAAGAGTATTGTTATAAATTCTATGTTTCATACATTTGACCAACTGTAACCATAACTTTCCTTAGTTTTAGACTCCACACCCAAAATTCTTTTCAAGTCAACAATTGTTTTTACAGCGTTTTTATGTTCAATTGCTACACCGCCAGCAGATCTCCACTGAGAAATATTTTTTGGAAGATCGTCAATCAAAATATGATTTGGGTTGACAGCATACTGACGTTTTGCATCTGAACTATCTACTAAGATTATGTTTTCTTCTTGAGGAACTGGAATGAGTTTAGTTGACAACCAAGTTCTTTTTCCTATATCAGCACTGTTGCTTTTAGATTCTCTAGAACCAGTGCTGCTTAAAATCTTAACAGTATAACCAAGTGAATTTATGAACTTCCAAAGCATATCAGCGTCTGGTTCAATTTTAGGCAATGTTGACCAAAATTCAATTCCTTTATCTGATTGATCACGGATTAAATCCCACATTCCTTGTGGATTACCTTCTTTATCAAATTCAGAGGGAGCTTTGCCATTTGATAACTGCATTATGCCTTTATCAAAATCTGCAAGCACTCCATCCATATCACAATAAATAACGACAGTGTTATCGTTTTCTTTTTCTAGAAGATTATGATCAAATACTTCTGGTAGTGTTGATTTTAAACTTATCATGTCACTATAAATAGAGTCGCAAAAAGATAATAACTTGACAAACGTTTGTAAAAATGATACCCAGTAAGAATATTAAGCGCAACAAGCACTTGAATCAGTACATTGTTCACTGTTTTAAATGTGATAAATGCTTAAATCAAATAATAACCAGGCAGAAAATCAATGTTGTCAGGCAAACCAAGTTTAATGAACTGTTTGTATTCAGCGGAAGATTCTATAGTCCATGAATGTTGTTTTAAATCTGACAGATCGCCATAGTCAGGTCCACCCATTACATGGTCTATATTATTGTCGTCGTATTCCACAAAATCCGACTCTGTGTTTTTCACAACAATAAATATAAAACATCAAGTCGAAAGAGGATTTATTGGTCAATTGACTTCAAAATAATTACCATCTGATACTCATCAACATATTGATCATCTACGTACCTGTCAGATACACCGTCGATCAATGATTGCAAATTCAAATGCGTCCAATCTTCACCCGAAAAACTATTGTTTTTAAGTCCGTTCCCCTGTGCATCAAAATTGTGAATATCATCGATATACAAAATCACGCTTCCCTTATGCAGTTTAGCTATGGTTTCAATTTCAAGGTTCAGTGGATTTTGATTTTGTGGAATAGAAACATCGTTGTTTAGAACTCCCGTGTTCTCGCCAAACCCTTTCCACATACTATTATTCCAATCAGTAGAAGAGTTTCCAGAAAAATGGGCATCAAGCCAAAACAAAGTAGTTCCTGTAAGAGTAGGCAATATAGTCTTCAACACCTCAGCCGAATTTCCGTGAATACATTTAATGTTCAGATGAGGCAAAAGACGTTTCTTTCCTTTTTGAAAAATCTGTTCGTCGAGTTCAATTGTAATTACCTTTTTGTACCTTTTTGATAATTCAATCGTGCCATCGACTTTAAAAGTTCCTGTTTCTACAGCGGTTTCAACCGACTCCAAAAGTTCAGGAGCAACAATTGTTTTCAGAAAATTGTGATCGTATGCAGCATAACAATGATACATAGAAGATATAAAACAAAAACCCCGCCACTAAAAAGGCGGGGTTTTTGATCAATACAGTACTTTAATTTAAAAATTAAGTTAACTTATTCATATTTCAAATGTGTTATCAAATGTTGTAATAGCTTTGTTGTAGGAACGTTTGGTTTCGTCAAGAGCATTATCTGTAAATTGCCAATTCCAAAATAATTCATTTGGCGTTTTGAATCCAAAAAATTGTAATACTTCTTTTTGTGTTTGAGTAACATCTTTTCCATTCCAATTTTGACCAGTAGCAATAAATCCTGAATCTATATCTTTTACTATATTACTTTCACTCAAAGTAGAATGTCGGTTCTCAATCCAAGTCAATCTTTCA
>Ga0181350_1000005_pt1 | contig 79046 bp, 123 predicted proteins | sample Su13VDMM110DCMD_FD_130105 | JGI IMG/M metagenome (GOLD analysis project Ga0181350, IMG submission 130105) | Freshwater viral communities from Lake Michigan, USA - Su13.VD.MM110.DCM.D | ecosystem: Environmental > Aquatic > Freshwater > Lake | place: USA: Michigan | collected 2013-07-16
GCACCAGTAATAGTTCCAGTAAGGTCAGTGGTAGCGGTGGTCGAAATAAAGCTCGTACCATTGTGACGATAGAGTTTGTTATCCGAGGTCAGGAAAACAGTTCGGCCAGCAAAGTTCCCGGTACCGGGGAGGCTGGCAAAGATTTCAACAGGAGCAATCCCTGTAGCGAATTTGGCAGCAGTGATTACGGCGTTCGTGATCTGAGCATTAGTAATGGTTCCGCTAAGATCAGTGGTAGCAGTGGTCGAAATAAAGCTCGTGCCATTGTGGCGATAGAGTTTGCTGTCCGAGGTCAGGAAAACCGTTCGACCAGCAAAGTTTCCCACAGCGGGGAGGGTGCCGACGACCTCAATAGGAGTCAGCCCCGCCGCGAATTTGGCGATGGCGATGGCTCCGTCAGAGATTTGAGCACCAGTAATGGTGCCGGTCAGATCAGCGGCGGCAGTAGTAGAAATCCAAGCCGATCCGGTATAGCGATATATTTTATCGTCGGTAGTCAGATAGGCCATGCGGCCTTCGTAGTTACCAGTTACTGGCAGAGTCGCCACAGTCTCAACACCCGCACCGACTTGATCAGGAGCAGTACGCTCCCAAGCCGTGCCGTTCCAGTTGTAAAGATTGTTATCACTCGTCAGCATCACAGTACGACCTGTGAAGTTTCCAGTTACAGGCAGAGTGGCGACGATTTCAACGGGGACCAGCCCCGAGGCGAACTTAGGCAGAGTGACAGCACCAGTACCGATATCTCCCGTACCAGCGGGGGTCGTAGTGGCGGAGGCCCCTCCAACGGAAGTGAAAGGACCGACGTTACCGAGGTTGTCTTCGAATTTAACCCAATAGAAATTAGTGACGATGCCAGAAAGCCCCGCACGAATGAAGGTATCAGAATCAGTCATACCGACGTAGGTGGCCCCGGCGCTGTTGTTGACCGCAGACTCATAAACACGGGCGTAACGGATATCCGTTTGGGCAGGGTAGGTTACTTTCACAGTAATCTGGTTCAGACCCCCAGCGACGGAAGACAGAGAACCCCCCGTAATGGCGAGAGACTTTTCGATAGGTGTCGGCGTAATCGCGGGCGAGACCCAGAGACTTTGCTGATCCCAGATATTCCTCGATTGGGCTTGGAACTCCCAATCACCTTCGCGAGGAAGACTGACTGCAAGTCCAGTACCATCTGTCTCAACAACGTCGTACTCAACTTCACCATCAATACGATATCGGATGAAGAAACGATTAGCGTAAGGGTCCGAGGGGGGAGTGAAATCTACACGCGCTTCATAGATCATCGTGCCGTCAGGGGCGGCGCGAGAGACATTGCTCACTACGAGATTGGTAGGAGACGCCGGTTCCCGATTGATAGGGAAACTGTAACGGGGCTCACCCACAACGGTAGCGTCGTCTTCAGCAGCGAACTTCAGGCGGTTGACTTCGATAGCCATAACAGACCAAGCGTCAGGGTCTTCTTCCAGCTTGAGGTCCAGAATACGATAGGGTTTCGGAAGTCCAAGAGCCCCCCCATCCTGAGTAAGAGAGAATTGAGCCTTCTGATACACGCCCGCAGGGAACGCGGAGTTAATCGTCAACGTGGAAGTAAACCCGGTAGTGCCGGTGGTGACGGTCCTGCTGACAATGCCGTCAGTGGACTCAACTTCTAGGCCGTAGGTAACTCCGGTTTCGATATAGATGGGATCGCGCAGAGTGATGGTAGTCCCAGCGTAGGACTTGAAACGACCAGATTGCCCGTAGCCCTTATAAGGATCGGTAATAAGAACGATATCGTAAGGGGCAAGAAATTGAGCCTTACGATTGGTCTTGAAGTTGACCATTTCAGTTTCAGTCGTGGCAGCGACCAGACGGCGTGAGGCTTTACGAACAGCTTCGTTAGCGTCCGTAGTGCCAACGGCAATAAAATCAAAAGGAATGCGACCGTGTTGTGCGATTTGGTCGTCGTCTTTAATCCCACGTCGGTCCTCATTGTAATCGATTTCCGGGTTTCGGAAGATCACAGTCAGATCGTTATAACGGGTATTAGTATCGGTATGAGTGTACTCAAAGTCTCCAATGATCGACTCAGGACCAAAGATGGCGACCGCAGGGTCGTCCTTATCCATCAAAACGCGAACGTTCCCATTGTCGTCATCGACAATAATGGAGTTGAAGGAGCCCGCCATATAGCGGCAGAAATCCCGACCATCCATAGGGTCGGTCAGATAGGCGTTAAATGTGTAGCGGGGTTTACCGCTAGGCAAGATATGGTCAGTAATTTGAGCCAGAGCGTAGGCTTCGTAACGGCTCCAATTGACCGGGGTATATGCCGACCAACCCCAGCGGTCGTTGTGGATGGCTTCGTACAGAAGCCATACGGGGCTATTAGTCCATTCTTCTTTCCATAGACCATCCCAGACGCCAGTGTAGACCCTAGTGATAGGGTTAAAGTTAGTAGGCACCTTGACGATAAGACCGTCGCCCTCACCGGAGATTTGTGGAACAGAAGTAAATTGGTCGGTGGACTTAGCTACAATTTGCAGGAAGCCAGTGTTGGCGTAACGCTTAGGAGACTTATCAATGGTCTGGAAGCTCTCCCAAGTAACTTCAGCGTAATAACGGGGGTCGCCGCTAAGAGAACTGTCGGCAGTGAGACGCTCGATCTGAATTGTGTAGGGCTCAGGAATCCGCTGGACAGGGATACGGTATTCCTTAACATAGGAAGAAGTAGTCTTACCTCGGATAAAGAGCCCTTGGGGAGGCCCCGAAACGCCGGGTTGACCTGAATATGAACCTTGTGCCCAAGTGGCGGCGTCATCAAAAACGTCCGCGCTCCAAGTCCTTCCGGGGTCGGAAGGGTCAGTCCAGACACCGCCACCATCGACACTACTTCCGGGGGACCAAGAGGTATCGTACCATTCGAGGTACGGGTTGGTGGAGGTAGGGGCCATGTAGGTGGCTTCTTGCCATTCGACCCACTCAGTTGCACTGAGCGCCTTATAGCGAATTTTGAAATTGAAGCTATGGTCAAAAACACCAGTGTTGTTGCCGTTCTCTACAGACTTCATGAGTTGAGTAACGACCATACGGATATCGATAGCGTCGATATTACCATGTGGTGTCTGACGAGTAATAGGAATGCCAAAGGCGGTAGCAATACCAACGGCGTGGTTGCTCGACTCCCCTCCAAGCTTGAAGTTCAGAACCTCAGGAAAGGCGGTACCGGGGTAAACCGTGCTTTCAAATTCCTCAAAGTTATATTCATCGTCTTGGCGCTGAAGAACTGTGTCGCCCACCATGAGGCTTTTATCGCCGTCAGTGAGGCCCTGCCAAGGGCCTTCCGTAACCCCGATAACGAGTTCAACAGTATCTTCCGAACGCAAGTTATCAGGCGTCTGAGTCGGAGCCGGGGGGGTTTTCGGCTTACCACCAGCGCCTCTGATAATTTTACGCTGCGACATTCTTGGAATCCACGTTGAAAGAAATGATGTGTCCGTAGAACTTGTGACGACCCATTAGAAGGGAAATTGGAGTACCGATCTTAACAGTGTTTCCATTAGAACCCAAGTATTTACTTGATTCCAAATCGTTGGCCGCACTCATATCCATCTTTGGCTGAGGCATCATTGCCTCCATCAGGCCACCAACGATCAGTCCGATACCGGTGGTCAACATCATAGAACCGAGGGCCGTAAGATTAGCTAGACCTACCAAGATACCACCACCAGTCACGACAATGGCCCAAGCAACAATGGCTACGAGAATAACTCCGATGATGATTTTCAGAAGACCGTTACCACCACCACCGCCAAGGAGCGTCGGGTAAACGTGAATTTCTTCAACTCCCTCGTCGAGGGGAGCGCGGATCGCCTCTTCAGTTTCGTAATCTCTGATCTTCACAACAACGCGCGACCGGTCGGGAGAAGGCTGAAGCTCTTTATGAAACATGGCAGAAAGACCGTCGATCAGTTCATAGACACTTCCGCCAGCCAGTTGAACGGAGTCCACCCCGGTAAGGGTCTTAAGAATTCCGTAGAGATATACTGTCTTTAAGGACTTGTCCATCTTCAACCTTGTAAATCCGTAGCCCGTCAAAACCGATCACTATATGTTTATGCTCAGGGAAATTAAGAAACCCGAGATAATCCTCGTAACTCAATTGAGAGGTCTTGCTAGGTTGAGTATGCCAAATAGCAGAAGCTTTAGCAAGGTAAGCTTCTTGGTCTTCGAAGCTTACTTCGAACAACTCTTTAGACAGTGGGTGCTGGTTCTCAACTTCAACCACTTCATTATCAACAATGAACCCAACCCTTTCAGGACCGGTGGCGCTATACTTCGCCTTGAGTTCTTCCAAGTAATCTGGCTCTGACATTGGGGGGCAATAGCTCCGTTATTTCGGTCATCTTGACCGGAGGTTTAACTTCTCTAAAAGACTCGTGACGAAGAATCATTAGGGGCCGTCTCCAAACGCCTTTGAAGTCATCGGCGGAAGAGAACCTACCAGTATAATGATGAAGCACCTTGTTGTCATCCACCAGCATTCCGATATGAGTCGGGAAGCCTACAGTGATGCTACCAGCTACAAGAAGAACGTCGTGGAGTTGAGGCTTCCAATCGTCGGTATCGACCTGATAAAATCCCTCTCGCTTGAAAAGACGGACGTACATATTGTCTTCGTAATCCCAGAAATCGCTAGGGAAAGCGTAGTCTCGAATATGAATGCCCAAGGGTTCGAAATACTTTCGACCCATCTGGAAACAATCATTTACTTCGGGAATGTAAGGAAGACCAAGCAGCATATCAATACATCTTAACTTGAGGGAACTCAGGTGGTAGATATTTACGAGCAGGGATCGTAAACCTCGGACCATCGAGCGTGTTGCGGAGTTCCAGCATAATCATGTTAGGGGTCTCCGAGGTGATTCTGGACACCTTCCATCGGCGCTCCTGCTTGATATTAGTGTTCGCTTCCGCATGGGTCTTCAAAACCCTGCGCCAAATAACCGTAGCACCCTCGATAGAATCCTCGGCGTGTAGTGCCGAGAATACCCCTCGAATAGGGTTCTGTTCAGCATCATAGGTGAAGTTTGCAAGTCCAAGCTTCGGGCGAGAAGTGGCGTCATCGCTACTGCGAGCAATGCCAGTCAGCTTCATACCCCAATTCTCATAAGTGTTACCCTGCCATGTGGTCGTGGCCTCTGGCGTAAGATAGAGAACACCTGTGGGGTAAAGTTGGAACTCAAACAGATTCCGGTAGGCCCCACCGGTTAGAGTAAGAGCGTCTTCAATATGTTCGTCAGGTATCACTGGACAATCTCCACCAACTCAATCGTGAAATCTTTAAGAGCACCGTTGCCATTCATCATCCCCTCCGGGATTTTGAGTGGGGAATAAAATTGTGCTTCAACATTACCGTAAACCGGGTGTGGGTATATGAACGTCTTATGGAGCTTGTGACGATTATAAAAAGCCTCAAGCCGACCCATGTTGACTTGCATATGCCTGTCGAGATTCAAAGACCCGAGTGTCCTAGTGACAGCGGCGGTCTTTGTCTGGATAAGACTTGAAGCCGTAGCGGCCTTCTCTAGCTGGATTCCCCCAATTCTGACAGTGAAGTCTACAGCTTGGGCAGACCAATCGAAGCCAAGGAAAGTTCTGACGTGGGCCGTTGAGGGCGACATTCCAGACAGAGTACGAGTAACACTTACTCTTGTTGTATCCAAAGGAACCTCCCGGCGGGGAGTTATGTTGGAGACGTTAGTGTTTGCAACAGACGAGAGGGCGGCGTTGGTCTCTTGGAGAGACAAGCGACTAGCTATACCTGTAGGAGGTGGAACGATATATCTAGTATAAATCGAAGAGGTCCATACTTCTCCGACTACCGCAGGGATGAGAGTGTAGGGAGCGGTGACATAAATCTCCGCCAAGGTGGATGACCCGTTGCCAGTGATCCTGAGGTCCAAGTATGGGATATCGTTTTCCACCCCAATACCTACAACTACAATATTACCGCCTGTGGGATTGACCTTTACCCAGCCAGTGGGGAGCGCCCCTGTGCTTACAGAAGCGCCAAGGCCGAAATTGTTAGGAATATAATTAGTCGATGTGGGCTCTGAGTTCACGTCATAGAGCATAGTCGGGAACTTTAGAGAGAAGCGACGAAGATCAGGGCCGTTAGGAGGCGAAGAGAACATATAGCCCGCCCCAAGCTGTATCCGAGTACCACTCTCAGGGTACTCGGTCTGCTGGGTGTGAAAAGGAAAGTCAAAAGTTTCCATTAGATAGCGCCACTCTGAATTGCCTTCGTCGTCTTGTAAACGGGGCCACGGTTAATCATATCTTCTTGGACCATAACGATAATTTGATCCCTAGTCGGTGGCGGCTGCTTATCCGGGGAGACTACATAGACTTCCAACGGGCGCTCCGGCTTACCTTGTGGTGCAATAATAACAGGTTTGGCTGCAAGAGCACTAGAGTTAATCTTGTTCCCTTGGGCGTTAATCTGATTCAGATTATCGACACCGATAGCATCCACCGCCGATTTACGAAGAACGTACTCACCGGGCATGGCTTTAATGTCAACGCTGTCACGCCCACGGACAGGACCGTAGCCCGTAGCGGCATGGATAAGACCCCCTTCACGGTAGAACTCGGGGGCAGGGCCACCGCCGAAGGGGGTGCCCGAGGGGTTCCAATTGCCGCCTCCCCAAATGGCGTTCGCCAGTTGGAGAACCAGACGCATCATCTGCTTAGCCGCTTCAGAGGCTACAACGTCCATCATGGCCTTAAGGATAGTGGCTCCCATAGCCCTGAAGGCATCACCAACAGTGGCAGTACCGGACATAATGTCTGAGAAGAAGGTAGAGAAAGCCCCCTGAGTAGCGTCAAGAACGCCGGGGATGCCGTCGAGAACATCAGTCATCATGGACTTGAAGACACCTTTTTCTTCAGCCCAACCTTCGACCACAAGTTTCAGACGGTCACTAAACAGTTGCTCATTTTCACCGAGGGCTTCCCCAAGGGCTTCCATTTCAATCATAAGGTCGCGCTCTTGAGTGCGATACTCGACCGCCTTCGCCAAGTTGGCTTCCATAACTTGAACCAGCGCCTGTTGCTCTCCATAGGCTTGAGTATTTTCCCGGTTCATGTTCGTGAGCTTCTCTTGCTCAGCCCTCAAACGGGCAAGATCAACGTCGCGCAGAGTCATACCAGTGTTGCCGAGTTGGCTATCCAGTGAACCAGTTACTTGCGACTGCATCATTGTTGCATTAGCAAATTGGGCGGGCATAAGCTGTTCATTCGCATAATTAGCCGCACGGCCACGAAGGACCGAACGTGCGTTAGCTTCGGCACCACTAAGAGTACCGAATGCGACTCGACGCTGATCGACCGCCGCAGCGATTCGTTCATTGGCCTCTTGGAACTGAATGGTCGTCATTTCATCGATGCTGTTGAAAGCTTCCATGAGGGCAGTCAGACTATCCTCGGTTCTATTGACGAGGTTCGTGATCGAGCCAGCAAACTGAGGCAGCTTCGTGTACATCGAAGTGAAGGCTGCGATGCTATCTTCCTGCACCCGCTCCATTTCGTTATCGCGGGCGTTCATCAAATCCTGAATCTCGGTATTCAATTCAGCAAGACGTTCGGGGGTCAGCCGAGCCGCAGCGTCCATACTATCACGGTACTTGATCAGAGCATCAATACGAAGACGATAGTACCGGCCTGTTTGATCTTCGACCTCTTGCAGTGCTACACCAATTTCAGTAACAGCAGCAGCGGCATTTTCGTCAGAAGTATTGGAGCCGAGGTTACGAAGAGTACGAGTTGCCAGATTCTTGGCAGTAGTAGCGACGGTGCGAGCGCCGTCAGCAACCGACTCAAGGTTCTTACGAGCTTCTTCAGCCATGGCTTCAGCAGCTTCTCCGAGGGATCGCATCGATTCATTACTGGCGTTGCCAGCTTGACGGGCGTAGGTCTGACGTACATTGGCGGCAAACTGTCGGTTGTTGAGACCCGCGCCAGCATTCAATGCCGCCTCTTGGCCACCAACAGTGGCGGCAAGATTGGCATCAGGATTCTGAAGGATATTAGTTGCCCCCCTGACGCCTTGTTGCCAAGCAAGGTACATTTCCCAATCTTCAGGACGACGACCGAGGTTCTCAGTCATCTGTGCAATCCGGCTAGTCATTTCTTCCATGGCGAACACCATGTTTTGTTCGGGGTCTAGGCGGGGATCGTTAGGGTTACGGTCAGCGATCCGGGTACTAACTTGCTGATCTGGTCGCTTCTCATTCCAAGTAGCTGCCATGATCTGGAAAAGACCACGGGCGGTGGATTCAGGGTTAGTAGCGTCAGCGTTGAAGCGACCCCCGGTTTCGTAGGAGGCTACGTTACGCATCAGATCAGGACTGAGACCATACTCAGTGGCCATATCACGGATGCGTTGGGCCATAGGGATACGCTCACGTTGAGCAACTCGGCCACCTTGAGCTATAGTGTCTTCTTCAACACTCTGTCGCCAAGTGGCAAAGCCCCCTCGGCCAAGAAGGGTTTCAACGTTAACCCCGCTACTACGCCGAGAAATCTCACGACTGATCCAGTCTTCAAACTCAGATTTATTACGGACGGTGTCGGGGATAGTAAGACCCCCAGCGGTGGCTTCTCTTTTCAGTGCGTCGATATCGCTGGAAGGAGCGTTAGCGACAAGAGGTTGTAGAGCCTGAAGATTACGAAGAGCGAGAGCATCGTTTTCACGTTGGGTGTTGATGAGAACCTCGCGAATACGAACAAGCTCGTCGTTGACAGGGTTCATCACTTGCTCAAAAGCGTAACGCTGCTCTGGGGTTCTCTCTACGGAGAAATAGGTCTCCCTAGCGGTTTCCAACTCAGTAGTGATCTTACGGAAAGTTGCTCCATACTGCGCGATTATGCGTTCACTAGCCCGCAGACGCTCAGCAGGGTCTTCTCGGTTTGCCCGTGCTGACGCGGACATATCCCCCGTCAGGTTACCGAGGGGGGCAATTCGAGCCGCCTCGCGGTTTCTGAAAGCTTGCCAGTCGGGGTTAGACAGAAGCGCCATACCCCCCGCGTTTACTTGCGCTTGTTGATTCTGGCCGCGAGCGGCCATCAGGGTCGCAGTGGAGAAGCGAACAGAGTTGAGCCTTTCGATTGCCCCAGCACCGGTCCCGGCCTTCGTAAGAAGGTTAATAAGAACTTGAGAATTGGTCATAAGATTCTGAAGTTCGCCTGTGTCGAGTTGGTCGTACTCCTGAGCGCCGAGAGATTTGAGAATATTAAATGCGTTGGTGATATTTGTCTCTTCTTGAGCGGTCAGCCTGTTGCCAGCAACGGCTTCCGCAACAGCGCGACCGCCGGGGCCTTCGGTGCTGGTGTAGGGTTTCAAGGCAATGAAGCTGGATTGGAAGTTATTAGTAGCTTCTTGTTGAGCCTTAGCTGCCTCGATAGCGGCTTGTCTGGCCTGTTCCTCAGCGAGGGCGCGGACAGCCTCTTTAGCCCCTTCAAGTTGGTTGATATACTCGACCAGCCGGGTGTTCGTCGAATCAATACTCGCACCATATTCGTTAAAGGTAGAAGCGCCGTTGAGGACTTCGATACGCAGAGCCTCGGAACCATCCTTCAGACTATCGGAACGTTGTTTGAGTCGGGCAATAGTTTGCTCGATTTGGCTAAGAACCTGTTGGTACTTATCTTGAGCGGCTTTAGATTCATTGAAAGCCGTTTGCTGTTCGTCCAGAGCGTCGGTGAAGGTCTTAGCAGAAGATTCACCTTGATTCATATTCTGATACAGGAAGTAGAATCCCGCACCCAAGGCAGTGATAATACCAACAAGCGGGAGCGCGAGAGTAAAGGCCCTCATCGCCAGCGTGGCTCGCACCGTAGCGGCGGCACCAGTGTTAATAGAAACGATGAAGGCAGTATGAGCCGCAGCAGCAGCAGTAGCCATACCGCCGACACCCCCAAGAATGCCGGAATAGCTGATAAACGCCGCACCAAGCTTTACGATACTGGCAATGGAGGCAGCACCGAAGGCTATAATCAAAGTCGCCGTCAGGGCTTTCAGGAGAGGAATAGCAGGACCAATCGAGTCCCCAAATTCCTTCATGGTCTTAGCACCGACGATAAGCATTTGAAGAACTGGACGAGCGGCGTCGTTCATGAAGCTCATGAATTCGTTTTTCAGTTCAAGCATGGAATTCTTGAAGGACTCACTCTGCTTGGCAGCGGCTTCTTCAGCCGCACGAGTGAAGGTGAATTGTTCTTGCACTTGACGGATGAAGTCCACCTGATTAGTGGCGGCAACAAGGGCGGCAGCAGTACGAGTCTCAAAAGCCCCCATCGCATCGCCAGCAGTGAGGCCAGCTTCAGCGAAGTTAGCGAGGACGCCAGTGAGCCCTTGGGTTTTGATATCAACGTCGTTCATCGTCAGCCCAAGGTCCGAGACCAGTTGGATGATTTCTTCAGTAGGATTGGCGAGAGAAATCATGATCTGACGGAGACCAGTACCAAGCATAGACCCAGAGCGAATACCCGCTTGGGACATACCCGCGAGGGTGGCAGTCAGTTCCTCGAAAGTAACCCCCGAGTCGGCGGCGATGTTGGCGGAATACTGGAAGCCGAGAACCAGTTGGTCCATAGACAGTTTCGACCTGTTCAGGGCCTCAGTCAGGACGTTGGTGATTCTCTGGGTCTGGTCCGTATTCATATTGAAGACCGTCAGGGAGGTGGTGACGATATCCACGGCGTTCTTCATATCGGTACCAACGGCCATGGCGAAGGCCGAGATAACCGGAAGGGTGTCTTCAATTTCACGAACCGATTGACCGACTTGGGCCAGCATGACCGAGGCTTCAGCCAATTCGACGGCGGAGAACTTGGTATCTTCAGAGGTCTTGATAACGACCGAGCGGAGTCCTTCGAACTCTCGGTTGGTCGCGCCAGCGATGGCTTGAAGCTCACGGAGCTTGGCGTCAAGATCGACGACCCCGGCGGTCATAGCGCCAATAGCCGCTACACCTCCACCCAGAAGGCCATAGTTCATCAGAAGATTGCCCTGCATACCGAGCAGGGAAGCACGGCTCTCATCACTATTCTGAAGACGGCGGGCACCAATGATGTTGTTCTGCATAACCTCTCGGTTAGCGCCTCCACCTTTGGCGAAATCACGAGACTCTTGCAGACGAGCTTGATCGCGCAGTTCCTTGGTACTGACTTTACGGGACTCGTTCAAACGCTGTTGTTCGGCGTTAAGGCTGGCGATCAGCCCAAGCTGCTTCTGGAATTCGGCGCTTTCTTCCTTGACGCCACGGAGGGCCATCTGGTCAAGGCGGAGGCTCTCCTGCTTGAGGCGACCTTTAAGAACAGCGCCGTTGTCTCCGCGCTGCGTAGCCTTATAGATATTCAGGTTCTCGCGCTCGATAGCGTTCTGCTTTTGCAGCGCCTCAATTTGCTGGCGCATAGGCGTCAGACGGCTGTTGGACATACTGGCGATCTTGCCCATCAGTTGTTCTTGTTGACGAAGCTCGCCGTTTACTTGAGCGATCTGAGCCTTGTAAGCGGACTCCCCTGCCAGAAGCTTATCAAGAGCGGCTTGTTCCGAACGGAGCGTACCGAGGTTTTGAATACCGAGGGCGTTAGCATTTTCAGTAATGGTGCCACGGACGTTACCACGAGTACCGCTCAATTGCGTGGCGAAGCCTACGCGGGCTCTCTGTGCAGCAATCTGAGCAGCACGAATCTCGGCGTCTACGTTAGCAAGGTCTTGCTTACTCTTGGCAAGACTAGCAATCAGCGCGGATTTGACCGACCGCGCAACGTTCTTGTAAACATTCGCTTGGAAGTTTACTGCGTCAGCGACGAGCACTTCCTCAGTTTGGGCAATAGCAGACTTTCGGGAATTGGCGTTAGACTGTCGAACGCGGCCCGCGACAGTCCCACCCCCCGCGAGGGCAAGATCGCGAACAGTCTGTCCTGCGTTCGAACCTTCGCGGGTAATGGCGTCAAGGTCTTTTAGAATCTTACCGAGGCGCTTTTCATAAGAAGCAAAGGCCCCACCAGTCAGATCAACACTGCGCTTGATAGCGGAGACTGCGTCATGAATCTGTTTCAGCGATCCTTGACTGTCAACACTAGCTTGGATTTCTACCTTAGGGCCGTTACCTGTCGGGGTCATTTCTTGAATATATTCCCTAGCATTGACTGTGCTTCTTCCTTAGAACTCGGAGTGTGGGTAACAACATTCTCTTCGTTTTTACCGCCGCCGAAAGCTTGTTTCAGGATTATACGCAGAACTTCATGCTGTTGGAAAGCTTGTGCTTGGAACCACGACAGCCTCAGCCGTGCATACTCTTGAATATCTTCCAAGCTATTAGACCAATACACAGAGTCTAGTGATGCGGGGTTTACTTCAAACGCCCACATCACTGATTCCCTGAAAGTTAGCCCTTTGAACCATCTGATGGTTGCGTTGATGGAGTCTGCTCCGTCAGGCTGGGCGTCTCCACCTTTTTGGTCAGCACTGCGATCACGCGAATAAAAAAAGCCGTGACGTGTTCGACCACCCATTCCAGCATTTCTTCTACGGCTTCTTGTTCAACGATGTACATATCGAATGGACGCATAGTAGTAATCTTGCCGGTAGGGGATCGGTCGGCCAGCACTTGTTCGATGATTTTATTACGGATATCGGGGTCCGTGTAAACAAGGGCGATCAGGTTAGTATCAGGGATAAGTCGCAGCAACTCATTCAGGAGACCATAGCTCATAAAAAGCTCTCGGTCGTTATTATCGACCTTGATAGTGATAGTTTTAGAGGGGGTATTAGGCTTGGACAATATAGTTGCTCCTAAAAGAAATCCTCCTGTAGCATAGCCACAGGAGGATTCAAATGCAACCACTTTGATTACTGACTATTAGGTCAGGATCGCGGCGGGGACGGCACCAAACTGAGCGAAGTGCGGATCAGTCGGGATCAGGTCGTAGATACCAAGTTCGATGGGCATATTGCCGTAATCGTTGGTCGCGAACGAGAGGTTCAGACCGTTGGTGATGCGGACCTTAGGCAGAGCGACCGAGATTTCGTCACCGTTAGCCAGAGTACCGTGGGCGATAGCCGAGAAGAAGGGCTGCTCGACCTTGGAACCAACTTCAATGAAGTTCATCCGACGAACAACCGAGCCGGTGGCAAGGTTACGCTGAATGTTCGGGTTCGTGGTAATCACGTTCGTCGCGATAGCCGAAATCTTGCGAATCACCGAGTCGTCCGGGGTCGTCGGGTCTTGAATCAGAACCCAATCATTAACGGCAAAACCGGTGCCCGAAGTGGCGGTGAAGGTAGTCGCCGGAGAGCCCGAGGAAGCAGTGACACCAGCCGAGAGGGTGGTCTCGATGTTGGTGGCAGCAACCAGTGCAGCACCATTCAGTTGGGCGACGTAGGCGAGGTTTTTAGGCGAGAACTCGTACAGTTCAGCCGAAGCTCGCGCCGTGTGGCCAGTCATAACCGAGAAGACCACGGTGTTCTTGACGCCTTGCGAGAGGTCGGTGTAGGTGGGTTCCGCAGTCACGGCAAAGTTCTTGACCAGACCAACCGAGTGGAGGGCGCGGGTCAGGTTGAACAGGTCGGCTTGAGGGCCGATCAGGAGCGTAGCGGCCCCAAGCATGAAACGGTTGGACATTGCTAGACCAAACATAGAGATTAGCTCCTTTACAAAATCGATAGCATCATTATACTTAAACCCAACAGCCTAGTAATGGTTTGTTTTCAACTAAAGGAGTTCTCGTGGAAGAGAAAAGTTTTACAATTCGTCTACCCATTGATCTTGTGGACCAACTCGATATGAGAACCCAGATTAACTACCGATCCCGCACTAAAGAGATTCAATCTCTGCTCATCTTCGCATTGGACAATCTGGCCCAAGAGGCTAAAGAATCTAGGGCAGAAGCGAAGTTGAGCCCCGATCAAAAGCAAACCCCTGAAGAATAAACTTGAATTGGCGGTTGGTGGTTTTGTTGACGGGGCTTACGGCCAACTCATTCAAAGCCACCATTTGGCCGATAACAGCTTGGTTGCCGTAGTTGACGAATTGGTGCTTAGTCTGAGAACGTACAAGATTGACCAGTTCTCCCGTGGCCTTGTTAAGCGTGAAAGTGTCGTTGATGTTAAGGACGAACATCAGCCTAGAGTACATTAGAGAATCGTCTTCAGTGTAATCAAACTGGTAGATTCCAACCAGATTACCGGCAGGGAATTCCTGCTCATTAACGTTCTCGTCAAAATCAAAAACAGTTAGATTATACTCAGGGTGTTGAGCCTTGAAGAGCTTAACGATTGCCAAGGCTGACGCCCATGCATTTTGATAATTATTCGGAACCATCAGCCCATCCTCTTGACCATGTTAAGTATTGCGGCCCTTACTTTAGTCTCAACGAACCATTCTGTATAGGGCTCCATCAAGGGGCGCTTACCGTCGTTGTAAGAGAGCTTACGCTTATTCTTAGTATCGATAGGCAGGGCGCGGATAATAGACTCACTGTCCCTATAGGAGACATTAGGGAAAGGGTTCACAATCACCCTCACATTCTTTCTAGCCTGAGCATTAGCTACAGCGAAGCGGCCTCTATCATCACGGAAGACTGTTTTGATTTGTCTTTTGATGCGGGGGTTATACCAACCATCGGTTTCGACTTGCTCAAGTCGTGTGCGAAGAGTCGTCTTACCGAACAGGCGTTCGCCCGGTAGATTGAACAAGGCAGAAGCTAGAGAATCGTGGGGCTTCGACATACCCTTATAGAACCTGTTACTCATATCGCCTTTAGGGTTTTTCCTACGACGCCACGATTCAGAAAGCTCTGCCCAAGTCTCAGTTCTATTTCCAAACACCGGAGCGGCGTTATCCCTGCCGATGAAGGTAGCTCTCAAAGTCTTACCGTATTGGTTTTTAAGAACTTCCACTTGGTCAACAAGAGGTTCAAAGTAGGCGGCTGCTCCTACCAAGGCTAGATTCCTGATAGTCTCACTAACCGCATAATCAAAGTCTTCCATTACGACTTCCTAGCAGTAGCGAAATACAATCCCAACTGAGGTTCAGCGTTAATGATTGTGTATCCAGCGATCATATCGTTCGGAACCAAGGGTACGTTGGCGATGATACGGACCAGATCGGCGCTGATTCTCATTTCATCTTCTTGCATTTTAGTATACTCGATAACGACAGGGATGGTTGTGGTCGAGGTGGAACTAGTTTTCTTCAGCCCCGTTACGGTATCCGTTCCAGTGGCCCGCGTGGTAAGGACCGCTGCGGGGTGTGTAATCTCAAAGAGCTTCAAAGTCTTATGGATGATCCTGTTGGAGAACATCGAAGGACCATTCTCTCCTGCTAGGTACTGTTTACCAGTTGTCTCGTCGCGGATACGGTCCCCCGGCGTGGCTACAGAATCAGGGTAAGTCTTCAACAGCCTACGCGGCAGGAAGAAATAAGAAGAAGATTCCTCTAGCGGGATAGCAAGAAGCTGGGCGCTGAACGTGGTTTTTCCGTAGGCGTAGAACTTGCTTGCGAAAAGATCGATAGCTCTAGTGAGGTCCATTTTAGACTCCTGTGACAGGGTCGGCAGGACTCGTGACGACGAAGAGCGTCGGGGTAACCAAGGGGGAGCTAGTGTAGATGATCGCCAGATACTCGTTGTAGCGAGCATTGATAAGAGCCTCTACCGGTTGTAGACTCGTAGAAGTGCTCAACCGAGTGATCTTCGAAGTCTCAGATTCTACAGACTTATAAAGTCGCATCCTAGTAATAGGTACAAGATTCAGGAGGGTTTGCCAGAACAGCAACTGCTTGGCTGCAAAAACAAGGTCCATATCGGCGCTAGATAGGGCCGTCAGGAAGTCTTCACCATACTTACCTGAGCTAAGGTCAACGTAAGAGCGGTAGAAATCAATGTCTGCATCAGGCACCTCAACATCGTTAACTCCAAGAATCAATCGCACCTCATCAGGGGTATGACTGATGAAAAGATCGGGGACAACGTAGTAGGCGTATTGAATATCGAAAACCATATTAGATACCTCGTAGGATACCTCAATACGGTGTTGGCGGTATTTCTCACCACCCGTCAGGACGTGGGCGATAGCTGGGATAACGATCCAAGCAGACGTAGCTCCTGACACAATGGTAATAGGGGTGGAAGTGACCACAATGCCGTCCATATCGCGGACAACAAAGGCCGCAACAGTAGGGGACGCCGGGTCGTCCCCAATCTTGAAGTCTACTCTAACATTAAGGGTTTTCCCCGGAAAGACGTACATAGTCTTTATACCTTATTACTCAGCGGCGGTCGTATCTACGGCGGCTTCACCAGAGCGCGTTCCACGGCCCCGTTTGGCGGTGGCTGTTCGCTCAGCCTCTTGGTCTTCTTGTCGCTCAAGATCAGCGGCGCTCTCGACGGATCGCATTCGCTCAACACCGTTGTCTGCGGAAGGAACGACCTTACGATACGCAGCCAGAGCGGCGTCTTCATCACCATTAGCACGAGCCAGATGATTAACGTATTCAGTCCAATCCGAGTTTTCGAGAACTTCGACGATCTTCAGTTGACCATGATTGACCAGACCTTCAGCCCACGGGCCGAAAGGAGCAATCGTGTCGCGCTTGCTCGAAACATATACGCCAGTGCGCGGGTCTTGCAGACCACCTTCACCAATGGCACGGAGAATAGCTACCTTCATGATGGAATTCCTTTTTATCGGGGTCGTAACCCCAGAGACCTCATTGTAATGCGAAGGCGGGGGTGATTACAACGGTTAATATGCAACAGAGAAAGGGCCGGGAATAAATCCCGGCCCTTCTTCATTCTTAAGCTTCAATTACGAAGCTTGCGTGTAGTCATAGACCGAACGAGTGTCACCGTGGATCAGGCGGAAGCCCGTATTCATGGTGCGGAAGTAGCTGATCGTCTGGTTACGAACCGAACGTTCCGATTCGTTAATCAGCGAGCCAGATTCAACCAGTTCTTCCAGCGTGTCGGCTTTCGAGAAGCCGATCAGCTTACCAGCCGGGGCCGAGGACGAGAGAACGAAGTTCACCGGGCCTTGGAACAGCGGGACAGTGCCGATTTGGAAGCCGGAGCGAGCGAGGTTCTCGTTCACACCGCCACCTTGGGCAGCTTGCGGGACTGCGAACAGTTGCAGCCACTGGAAGTAAGCGTCGTAGTTACCAACGACAGTGTCAATCGGCAGTTGATCTTTAGCACGATCAACCAGCCACTTCAGGAGACCCTTCCACGACAGCGTACCAGCGGTGTGTCCAGCGTCGAGGGCAAACTGGTTGACCTCAGGGGCGGCACCGTAGGTGGCGTCGATACCGGTGGTCAGGGCGTGACCGTTGACCAGCAGATTCGTGGCAGAGCGGACACGGGACAGTTCCATGGCGCGTTGAGCACGGTTAGCGTAGGGAGTCATGATATCCAGCGAGACACGACGTTCGAACTCGTAGGAGGTCCGATAACCCATACCGTGTTTGAAGATACCGACCGACTGTTGGCTGGTACGGATCGCGGAGACCGGGATATTGCCCGATTCAGCGATGATACCGGCGACTTCGTAGTCATCAGCCTTGTCAGCAACAACCGTCGAAATCATTTCCACGCCGTTAATGGTACGCGACTGAGAGACAAGCGATTCGACCGTTTCCAGTTGGTTCTGCTTGTACTTGTAGGTCACCATATCGTCGATGACTTCCGGGAACATGGCACGGGTGCCGGGGAAGGTTTGGAACGTGTCAGCGGCGGCTTGCAGGAGAATGCCCTGTTCGAAGTCGTTAGCAACCGGCAGAGCCAGAGCAACCTTGACCAGATCGTAACCATTCAGACCGGCGTTAAGAGCTTGGGCCTTCAGATCAGCGTCCTTGGTACCACGAACATCAACCGACAGGTTGAGGTAGTCACGCATCGACAGACCAGCTTCCTTAGCCCTCGCGACCAGAAGCTCACCAGCGGCACGAGACTCAGCAGGGTTTTCATGACGGAGATTACCGATCACGTCCTCTACAGCTTGTCGCTTCACAGTAGCGAGATTATACATAATTACTTTCTCCGTCTTTCAAATTAAAGGAAGTGAACGTGGGCGCGCAGATTCGGAACGTCGAGGAAGACAGTCCGGTTATGAGCAGTACCCGTAGCAAATTTGACTTCACCAGCACCAGCGCCAACGATGGCTTTACCAATACCAGCAACATCACCCGAGGTCAGGCCGGTCTTGTAGGGAACCCAATCGATGAACTTCATCGAAACAGTGGCAACCTTGACGCCTTCTTGAACGCGGTCTTCGTAAACTTCCAGACGACCGACGATGATATCGCCATCCGCTGCCAGCTTAACAGTCTTGGGGGCAGTCGCATCAAGCGACAGGGCCTTGCCGAGGTCGGCTTGGGTTACCGTGCCCGAAATGTAGAAGGTCTCTTGAAAGTCTTCAAGGTAGCGACCCTTAGTCGAAATAACACCGTACATTATTTGGTCTCCTTAGAACGGGCTCGGAATGCGCTGAAATCAGCAACGTCGTTTTTGGCAAGCTTCAGGCTACCAGTATCCACCGGAGTTTCCTTGGTGGCGAACAGATTAACCAGATTTTTACCGGATTCTTTGATCAGAGTGATCGCAGCTTTCGAATCCACCGCTTCTTGCGGGGCCTTGACACCAGTTGCGACCTGAGCCGCAGTGGCTTGTTCGATAAGGAAAGCCCGAACTTCAGTCAGTTCAGCTTCAGCAGCGGCCAGCTTCGTACCGGCTTCCGCATCAATCTTACCTTCGGCTTCAGCCAGAGCATCCGTCAGACGGGCGACTTCAGCGTCGGCAGCGGTCTTGGCGGCGTTGGCAGTAGCAATCTCTGCATCTTTAAGAGCGATCAGAGTATCAGTAGCTGCGCCTTGCTCTTTGAACTTGGCGTCCAGAAGGGCGGAAATGTCATCTTTATTCATCGAAGGGATTTCCTCACTAATTATGTCCGCTAGGTTAGCGATGAGCGGCAAAAATGTCTTATGGTCATTTTGGTGATTTTTGGCTGCGAGCTTGTAGAATTCAGTATTCGCAAATCGCGAAGAATCGTTACCTACAACACGAGAGCCTTTAGAAGCGCCAGTATCGACAATAGATTGTTCGATCCATTGAGCCAGCCCATCAACAATGATGTGAGCACCATCGACGCCAAGCTGGTGACCGTTATCGCAAGTCAGGTCCATCAGATTTTCCATCGTGCCTGTCTTATAGTCGAAGTTACAGGCAGAGCAAAGCAGCTTCTCAGCATTGATGCCGATGCTTACTTGATCAGTCGTACCGGTGTTGATGCTCTCAATAAGCTCGACGTTGGTACGGGGTACATAGAACAGCGAGCTAAGTTCAAAGGCACCGTCGTTTGCTTGATCGACACGAGCCATGAAAAGACGACCTACGTTCAGCAGTTCGGTGTCATGCATCTGGTGCAGAGGAATACCTTCGTCGGAGCTATTGAGGGTCTGGGCCATTTCTTCCAGAGTACGCCGGGTATTGACGGCCTTTTGGAACAGTCCCTTTTCCCGGCGGAGTGGGCGGGTGTTGAGAGAGCGGGATTCGAAGACAGCGATCTTCGAGAGGTCAACCTTAGCCCCACCGTTAACACGGGTGATGGCGGCGGCAATCTCAGAAGTAACAGGTAGCTCACGCATTATGCAGCCTTTCTAGTAGAGTCTGACCCCGCAGCGGCGTCAGAGCCGGGTGCCTTGGCTTGACGGTCAAGAGAGCTTCCTTGCTTCTTGGCGTCACCAGAGGGGTCGGCAGTTGTAGAACCATCGACAGCGGCATCAGCCGCAGCAGCTACAGGATTCATGAATCCTGTTCCACTAAGCTCTTGAGCATCAGTGGGCTTGGGGCGACCAAACATTTCGATGTGGAAGTAGTCGTCTGTAATAACTCCGTAAGACAGTAGCATCAGCAGACGATTTTGCTTCATAGTTCTTTGCGGTTCAAGTTCCAGATCGGGTCGAAGCTCAACTTTGTCGAAGCCGAACTCCACGCGGGACTGTGATCCATTAAGACGAAGAGCAAGAGTGAGCATTTCCGACATAAAGTGAGCGATAGGAGTATTCACCGCATCAGAGTGCATCGAGAAGATACGAGATTCGACCGACGCGGTATTCACGCCTTTATCACCCCGACCAATCACCGTGGCCATGGTCTTGAGAGCAGCTTGGTTCTGATCGTTGAACATATCGATCATAGGTTTGATATCGAGGGCCATGCCCGCCGATTTCTCATTCATCATCCCCGGCTCTACAGCGTCGGAGTGAACGAAGGCTTGATCCACAGTAAGGGTGGAGATAGTCGTGCTGATTTCTTGGAGGCGAGCTTGCATCCAAGTGTTCATGATGTTCTCATCAGCCTGAGCATCAGCCGGGGCGTTCTTACGAAGGACTTCTTCCACCACCTTGATATGCATTCGGGGGTAACCCGTCTTACGCATGATGCGGTACATATCGTTGACCACTTGCTGGCGAGCAGCAATGGTATTGATGGCGGAAACGAAGGGCGAGTGAGCGTAAACCCCTGTCGGGTCGCGCTTGAGGAAGGAGACGAAGAAGGTAGGGATATCGAGACTGATTTCGTCGGAGCTACCAGCGGGGACTTGGACAGGCTTCAGTTGGCCGGGGGTCTTCTCTCGCCATTGAACAGTGGCCAAATCAATGTGGCGTAGTTCTGCGGGCAGCATGGTCTTGTCGAGAACAAGCTCAGTGCCAATACCACCACGGAGCAAGAGAAGATAACGAAGCTCGTCGAAGAAGGGGGCCATCGAAGGCTTCAGTTGGAAGCCGAGGCTATAATCGTTCTTCGAGAAGAGACCTTGGAGAAGAATGTTTACTTGGTCATGACCCTGAGAGTCGATTTTGCCGGATTGGTCGTAGACCACCCACCAAGGTTCCGCTGAAGAGGCCACCGTCAGGTAAGCGTTCACGGATGCTGAAACGTCAGGGTCATGTTTGAAAAGATTTTGAAGCAGGGTGCGGGAATCGTCCGACGCACGAGACGCGAAGATATCGATCATATGATCGCGGTAGCCGGGTACGGTCAGTACCTGATCGGTATTCTGAGCATTAAACGTCGGCGTTTGGCCGGTCCCCTTGGGGTTAGCACGTTTTTTGTTCAGAATTATCTGGATTGCTGATTGCGCCATACGCGATTATCACCTTTGCTAACGCCGAGATTGTCATTGACTTGTCTCTTCAAGTCAATGTTCGAAGTTAGAACCAAAGTTCTGACCTCATCTTTCGAGTTTGCCATGATGTAGTCCGACAACTTCTTTGAGGCCAGCATGAAGGCTAGGGCATGGAAGTAGTGGTCATTACCAGTCTGTTTCTTCCAGACTGCTTTCTCGCCTTCTTCCTCGTGACGGACGTTATCCATCATATGCTGGATCAATGTAGATTGTTGGTCACCAAAGTTGTTAAAGGTCATATGGTTTGTACGAATAGCCTTGGCAACATCGTCCAGCAGCGCGGTTTTGTTTACCTGAGCATAGGTCTCATCATCGACAAGCTCGTTCTCCTTGACCGTAACCTCAGTGAGCCCACGGTATTCGACCGGGATGATCTTACCTTTGGAGATAGCCCTCACCGCGATTGCGGTGGGAGTGTAGGGGTGGCGGTCAATAGCTCCTGAAACAATTTTGTAGGTAGCCAGCAATTCTTCAACCCGCTTCTCAAGCTGAGTGGCAGGGACAGTTTCCCAGACGAAGACGTTCCATCCATCGACCTTGTTGTAGGTACCCATGACGATGTGGCACGTTTGGCCAACGTCGATACCGATGAAAACTTGCTGGTCGCTGTACTTCCAGCCGATAGCGCGGCCCAAGGCGGCACGAACCATATCCTCTGATAGTGCGATAGAGTCGTCGATGTAGGCTTCGCCAAGCACCGTGTTGTGGAAGCGACGAAGGTTCGTCTTCTTCTTGGCCTCGATCAATTCCCCGACGATGTAGCGGATATCTAGGCCATCCAGAGAGAAGGGCCGAACCCGATACCCCCTAGATATGTCGGATAGGGAAGGCAGTAAGGGAACCCACTCTCTGGACTCATGGTCTCCGAGGTTGAGGGGTTCTCTGCATCGCTCACAGACAACGTGGGAGTTTCGTAGGTCGAGTTCTCCCACGTTGTCGATATTGATCTGGTCCACCAAGGAGGAATGCTGGTCTCCGATACCGGGAATATCGCAGAAATCTCGGGTGAAAGTTGGAATTTGCTGATGGTTGCAGTGAGAGCACTTAATGAAGAATTCATGTTGATCTGACTCCGTGAAGTCCTTGTTGATTCCCGCTTTGGGGTATGTGGGGGTAGAGAACTTCTGGTTAATCTTGTAGCGAGAGCCCTGAAGACGCGACCGGAACAGGTTCAGCATTTCAGGGTCGTCCATCAGGTCGATTTCGTCGTTCATGACCATATCGGCGGGGATAGAGGTAGCGTCACCTTCTTTCGAGCCGGTGAGGTAGAGGAAGCTCTGACCGAACTGCATCAGGCCCTTGGCGCGGACAGCGTCTTCGTCAAACTCAGACATAAACACAGCGTCGTTCTCGACGATAGGCTTGATACGGGTCTGAGAGACCCGGTCCCTCATCACATCGTTAGGCATCGTGTAGATTACGCTGACGCCGTCGAGACGACGCACCCATGCGAGGGCTTTACGGACCTGAATCTCTGTCAGGCCCACCTGAGAGGGCTTGACCACGCTCATGTTCTGGTGAAAGTCGTCTGCGATCTGGCGCTGGAACTCATAACCCTTGATGGAGAAGGGGCGCTTACGAAGCGTCGTATTATGTTCCAGCCACTCCGTCGTTCCCATGGTCTCCGAATCGATGGAGTAACGGTGGCGAAGACGGTTGAGGAATTTATCCATCAGGTCTTGTTCGTTCATTCAAAGATTATTGCACTAAAAACAACGGATGGAAATAGGGCATTGTTTGTTTGGAGATATCGAAGTTGTTGGATTTCTCTCTGTTCTCTTCTTCTGTGAGAATCTGAAGGTTGGCGGGAACATGAAGGCCGCAAACTAGAGGGTGGTTAACCGGTACGATATGATCGACCTGATACTGCACACCCTCTAGCAGGGTTTTAAGGGCCGCATCAATGTAAATCTCACGAACGTCCTTGGCAAAGTGTTTTGCAACAGCCGTTCCGGTGCCTTTTGCACGGCGCATTGCGTCTCTCGCCGCACGGTATCCGGGGTGACGGCGGTTGATTTGGGAGGATCGGGCGCAGAAAACACAGTGCTTGTTGCTGACGTACCTTTCGGTATTTTCACAACGTTTACAAGGCTTTCCGTGGTATTTTTCGGCTGGCTTCATGTTTTATATATTATATTAAACAAATTTTGACGCGCCTCTTTTATTCTGTCACAGTCACACCATATACCCATCTGAGAGAACAAGGAGAACACCATGAAGACCGAGAGTATCTGGGATTTTGTCCAGCTAATGCAACGCCTGACTACCGAACCCGAACTGTTGGATACGGACCAGTTTCCCCCAGAGTTCCGTGCGCTGGTCAAACCGCTGCTGCAAACGACGGTGGCGAAAGCCCAAACCATCGACGACCTGATGACTGAAATCCAGAGTCTGTATAACGAACTCAATCAGTTCTCTCCCGGTATCCTTGAGGCAGATAGGGAAACATACACCCAATACCTCAAGCTGAAAACATCGCTGATCGGAAAGATCGTGGAGCTTAAGGAACGCACCATGAACCTTCGGACTGTAAAGACCTTCCAAGATAGGGTGCTCGCAGCCGTTGACAAGGTGCTGACTTCAGAACAGCGCACCGAGTTCATGAATATTCTAGGGGTGTCGGAGAAATGAGGTACGACGTTTTCCTTCGGTGTGAGACTCACCGCAAGGTAGATAAAGAGAAGGCCGAGGCTCTGATTGGTCAGACTTGGGCTCCCTACTACGTTTATGAGGCAGGGACTTTCAAGATCGCACAGGAGTTTATACCGTTTTGAAACATGAAATCTGGGGTCCAGCGGCTGGATCGACACTTATGACAATCGCCCCGACAGATCATGGTCGGGTTGGTATCAATCTCGGACACGACTTCTCAACGACCTACGGAGTCTTCACCTACGAGGGTATTGAGAAAATGAGAGACGCACTGAACGAAATTTTGAAAGACAGGAAATGAGCAGCACTATTACGACCCGTCGCGATGCGACACCTATCTTCTCTGCGGTGGCACGAGACTATCTGAAGGCTGGCCTGAGCGTCATCCCTCTCGTGTACCATGAGAAGCGGCCTATCCCGCAGGATTGGTCCCGCTTCCACAACGAGCAGCCTGATCAGGAAGAGTTTGCCGAATGGATGCGTGATCACCCGAACGGTAACATCGGTCTGGTGCTTGGTGAGCAATCCGGCATCACTGTGATCGATATCGACCTTGATACCACTCAGGAGTCGAACCAGAGGATCATGGCCATCATTGAAGCGGCCCTTCCGAAGTCCCCTTGGCACCGTATCGGTAAGAAGGGGAAGGTCATGGCCTTCAAATTCAACAACGTCCCGACGTTCCGTATCAAGGACGCTGGCGGGAATATGCTTGTAGAGCATCTGGGAGCCCGTACACAGGTTGTTCTGCCTCCGAGCATCCACCCCTCCACTCAGCAGCCTTATCAAGCCAACGTGCCCCTCCTGAGCGTTCTGGACCAGCTTCCGATCCTGCCCAACAATATCGAAGATATCCTTCGGAAGATTTTGCAAGATAACGGGCTGAATCTGAGCCTGTCTGGCCGTACCCGAGTCACCGATTTTACGGCTTCTGGTGCCCGCGACTCCAAGATGATTCAAGTTGCGGGTTCTTATGCCAACGGTGTGATGCGGGGGGAGCGTCCCTTGTCGGAGGCTATCCACCTTATGCGTGGTTGGTACGAAGGTTTCGTCGAACACGTTGCTGGTGACAAGATCGATATCGACAAAGGCATCCAGCGGATGATCGAATTCATCCTGCGTGACGTTCAAGAGCGCAAGAAGCCCCTTCCCAAGGGGTGGGATGAAGGTCTGAGCGACGAAGACAAGCGGTCTATGCATCTGGACTTCACCGAAGATCAGGTGGAATGGGACTTCGACCAGATCAAAGAGTACATTCAGGCTCAGTTTGAACTGTACCCCGAGAACGACTACCGCCGTACCGAGACCATGGATAAGGTTCTTGAGAAAATCGCTCAGAGCCAGCAAATGAATTCGCTGGATCAAGAGCGACTCATGAAATACATGATCGATGTATCGAAAGAGAAGATCACCATCAGCAGCTTGAAGAAGCGGCTCAAGGAAATCGGCTCTGGTGACCTCTCTGGGGAAGATCATACCGAGATTGCCCAAGCAGTCATCCGTGACTTCCAGCAGTTTGGCGATCTGAGGAACTATGGAGACCGTATCTGGACGTGGGCTGGTAGCCATTGGGTCGAAAAGCCCAAGTTCGAAATCATGAAGTGGATCGCTGAAGAGTATGGTGCCATGCCTATGGCTCGCCGTGAGAGCGATCACAAGCAGATTATGAGCATCGTGAAGACCCTTCTGCCCGCCGGAATCCAGACTATTGCCCAGAAAGGGGTCAATTTCGCTAACGGTTTCTTGGCTACAGACGGTAAATTGTACGATCACAGCCCCGCATATGGTGCAACTTACACCCTTCCCTTCCGATATCTGCCTGAATTGGCAGGAAAAGCGCCGAAATTCTTCGAATTTCTCCATCAAGCGTGGGGAAATGACCGGGATTACCAAATGAAGGTGCAAGCACTGCAAGAAGCCATGGCGGTGACCCTCTTTGGTATGGGGCCACGGTTCCAGAGGGCTATTCTGCTGGAAGGTGCTGCGAAGACGGGTAAATCCCAGCTTTTGAAGATTGTCAGCCATATTGTGCCTGATGCAGCACGTTGCGTCTGTCCTCCCGATACTTGGGGCGACAAATTCAGTCCTGTGACCATGGATAATAAGATTTTGAACGTTGCTGGCGAGCTTCCTGAGGAAAGCAGGATCAATGGTCAGCGTTTCAAGGACATTATCTCTGGTGACGAGATTCAGGTGCAGTACAAGGGGGGCCAGTTGTTCCAAACGAGCATTCAGGCCACTCACTGGTTCGGCTCTAACCACTTGCCGAAGTCGCAGGATACTTCTGAGGGCTTTAATCGCCGTTGGTTGATCTTCCGCTTTGATAACGTGATCAAGGCAGAGCAGCGTATTCTCGACTACGGTGAAATCATTGCCATGGAAGAGCGTGAGGGTATCGTTGCTTGGGCCGTGGAGGCGCTTCCTCGTCTGCTTCAGCAGAACGAGTACACCCTTCCGCCGAGCCACGCTGGTCGTGTCGCTGAAATGGCGAACATCAACAACAGTGTTCGCTTCTTCCTGTCGGAAGGACAGGCTGTTACCTTCAAGCGCGGTTCCAGCATCGGTGAAATGAAGCTGCACCAGAAGTATTATAGCTTCTGTGTCGGGCCGGGTAATATGCAAGCGTATGGTATGCGACAGTTCAGGACCAAGATGCGTGATCTATCTCACGAGTTCGGGTTCACTATCAAGATGGAAATGCACCCCTCTGGTTCCATGCAGTGTGTCTATGAGGGAATTGGTCTTTACGAAGGAAAGAAATAAGATGACGTTCACTACCGGTCTAGCTCTCTATGGCCTGATTACCGCTGGCACTGCCAGTGGTCTGGCACTGTTTCAGTATGTGGTGATGCCTTTTGTGGAGGGGATCACCAAGTTGAAGGAAATTATCAATGAACGAAGTTCCCGAGCAAAATGAGGAAATCGAAGAACCACCAATCTATCGCTATATCGTTATAGTGGATGGGTCGCCTCATACAAAGTCGGTGACCTTGGAGGCTTCGGTCATATCAGCTAGAGAGGCAGATACAGTGACTGACGATCCTATTGGTATTTACTCTCTGCATTAAACGGGGCCTGTCGCAAGACAGGCCCTTTTCTTTTGGGCTCTTCATTAACCCGGCGAGCACATACAGAGAAGCCCCCGTCTTGCAGGACGAGGGCTTCGGGAGAGAGGACAATATACACATGAGACAGTCGAACGTTGCTAATATAAGCATCAAAGCGCGAAGCGCAAGTGTGGTTCAAAGTGGTTATCTGGAAATGTGAAAAGTTTCCCCGGAGTGTGAGTGGCATGACCACCCCCAGAACGTGAACGAAACAAGAACAAAGGGCCATAGGGGTCTTGTTGCGAGCGGTTCGCAAAGATAAATGTCTAACCATATCAGTCACTTAGACAGCCCAGGGCGATTGTCACAAAAGGTTCACAATACATCCCGTTCTTTCTCCGATCTAGGGGCCACTCCACCCCGCCCCTCAACTACCGGGCAAGCCTACCTCCACCCCCCGCCACCCCGGCGGGACTTGCGCCCCTTGCATAGGGGGCAAGATGAACCGCCACCGGAACCGGCCTAGCCCGGTTTCACGGCACCGTGAAAAAAGGGACCACCCTATGACCACCCTCGCAACCATCGCCGCGAACATCGGTTCGGCTATCGCCTCCGCCGATGCCGCAAACGATGCCGCATCCGTCGTCAAGTTTGACTCGCTCGTTTCGTTCGCCGCTGGCGTCGCCGTCCGGGTTCGGATGGAACACATCAACACCGGTTCCAATCTGGAAACGGACGGCAAGGGCCGTTTCGTCGCCGTCGTGGACCTCTCCAAGGATCAGCGGACGGCACTAGTCGCCGCCTTGGGCAAGGGCGGCACCGTGAAGGACAAGGACGCGGCGAACATCGCCAGCCTTGGCCGCTCGCTCGCCCTCTTCGCCGTTCCGCTCATGATTGAGGACGGCAGCCTTCGCGAGGCCGTGTCCGGGGATCGGATGCGCGAAATCATCGAAGAGACTGTCCTGTATCTCACGCATGGCAAGGACACTTACAACGCCTTGGAACGCCTCCGTTCCAACAAGTGGCAAGCCTTGCCGTTCGTCATGGCCACGGACGGCGAGGACGGCGAGGACGGCGAGGACGGCGAGGGGGTGAACCTCTCCGATACGCTCGACACGGCACCGGCTGGCGAGGGCGAGGGCGAGGGCGAGGGCGAAGGGACCGCACCGGACCCGGAAGCCACCCTCGACGCTGAAGTCTCGAACGCGGTCCGCGCCCTGCAAGCCGCCTTGGATCGGGGGGAAGTCTCCCGGATCATGGCGCAAGGCGGCGGGGCTCTCGCTCTCGCTCTCGGCGCTGCTATCGCGGCGGAGGCGGAGACCCGCGAAGCGGTCCGCATCGCTGAAGAGGCGGAGACCTTGGAGGCCAAGGCGGCCAAGGTTCGCGCCAAGGCGGCCTAGGGTCCAACCTTCCCGCCATCCGAAAGGGTGGCGGGACACTTGGACCCTAGACCACCCGGAACAAAACGGAACGGAATGAGAACAAACCGTGAACAAACCGTGAACATTCGTGACATACCCGCTTTCTCGCGCTCGCGCCCAGAGGAAAAGCCTTTCCAAAGGTTAAGAAGCGGGCGCTAGAACATTCCGGGAGTTTTCACGGCACCGTGAAAGTTCCAAAAAATCTTGACCCTGAAAGGACTTGCCATGTTCGTTCCCTTTATCTGCATCGTCGCAGGACTGTGCCTCGCTCTTTATGCAGCGGCATCCGCCGGAATGGCGTTCGACCGAAAGGCCCTTGTGCCACTGGCGGGGTGGTCTATCGTGTCTGTGGCATCGTGGGCAGGGGCGCTTGCTGCGGCATCGTCGGTGCTGGCATGATTGGGGATAGCCGGGCCAGTCGCACGGAACAGCGCACCTTTCCGTCGCACGTCCAAGCCCAATCGTGGCTGGACACCCTCGCAGGGCAACTGTGTTCCTACGCCCGGTGGCAGGACGCGCAGGGGTGTCATGTGGAGGCGCGTTACAAGTAACCTCCCCCTCGCGCAGGGGAGAACCGTCTTCTAATAGTAAGAAGCGCGAGCACCATTATTTCGGGACTTTTTCACGGCACCGTGATTTTCAAGAAAGGACGAGCCAATGACTGAAATACCTCACATCAATCAGACCGTGCTCCTTCAGGATTTGGAGCGGGAGTCTCGTGAGTTCGATCCCACCATCACTATGCCCAAGCCCCCGCGCCATGATCTATACAGCGCGGCGCTGGCAGCAGTGCGCGAGACCGAAAACCTGATCTGGGAGCAGCAACAGATCGATGCTGGACGTGTCATCTACCATGCTGGAACGATCATGGCGCGGGGGGATTGTGAACCGGACCGTCCGGGTACAATTCGTCGTCCGGGTACCCGCAGAATCGGCCATAAGAAGCAAAAGTGGGCGATTTGGGCCGGTCAATAAACCATACTAAATTCTTAAAATACTTTGAATTTGTTGGTTTATTTTAATGTTACAGTCAGATTCCTTAATATCAATTATATATATGGTTTTTGACTTTTTAATATTAAAACCGTTTTTATATATTATATAAAACCCTTTATTTTAATATATAGAACAATTCCCCTATAGGGACGAATTTCCCTAGTGTGACTGTAACATTTGCTTTTCTTGTTACATTTCAAAGGATTTTAAGAATTTAGTATGGTTTTTTGCCCCAAAATTTCCATGCTCCACCACCATGCCCGAAAAAGCAGCAGATGCGCTAAGGGTATGATGTTACACGACTTTCCCTAATTCGGGCGATTGGGGACTTTTGGGCTAAGCCTAAAATATCCCCCTTCCCCGAGCCAGTCAGCCTTTCAACCTGACTGGCGCTTACCACCACCATGCTGCAATGCTTTCGCCTAGCAGCATGGTGCTATGAGACCTCCTGAAACCTCGGCCAAATCCAAGGCCAAAATCACGGTGCCGTGAAAATGTTCAGACATTACATCATCAGCGACGGCTGCGATGAAGATGGCCTCGGCCAGTTTCAAATCCGGGTCCAAGAGTTTCAGTTGAAACTCCTTCTCGATCATGACCTGATCTACGAGGACACCGTCTCGGAATACGTCAAACCCTCCGGTCGTCGGCACTTCCACCCGATGCATGAGCGCACCGATATGGCCGAACTGACGGAAATCGTCATGAACTGGCCCGGTTTCGGGAGCGTGAGCCGCGCTCAAATGCTGTACCAAGCCAACCACGATCTGACCGTCAACGTCCCCTCTAACGAGTATCTGAAATGAAACAGAACCTCTACCTTCTCGCAATCATCGTCACGCTGACCGCGATTGGTATCGCAATGGTCAGCATTCAAGCCTACGCCGACGCAGAATCACGGTACCGTGATTTCACCGAGCACACGATCATCTGCGACGGCGAAAGAGTCACCCTCACCCAAATGTCGGTGCGCGAAGCCGCCTCGTGGGGTGTAGATCGCTGCGAAAATATGGAGATTCTGCCGTGACTCGGGAATTCCACAGGCGCGAGCGAGCCGTCGTAATCTACATGAATGGCACACTCGCCGGTCATGTTGAAATCGACCGGAATAATTTCATCCACTTTCAGATTCGCGAAGATTTCCGCCGTCAAGGTCTGATGACCGAGGCGGTCGATTATCTTCGCGAAATCTATGAGCCCCGCTGGTGTGATGACCCCGCCGTCGTCGATTCTTCCTGCTTCATGACCGAGAACGGTCAAGCCTTCGCTGATGCCTACCGCACCTCGCGGGGGCTTCCCCTTTCGACCATGATGTGGGTTCCCTGCGGTGAATGGGGGCGTGAACTTCAACCCCGCATCGCCTGATTTCACCACTTATCCTAGTGTCGAGAGGGACTAGGATTTGTCGTGCAATTAGCACGATCACGCTAACGGGAGTCAAACCAATGCGTATCACGACCTACATCCGCAATCTGATCTTCGGCACCGAAGCGCCGATCACTGAATCGGTGCCCGCACCCCCCGAAACCGACACCGGCGACACCTGTGGTTTTTCGGTCGGTGACGCCGTCGTCACCCCCAAGGGGAACGTCGGCTCCATTCGGGCCATCGTGGACAGCGAGGCGTGGGTGAAAACCGGCGGCAAGGGACAGAACGTCGTCGTCCACTGCTCGCTGCTCGACCGCCCGAACCTGTAAACCCTCCCACCCCTCTCGAAAGGAAAACCCGCACCATGAACAGCATCCGCTGGCTCATCACCGACCGCAAGACCGGCAAGGTCCACACGGTCCCCCACCCCGCCAACAAGCAGGAACGGGAGGAATTCCAGCAAATCCTCCATAACGTCCTGTAACCCCCGATCCGGGTTCTGAGCCCCTTCCTCCCCATCTACTGCGTTAGCGGTGGGTGGGGAGATTTGGTCTCAAAATCACGGTGCCGTGAAATGTCGTTGAATATGTCTGTCATCCTGAATAAGGATGGTTCCGTCCTGAAATTTCCTGTGGCCAGCGAGGGTCTCTATGCCGAAATCAAAAAGCTTCCTGAGGTTTTTTCGGTCTCCCTCTACGACGGCGACGAACACGTCAAAACACACGTTCAACGCTTCGCCCAGCGTTAAACACCTGATCCTCTGGTTCTGCCTCGGCTGGATTTTGGCCGCAATTCTCGCTCCCTTCATAAAGGTTGACCATGACTGGCCCGAAGACGACGCTGGCTATCGCTGAAGTTTGGCAAGGCACCACACTTCTGGAAAGTTTCACGGCTTACCGTGAAACTGATGCCCGCTGGAAGGCTCACCTCTATTGCCGGTCAACCGGCGTTCGTGGACACCGTATCCACGTCTATTTCAATCTCTGTGGAGAAGACCTGTGACCCCACCTTTCACCCGCCTACGCAAGATGGGCGATGAAGTTCGCATCATCAGCGATTTCGATTCCAAAAACAACGGTCGCATCGGCACGATCAGACAGGTGGTCCAAGCATTCGGACCAATCGTCTACATCGTCGATTTTCCAAAAAACCCATGCTGCCCCAAGGCCGATGTTGCAGGGACTTTTCCCGAGCATAAGGTGATGGATGCGGCCCTGAAGGTCGGTGACCGCGTTCGCACTGCCGTTGATGGGAAACTTAACGGCGCTTCGGGTACCGTTGAACGTATCCGCACCGATGGTGCCTTCGTCCTCTTCGACGGCCAATCCACCTCCACCTACCACCACGGATCGTGGTTGGTGGTGCAGCGCCCTCTCCCCCAGAAAATCGAGGTGGGTGACACTGTTCGAATCACTCAAGAATTCAAAATCACCAACATCAGCCCTTACGGTGATGTTGGTACCCCCTTCGGTCACTTCAGCCAAGAGTTCCTGAGAAATCACGGTGCCGTGATTACTGACAAGGCACCATTGCCCTATATTCCGAAGGTGGGTGAAAAATTCACCGTCGAACACTGCGGCCCCTACGTCGCCGTGTACGTTGATGCCCTTGTGGTGGCCTTCACCAATGGTCAGCCCCACGATCTTGCTGCGATCATGAAGATCGCTGAGACCAACTTCCGTCCCGCTTAACAAACGAGGAAAAAATGTTCAGAATTCAATATGTTGGGGAATACGAATTCCTCTACAATCTTTCAGCGGTGTATGAATCGGAGGAAGCCGCCAAGGCCGCTTTCCCGCCGATCCACTCTGAAGATCGTTCCAGCTACTACACCCGTCGCGACTACTACCCTGAAGGCGCTCCGCTCTTCAAGGCGTACAAGATGAGTGCCTTTGATGCGATGAGGCACGTCACGGATTTTTCGAGCTTCGCTCAGAATCCGTGGCGCAACGAGCGCAACATCGTTCGCTATATTTCGAAGGATATGTATATCCACCCCGATCCCGAGAATAACGCTCTCGTTCGTTTCTGGGATTTCGGGGCTGAACGCTGGACTTCGATGAAGCCGGGGAAATTCCTCAAGAAATTCTTCGAAGGCACTTTCACGGATCGCCAGATCGATTTCTACTCCGAATTCTGGCGCTCTGGCGAGCGCCCTATGCCCGCCGTCAACTTCGCCATTGCGATGACCGAAGAGGAAATGGTCTGGGTCTACAAGCATGGCCCTCAGTCCTGTATGAAGGGGTTCGATGCCGTCAAGGTCTATGCCGCCGGAGACCTCGGCCTCGGCTACCTGACGGACGAACAGGGGCGGGTTATGGCCCGCGCTCTCTGCTGGCCCGAACGCAAAATCTACGGTCGTGTCTATCCCACCGAAGGCCGCGCGGATTCTGACCGCATTCTCTATGAGAGCGAAGAGGTTCTCCAATCGATGAGAAACGCCCTCATCAAGAAATTCAGGGACGACGGCTATTCCTCCTTGGCCGAAAATCCTGCGGGTCTCGATGGTGCTCGAATCCGCTACATCAAGCACGAGAATGGGGCAGTGATGCCCTACCTCGACAATAATCTGAAGCTTCAGATTACGGATTCCTCGGCGGGGCATTTCACGGTCAGCCGTGATCCTCTGGCTATCGCTGCGGGCACCACCAGCGGCTATATGTCGATCCAGTGGCAGACTTGCCACCACTGCAAGGTGGAGGCTATGTCTGGATCGGCGCAGCCTCAAGTCAATCGGAACTGGAAGAATTTCAATACCAGCGGTGGCACCAGAGTCCATGTGTGTACCGCCTGCAACAACCTCGAAACGCCCGCCTCGTGGAGAGACTCTGATGGCATTTGGTGGCTGACGAAGGGCAATACCCCCATCAACGCCCTGACGCAGGACTTGCCCACCAATCATCCCGACTACTCCCGCTACATGAAGAAAATTCACCCTGAATCTGATGCTGCAAGGCGTATCTGGGTCTCGGACGGCAATGGGTTGAGCTATCATGGCAGATATGTCGCTGCCCAAATTCTCCCGAACGGGAAAAAATACGCTCCTTCCGAACTGATCGAGTACCCCCGCTGGTCGGGCCAATACTTCCTCAAGGACAGTTCCGAGCATATTCAGGCCAAGAAAGACGCCGCCAAGGTTCGTTTGAAGCTCAAGGCCGAACAGGCGCAAGCCCAATTGGGCTGGCTGAAAGAAGACAAGTCGTACTACGACAAGCACGGCGAATACGAAACGTCCAAGCGGATTTCCGCTCAAATCATGACGGCGGGCATGAAAGCCTCCCTCGCCGCCAAGAAAGCTTCGTTGCAAACCCGCAACGAGCAACTTAATTCCCTGAGAGGGTCTACCTTCAATGTCGGCTAAAGGAAAATACGTCGATCCGCTCCTGATGCGGATGCTTCAGTATAAACGACCGGCATGGTCAGCGACTGAAGAGATTTTCATCGATAAATTCTTGATGGTGCTCCCCGGCGCTCACCAAGACGACTTCGGCAATGTTCTCGTCGAAGTCGGTGACAATCCCAACATCATGTGGTCGGCTCACACCGATACTGTCCACCACAAGGATGGGATTCAGGGTCTCAGGGTCAATGGCCCTTGGATTACCCCGATCACCGGCAAAAAGCGCGAGCTTTCCAATTGTCTGGGAGCCGACGACACCGCTGGAATCTGGCTCATGGTCAAGATGATCGAAGCCAATATTCCCGGCCTCTACATCTTCCACCGTGCCGAAGAAGTCGGTGGTCTTGGGTCCAAGCACATCGCTTCCAAGACCCCCGAAGTAGTTGAGAGCATCGATTACTGTATCGCCCTTGACCGCAAGGACTATACGTCAGTCATCACCCACCAACGCGGCACCCGTTGCTGTTCCGCCGATTTTGCCGACAGTCTCTGTGGCATTCTGGGGTCCAATGACTGGAAACCCGACCGTACCGGCGTCTTTACTGACAGCGCCAACTACACCGATTTGATCGGTGAATGTACGAATTTGAGCGTCGGATATTTCGCTCAACATGGCCCCGCCGAAAAGCAAAACTGGCTCTTCCTTCAGAATATGCTGGAAATCCTGATTGCCGCCGATTGGGGCCTCTTGATCGCCAAGCGCAAGCCCGGTGAAGCTGACCCCGACAAGCCGGTCTGGAAGCCCTACTCTGGCGCTGGTGGCAGCTACGTCGGCGGCGGTCACCCCTACAAGCCGTGGCAGGGGTATCAAGACGACGGCGATTGGGTCGGCAAATCTGATACGGCTCCGAAACATATCAAGAGCCGTCAAGATTACGTCGCTTCTGTCGAAGATTTCTGCTACCAGAATTACGCCTCTGTCGCAGAATTCTTCGAGGAACTCGGAATCACCCTCGAAGACCTCGAAGAATACCGTGAGGGTACCTCTGACGCCTTCGATATCATCATCCGATCCGGTATCGATGAAGTCGGCGGTGACGAGCCTCCGCCTAAGGCCCTCCCGGCACCGGCTCCGAAAAAGCCTACCAAGGTTGCTCCCAAGCCCAAGGGCCGGGGTAAAATCGTTCAGGTCCACTGATTAGGGCCTTGTGCTCTTATCAAAAGTGACTATCTGAGATAGCCGGGAGTTTCCGACAGTTTCTCCCCGGTTACGTCTGCGTGGCTGAGTGGCTTAAGGCATTGGTTGTGACCCAATAATCTACCTCATGGGTCTAGACTAATGGCAAGTGGCGAATGGTAGTGTCGTACTTGCCCGTGGGTTCGAATCCCACCACAGACAAATAATTCTCCAAGGGGGCTTATGCCTTTCGACCCTTGGAGTTTCAGCCCCGACGCTCCCTCGCGGGTAGAGCGTCGGGGCACAGTTTTCACGGAGCCGTGATTTTGAAATACTCTGATCTTGGCAAAGTCTCGTGGCGCAATCATGAGCGCGACGATGAAGACTCCCGTAAGAATTGGCGGAAATTCAACCGCCATGGCCAGCCCGAGGAATTTTCCCGCGAAGAATGGGAATCCAAAGGCAAAAAACCCAAGCGTAAGGACCACCGATAATGTACGGTTCAGTAGGCTCTGATTTCCGAAACACCGATCCTGCGGCCTATCGCGCCTCTTCCAATGCCAATCAGGCAAGGTTCAAGCGCGACGACCGCCAACGCATTCTCAAAGCCATGCTGGATGAAGGCTTTGACCCGAACGTGAGTCTGGGCGAGACTTACAAAACCATAATCCGAGGATAAAATGAAAGCCCCGAATTCCGAAGCTGCTGACCGCGCCCGCATCACGAAGCAATACGCGGATATGCAGAAGACCCAAGCCCTTCTTCAAATTCCGATTCTGGAATCGATGGGTTACGTCGTCACCCTTCCCGACACTCTGGTCCCTGAATTGGGGTAACTGATATGGTCATCAAGAAAATCAATGCGGCTCGCGCCGCTGCGTATCTTGCGTGTAAGCGCAATCGGCACCATATCGTCCGACACGGACTTCTGGGAACCGCTCTGATCGTCTTCTTTCTTGATGCCGCTATGTCGGCATTCCCCATGGTGTCGGCATTCGCCCACACCTTTCTGAAACCGTTCGCCGTTCCTATTGCGGCATTCGCTGGTCACCTCGGGTTTCTCATGAAACCCGAGCCCAAAGCTCCCGCGTAAAAAGCGGGTATTGCGGGGCCGGGAGGGGGCTTGACTCCACCTTCTTTCGGCCCCGCCTCCTTTTCTGGATATCTGAAATGATCCTCGATCCTGTCGAAATTCTTCTGTACGGCACTGCCGCTTTTTTCCTGACTACGATTATCTACCCCGCTTGGGTGATGACTCGTAAGGAGAAAAAGCGTGAAGAAGCCAAACCCGCAGCCGCGATCTTCTACGGAATTCTGGAACAAGACGTAGGAAGTGGAGCGCGAACGTGGCTCACACCCTTCGATATTCCGACTATCGATAAAGCTCTGCATGAAGCCGCTGTTTGTTTGAGGGATCGCCGGATCGCTTCTACCACTGTCTTCGTCAGCAAAAATGGGGTCATGACCCCCTTGGTTACGATTACTCGCGCCGACTCCAATATTCTGGAACCGAAAACTCATGCTTAACGTCTTTCAAGCCGTCAAGAAGTACGAAATGGGTGCCCCTTGGGCAGATGCCGCCAGTGAATTGGCGCTGCACCCCGAGAGTGGCCTCTTCATGCACCAAGGCGAATACGCCGTGGTCGAACTTCCGCTCAATTTCGCCTTCCCTCCTGTTCACCTTACGTTCCTGACCGCTGAAGGCGTCATGGTCAACGCTGGTGAAGACTTCGCCTGTTTTGAAACTGAAGATGACCGCCACTGCCTGTGGCGTCTGGATGCGCTGAAGAAGCCTCCTGTCATCCCACCGCTGGTGGCTTGAAAAAAGTTTCCCCTATGCCCTTGATCGACGGTCAAGGCTCCCCATCTTCGTGTCTCACGAAGACCACCGACTGTCATTCTGGCAGTCTTAACCTGCTGGTCAAAATCCAGCTTCTACAAGAGAAAGTGACTAAACCATGTGTGGATCGACTCAAACCACTGCTTCGCGTACCGCCTCCGCTTCGGTGAAGGCTTCCGCCCGCCGCACTTTCGCGGTCGGTGACACCGCCCGTACTCCGGGTGGCTCGACCGGCACCATCATCGCTCAAGATGGTGGTATGTCGTGGATCAAGACGGCGAGCGGGAAGAATTTCTTCCGCAACACCGCTGATCTGCTGGATCGCTCGCTGATCGCTGGCGATGCGGTCATCACCCAGAAGGGCAACAAGGCCACGGTTCGCGCCGTTGTCGATGGTACCGCTTGGGTTCAGACCCGTGGCAACCGTCAGGTCGCTCGTTCGGTTGACAGCCTGACCCGCGCCTAAGCATCTTGATCACGGTGCCGTGAATTTTCACGGCACCGTGATTGCTGCCTCTAAGCCTGTTAGTCTAAATCACTGACGGTCTTAGAGGCGGCAATTTTTCCGTCTGAAACCAGAGAAGAAAATGAAACTCGCAGATTTGAAACCCGGCCAACGTGTCCGAGTGACCGTTGAGGGCGTTGTCTCAACGACCGGCGACCCGAATTACGTTCGTCTGGATGGTGTCGAAGGTAAGGGAGTCTTCCTCGGCAGAAAACACCCCGGCGTCACCAACATCGAAGTTCTGCCCGAGCCTCTGAAGGTAGGCGACAGGGTCAAGCCCGGTGCCTCACGATCCTCACAGAAGCACCTTCGAGGGGAAATTCGGTACATTGACGAAGGTGACCAAGCCGTCGTCCGTTGGACCAACAGTGGTTACGCCCTGAATATCTGGAATCTCTCGAATCTTGAGAAGGCCGACGACTGTGAGTGCTAATCGAAAAACGACGCAGTACCCCATGATAGGGGACGAAATCGTCGGAGGAATTTTCGACGGCTATACTCTTGCCGCTGAGAAAGCGAACAGGAGTATCGTTCTGACCCGTAATAAAGACGAGCGCATCGTCATTACGGGAACTTCATGGGCGAATTTCCCCCACTTCGATTTTGCCCCTCCGATCCCCCCGATGAAAGTCGGTGATCGTGTTCGTGCAGCGAAACCCGGTGATTATAGCTCTACAACAAGCGCAGGAACGATCCGGTTTATCGTACCCAATATGGACTACGGCGTCGTGGTCCAATGGGATTCACAGGAGCGTCTCAACGTCTGGAAAGCTGAAAACTTGGAGCACCTCAATGATTGCTGATCGACAACTCTATCGTAAGGGTGATCTGATCGTCCTTCAGACAAAACCTGAACGTCCTTATCAGATGAGTGCCAACAAAGGCGCTGTCGCTATCGTCGTCGCACCTGAAACGAGTGGTCAGGTTCGTGTCCGATGGCTTTGTGGCCAAAATGGTCAGATGGACGGTGGGTATCGTTCACCGAATTTCCGCTACGCCAACCTCACTGACCAAAGAACCGCCGCCCAAATTCTTCAGAATGAGGCTGATGCTGCTGTTTGCTGGACCCCACCCCCACCTCCGCCAGTGCCTCTGAAGGTGGGGGACAAAGTTTCGACCCGTCTCCACGGAGCCAAACTTGGAGAAATTCGTTTCATCGAAGACGACTACGCCTTCATCAAAAATTCAAGCGAATATGTCGCTTGGAGAATCAACAACCTCAAACTCACGGAGAACCCCTGTGACTGTTAAAGTTTCGAGCCTGAAAAAAGGACAGCGCGTCCGAATCGTCGTTGAAGGCGTCGTAAATGACCCGAGTGCGGCAGATATTTATCTCCGACTGGATTCTGTGGGAGACAAAAAATCCGTCTATATCGGTCACGATCACCCCTCCCTGAAAACCCTCGAACTCGTAGACGACCCCATCGTTCAAGGAACGAAGGTCGCGCTCCCTTCAGGGTCAATCGGTGTTGTTCTCTTCCAAGATGGCGGCAAATCTTGGGTTCGCTCCGGCAATTCCCATGGCACCTACCTGACCGACTCTCTCCGCAACGCAGATTTTGATAAGGACTGCTGATGATCGATTCCCCTCACGCCACCCAATTCACCCAGACAGGCGAACATGACTTCACCAACCGGAAACCGTTTCGCACAAAAGCTCAGAAAAAAGCTGCGAAAGCTGATGCGTGGCGTGATGATCGCGGTATTTGGCACAGCCCCGCTCCTGTGAGTTATCACTAATGCGGAAACTTTTCCTCATCCCCCTTCTGGATGAACTGCCCATGCCCCAACCCCGAACTGATTCCGAAAAGCTGGCGCTGTTGATGGAATATCTGGCGAATTCTCTAGCCAGTTTCCAGATGGACCCGGCTGATTCCCCCTTCCAACGTGGCTACGAAGCCGCAATCAAGGAAACTGAAACCTATGCCCGAGACCTTTAACCCCGGCGATGCGGTCACTTATACCGCTCACGCCGTCGTCATTGCTGTTGATGACGACGGCGTTGCTTTCCTGAATGATGGACAGGCCATCCACGTCGATAATCTGGTGCTGTCCGATGGAGGATAGTTACGTCTTCGAGATTGATGACGAAGTCGAAGTCGATATCGAAGTCATTCTCTGGATGCACCCCGCCTACTCCGTGGATAACTATGCCAATGCAATTTCCGACACTTGAAGCTGTAGAGGTGGCTTCTCAGTTAGAACTGGCTCGATGGATGAGACACCTACCTTCTCCGGGGCTCAGAGCAGCGGGGCAACCTGATTTTGAAGCCGTTTTTAATTCCGAGAATTTGATAATGACCCGGATTTCTGATCGATTTCAAGGCTGGACTCCTGCGCTCAGCAAAGGCGTAGGCTGGTAAAATGCAACTCCAAAGAGCCCCTGCTGGCGGGCTAGATAAATTCGGTCAGCATTACGGCGGAGGGGAATTCGTCCCCTTCTTCGTTCCCCGCATCCTCATGCCCCAAGTGGAAGGACAGTATTACGATGAATTTCGTCAATTCGCTGGTGATCTGGTTTCTGAAGCTCGCAGCGTTGATCCACACACGCTGGTCCCCCACCAAAAAATCGAAGTGTCCTACGCCATTAACCTCACACCCGAGATTGCTGGCAAACCCATTCTCGTCTCACGAGATAGCTACATTCTTGATGGACACCACCGATGGTACTGGCACATCACGCAGCCCCAAGAAATGAACACGTTGGTAGTGGATAAGGACTTCGAAGACGCGATTGCGTTCCTTTTCGAATTTCCGAAAACCTACTGCTATCGGGACAATCCGGGGGATGAGCGGTGAGTGTCAAATTCGTAGATGAAGCCCCGACACCGTTTCAACGGGCGTCTCATTGGGTTCATTTCAATCTCTATGAAATCGAAGAAGTTCGCCAAGGGCGCGACCGAAGTTACTCGGCGCGAGAAGACGGATGCATCATGGAGAGCACAGACTTCGAATACGAGTGCGTAGGTACTTGGAAACTCGAAGGAAACAACATCGTCATCGAAATCGAGAGCTACTGATGCCTGACGAAACAGACGACGACTACATCACAGGCGAGTTTTACTCGCCTGATGAACTCCAACGTGGAGTAAACCTGATTATCGACGAGTTTGTCGATAACTTTGAAGAGGACTACCCCCAATGAAATCTCTTAAGACCCTTATGATCGAGGCCAAGGTACAGAAGGCAGCAAAGCGAGCCGCATTCCCCCCCAAGAAACCTCCGATCAACAATCGGCTGATCGCAATGATGCTTCTGCCTAACGATTTCATCCAAGGATTGATCGTTGGCGCTACGCAATCGACCTACGTTCCCGTCCCGAAAGGCGATGGGCGTCCGCTGGCGATGCTTCATCGTACCCGCAAGGAAGACAAGCGCCGCCGTGATTGGCAGGGAATCGTCGCTTGAGTCCGAAATTTGCTTCCGCTGCAACTAGCTATGCAGCGATTGTAAGTCACGCCTCAGCAAATATGGGGGAGAAGGTCATGGCCTTCTCCCAAGTCCTCGGTGCCGCCGTTTTCATGAATGGTGAAAACTGGACTGACCAAGAAAAAGCGCAATTCTTGGCAGCAATCGTAACTACCGCGCTCAACAATATGCCTGAGCTTGAACTCGAATTCGATATAGCTAGGGCACAGATGCAGGAACTCACCTGATGGACGACAAAGCCCACGACACTCAAGATGCTCTCGTTACGAATTTCGTGACGGATGGTTTTTTGGACAGCGATGGAGTAGCTGAATTTACTACTCTTCTTGCCAAAACCCTTGGCGCTTCTGCCAAGGCGCTTGAAATGACCGGGTTTACCCCCGAGCAGCAAGCTGGTGTTCTCGTTGCTGCCCTTAACTCGGTCGGCAAGGTCATGCCCCACCTCCACGCTCCCCTGAATGCAATGATGCTGAAGGCCCTCACTCTTAACGGAACCGCCCAATGAAAATTCGTCTGACTCTCGACGCCCACGCTCTCCAATCCGGCCCTGTTCTGAAGGCGGCTCGTACCGCCTTCGGGGACGGCTTCGTGGATAAGTACAAATTCCGAAGTCAATCGATTGACGTGGATTGTACCGCCGAGCAACTGGCGCGTTTCCTCGTCCTTCGTGATGACCTTGGCGCACAGAACCTGTGGAAGGCCCTGAACGTGCGTATCATGGAAGATTGCCCGGTGCCACCCTCGGTTCTGGTTGATGTTCGTCCCATCAATGGCCGCTGCGGCTAAGACTTGACCACCCGCGAGGCGCTCACTATATGGGCGTCTCGCATTTCTAAAACCCCTGCGGAGAAATCTCTAATGCTTCAACCAGTAAATCAGGACTTCAACGATTGGTCCAACTTTATCGCTTCAGAGATTTTTCCTCTGGGCTTCGAACGCTGTCATCGTGCCCCCAACACGATGCACGAACTTCACGTTTGGTGTAACATCAAGGGTCGAATGGCTATTTGGACGGGGGACTACACCCACTCCTGTTTCGCTGATTCCGAAACTTGGCTCCAATTCCGTGCTTGGCACGATTGGATTCACCAACGCTACGACTGCCCCTTCACTCTCGAAGGCGAACATAAGGCTTGTATCATACAGGCCGGTCAACTCATGCGCCTCTATGGACGGGGCGAAGACGTGCGCGACGTTATCGCGTTGATGTTTAGCGAAATCCTCTCCAAGTTGGAGTACATCGTGGAACATGGCTCCCCTGTCTCGGATGGTCATGCCTTCACGAAGGAAGTCTGGAAAGATTGGATTCCGTATGCCCAAAACATCATCGAAACCCAAGGTCACACCGACGTTGATGCCATAGCGTTTGCCAAAAGCGCCTACGACTTCCGTGACCAATTCGGCCCGAAGGTGCCTGTTCCCAATGTCTGATTGCCCCGAATCTGTCCGTCAGATTGTGCTGAGCCACGGCATTCAGCAGACCCTTCGGCATATCCTGACTCATGTAGTTGAACAGAAAAAACGCGCACAAGCGGCCTGTTGTTCTTATGAAGCCGATGAAATGGATTACCACCAACTTCGCGAGACCACTCGATGCCACGAAGTTTTGAGCCGAACTTGTGAAGACCTGAACAAGTGAGGAAATCGACGCCTGTACTCGAAAGAATCCAGAATCACCTTCTTGTCACCATCATCGGAGACTTGTCTAACGACGTGAGGGACGACCACTGGACTTGGCACGGTAAACTGTCGCCACTAGCAAGGCGGAAAGTATTGATGGGTCTTAAACAGCCAATCTTTCGAGACAGGATACAGGTTCCGCCGAGAATTCGTGACGAAGACGGGAAAATCAAATCCGTTTCTCGCATTCTCTTCAGAATCTTCAGGGGTATTGACTACGGCCATTCCCCTAGCCGAATTGAAGGCTGTGACTACACTTGCGTAAACCCTTTCCACATGAAACCCTCCAACAGCATCATTCCCGATGCAGAAGTAGCTGAACCCGATGAAGATGCCGACATTGAAGGACTTACTGATGAAATCCGTGACTTCATCGCCTCTCATGGTCGCAGCGAACAAGCCATTCGTGATCGTTTTGGCCTCGACTACACCGACACCGAAATAAATTTAGCTCTCAGAAAGATATGAAAATGAATTCGACTCAAATTCTCGACGCCACCCAACAAGGTCATCTTGCAGGAAAGGCTCTCTTCGCCGCCGAGGGCGGTGATATCCATAAGATTTCCGGCGTTGTCGGTTTCCTGCTGGCTTCGCTCTACGACCGCTTCCTTGAAACCCAAGGTCAAGCCGCCGCTGATCACTTCATGGTCCATGTTGACCAAGTAATTGACGTAATTGTACAGGATGACACCCAACTTGTGCCTTTTTACGGTCAACCTTTGGACCTGAATTTCAAAGTACAAGGTTCTCCGACATAGGAGAACCAAATGAGGAAAATCCTCTTAACACTGATCGCCGCTGTTGCCCTAGTCTCTTCGACTACGGGCTTCAGCGCAGATTCAGAGGTAAATTGTCTTGCCCAAAACATCTATCATGAGGCTCGTGGAGCATCAGCGTTGGATCAAAGAGCGGTTGGCCACGTTACACTCAACCGAAAAGAGTCGGGAAGATTCCCTAACACGATTTGTGCAGTCGTGCGCCAGCCGAGCCAATTCAGTTGGGTGCGCCGAAACCCCGGCATCACAGACACGATTTCCTACAATAGGTCTATAAGGACCGCAGAGGCGGTCCTGAGCGGCAACTCGTCTGATCCGACTCATGGTGCCACTTACTTCTGGAATCGCTCTGTGAACCCCCCGTGGAGCCACAGGATGACCGTTACCCTCAGAACCCAAGGACATACCTATGCGAGACACTAAGGTCATCACCGCGATTTACGATGCATTGAACAAAGCGGCCCTTACTTACTCAGCAATGAGTTGGTCGGGCTTCAATCTTGTCGGAGACAAGAAGAGCATCGATAAGCTGACGAGTCTTGTCCACCACGAAAACTCCATCGAAACTTTCTGGCGTCCTGAAGTAATCAAACTTCGCGCCGAAATAGAGGCGCTGAAGAATGCAAATCGGGTCTTTGGTCCCTAACATAACTTGTTTCCAACGCGATGCACTCGCTATCGCCGGGGCGATGCGTGAAGAGCCTGAAATTCTCCACCGAACTATTGTCATGGTTCTGCTATCGATTCGCCAACCTTGGTACAAGGTGCCGGAGCAATTCGCAGACGTGATGAAGCGTGGGGCCGACTCCAAATACCTGTTTGGCTTCAAGCGCGACGGCTATGAGAAATCGCGTCAGTACGAAAAAATCATCCACAAAATGATTTTCGAGAATCCTGACGATCTTGACTTCGTAATCCTGACCTTGATGAAAATCCCCGGCCTTGGTCTTGCAAAAGCCTCCTTCGTTGCCCAAATGGCTGTAGGCGATGGGGCCTGTCTCGACAGTCACAACCTTCGCCGTATAGGATTAACTGCCGACTTCACGCGATTGAACAAGAACGCCAATGGGGCAATCATCAAGAGCAAAATCGAGACCTACAATGAAGCATGGAAAACCTATGGAGACTCCGAATTTTGGTGGAATTCATGGTGTGAGGCCCTCGCCCAACGATCCCCGACGAAGTTTGAGTCGGCATCCGCAGTATCAACAATTCATCGTCTTCCCCTATATGATTGGTACGTTAAATGACCGGGTTTGAAATTACTTTGGCTGTAATGGCATACATCATCGTTGGGATGATTGTTGCCGAAACCGCCCGAGTCTGGGCGGGTATGTGGTGGTTGAGCGTTAGTTTCTCGACCATTCTTCTTTGGCCGCTAATCGCTATTTCTGCAATCTTTGGAAAGCACCATGATTGAATTTCACGCTATGCACCCCCGCGCCGCCGATCTGGTTGGCTTTCTTCCCATGATGCTGGACGACAGCGACTCTCGCCTTGCCGCCGAACAATTCAACGAAAGCTACGCCCATGGTGGTGGATGGAACCCCTTCAAGGGATTCGTTTTCCGCCCTGATGACCAGAGCATCAAGTACCCCGGAGACCCCGCATATAAGCCGGTGGCCATGGCGCTTCTGGGCGACGAAACGATCTACGTTTATGAACACGCTTGGGTCGCAATCGTGCAACCTGACGGTTCCTACGAAATTTCGAGGATGGATTAGGTGAAAATCAATCCTAGACGTGTACACAATAATATCGATGGGTATCTTGAAAGTGATAATGATTACCTCGAAAATAATCTTGAAGCAGCCGTGAGGCTTCTGGATCAAGAGCTTGCGAGGCAGTCGGCCCGCCCACCAAAATCTGGTCCTTGGATCGTTGTGGTGAGACGTAATCGTAGAACAAATTATGTGACTGCGGCATCTACCGATGTTAAAGGCAACATAATTGCTGAAAGCGTACAATTGGTGAATGTCCGTGGGGGTGCCCATGGTTTCAGTTTCAATATAGCCAGCCAGTTGGTGAATTACTTCGGTGGCGATATTGCTGAAGCGGAGAATATTGTAGGATGAAACTCACAGACTTGAACGTGGCTATTCGAGACCTGAAGGGTAATCCTCAAATTACCCTTCGTCTCAGCCCCGACGACACTGTTGGACTTCCTCTGACAGTTGAGAAATCCAAACTACTGGCGGCGCTCAAGGAACGGTTCGTTGAGCGTAGTGCTGAAACCAACCTTCGTCTGCGCGACGATGGTTTTCTGAGTACGGAGACGAATGATGGCGACCTCTAACTGCATGATTCTGCTGGCACGGCACGAAGAAGCTTCCAACGATTACATGAACGCAGTCACTGCTATGGATCGTCAGGATGCCCTTGAAGAACTGAATGATCTTGAAGACCAACTTTGGAAGGCTGGTTGTAGGTGAAAACCATAGTGACTGATCCGTTTCCCCTTTTAGAACGACAACGAGTAGAGCAAGTCGTAAAAAGTTTTTACGACTATAAAATGCCACTTTCGACTTTGATCGATAGTCTGACTGAAGCTAACACTAAAGCCACAACAGACGATGTTGTTGATCTTTATTATGAAATGGGTAGTCAAAGTAGCTTCCTCATTGGCAAGCGATGGGAAACTGACACCGAGCTTCGTGAACGGAGCCGACAAGATTATCTAGCAAATCGAAGACAACGAGAAACTCGACGCGCCCAATATGAAGCACTGAAGAAGGAATTTGAAACATGAGTAAAGGCGCAGAAGTTTATGCCGTCGCTATTGAAGAGCATCCAAACGCAGACCGGCTTGAGCTTGCCATTATCGGAGGCTATCGCAGCCTCGTTAGCAAGGGCCAATTCCAGACAGGCGACTTGGTGGCCTATATCCCCACAGGGTATATTGTACCACAACCCCTCCTTGCCGAAATGGGACTCGAAGGGAAGCTTAACGGGTCGGCTCGTAACAGGGTCAAGGCTCAGAAATTCAGGGGAATTCTGAGCGAAGGTCTTTGCTATCCTGCACGTCCTGAATGGACTGAAGGCGAAGACGTAACCGAAGCCCTTGGGCTGGTTAAATTCCAAGCTCCGATTCCTCGCCAGCTTGAAGGCTTCATGTACCAACTTGAGGATCATGAACGTCTGGGCTTCGACATTGAGAACCTGAAGCGTGAACCCGATCTTCTCCAACTCGGTGAGGAAGTCATCATCACCGAAAAAATCCACGGCACCTTCATGCTGGTCGTTGGTCTGCCTGAACGTCTGCGTCGTGACGACACCTTCCACTTTGAAGGCCGAGCGATTGTGACTTCCAAGGGTCTCGGCGGCAAGAGCATCGGTCTGAAACAGACCGAAGAGAACGACGGTAACCTCTACATTCGTGTCGCCAAACAATATGGTCTTCGTGAAATTGCTATGCAAATGGCTGATGCTTACGACCAGCCAGTCTATCTCCTTGGCGAAGTTTATGGACAAGGTGTCCAAGACCTTCATTACGGCGCAGAGCTTCCCAAGTACGCCAATTTCGATATTAAGATTGGCCAAGACTGGTTGCCCTCAATCGATTGGGGGATGAACGCTCAGACATTTCAATACCCTACGGTCCCTGTTCTTTACAAAGGCCCCTTTGATCCTGCAATTGTCGCTCAACTGACCGAAGGCATGACGACACTGGCCGATGTTCCACCCCATATCCGAGAGGGTGTGGTGGTGAAAGGTACTACTAACCGAGCCGACCGCCATGGTAGTCGGATCATTCTGAAATCAGTGAGTGAGGCATACCTCACTCGTAAAGACGGAACGGAATTTAACTGATGTTTACGAAGTATTATCTGGTCGCTGATGGTGGCGACGGCTCATCCAGTATTCAGTGGTTTGATGAGAAGCCTGATCTTGAGGCTCTTCAAGACGAAGACCCCGAGACCTATAATCAAAACGATTATGTAGGTGAAATTTCTTCAGCCTCTGAAATTAAGGTGCGTTAAATGAGATACTCTCTCTCAAGAACCCGAGACGGTGCTGGTGATTCCGGCCCAATGTCTCTCGCCATTGATTATGTTGACGGCAAGTATGTGGAAGACGGCAATCGTCCCAAGATTGGCTACGCCATGAGGGTGGGTTCTTATCGCGCGGGTACCTACAGCACTCAAGATTACTGGACAACGACCCGAGTGACCGAGATTCTGGAAGAGCGTGACGATTACGTTCGCTTCAAGACTGGTAACTCTGAGTACGAGTGGGGAACTTTTTAGTGGCCGAACTGAAGAAAATTAAGGTAAATCTTGACTCCCTCTATATGGATGGAACCAAGGTCGATGCCTTTATCTCTGAACTTCAAAAAGCCAAGACGAAGTACGCCAAGAAGGGTTACGCCGACTTTACGCTCGAAAGAGAAGATGAGGGGTATGGCGAACCCTACCACGTCTGGTACCTTGCTGGTGAGCGGATCGAAACAGTTGCAGAAGCTACTGCTCGTGAAGCCAAGGAAAAAGAAGCTGCGGATAGGCAACTGTTTTACCAGCGTCAGCAATTCGAGGCATTGAAGAAGAAGTTTGGTAATGACCAAGATTGATCAACTCGTAGCAGACCTTCGCCATATAGGGGGGTGCCGCGATGGAAACTGTAAGGTTATCCGCCCTGTAGGAATGCACACGAACGGGGGTTGCAAATGCCTTCGGCATGACCCAATTAAGGCTGAACGAGTCGTTGCCGCGTACCAGCGTTACGTCGGCTACGAAAAATTAGACGAAGCGAGGAAGAAATGAAACTCAAGAAAATCAAGAAGCGCCTTAGGGCGCTTGAAGAACACTCTCACGAGCCGCAAGAAATTGCCCCCCGCATTCATACAGAACTGGAACGGATGCGAATTCTTGCGGAACTTTTTCAAGACGTACCCACCGTCTATCTCAAAGAAGTTGCCTATAAAGGACTGGAAAATATCAAATGAAACTCTATCAAATTCTCATCCCCAATCTCGACAACAAGGGGCTGACGTTCCCTTCTGATATCCGACGCGACTTTCTTCTGAAGGTGAGCGGAATCGTTGGCGGTGCCACTATGTTGAACGCCACCCAACAGGTCTATGGCGTTTGGCGGGGCCACGATGGTTCTCTGTTCACAGATTCCTCAGCACCGATGCTGGTCGCTGTTGAAACCAAACATCAACTGCAACAAATCATGAGTCTCGCACGAACCACGTTTGAGCAAGATTCGATCATGGCTTGGTTGGTGAGTGAGGAAGTCATCTTCAATGAAGACTCCGGTAACTGACTTCTTTCGAAGTCTACTTTCAATTCCTCTGGCGCTTCTTGGGGGGATCGAACCGCGTTGCAAAAGCACAGGCAAATCCACGTTTATCGTGGGCTGCTCAATCCTGACGCCTATGGGAAGCGGAGTGGTAACGTACTTCAGTAACCACTTCGTAACCATAAGCATTGAGGGCGTAAGATATACCTTGCATCCTGACTGCGTAACACTATATCTGGGGGGAGACGCAGGAGAATCCCCTCATGACAAATTTGTTTCGAATTGCATCCCAAGCTGCATCAGAACTTGAAAATACTATCCCCGATATGGTCGATGCTATCGAAACAGAAAAGGAGCGTAAACAAATACGAGCGATTCTAAATCGCCTAGCGGTTCTGGTGAATGAATCACGGAATCAAATGTAACTTTAAGGATTACCATGCGCTATCTCATCATCGACTCCGAAATCTATCCGCCGAACGCCGATGGAGTAGGAGACCGGTACCGTATCATCTACGATACTCAACGGGCTCACTTCCATACTGTTCAGAAACATACCCCCGACCCCCGGCCCAACGATGCAGATCGAAAGATTTGGAAGAACGCCCCTCTGGTGGCTGACGCCGAATTTTACGATTACTACCCCGGTCACGCCAAGAATATTCGAGGCACAGACAAACTCCCCAACTGGAAATAAACCATGAACCGGCTACGTCCCCCTGAGGAAACTGACTCTCCTGCTAAGAAGATCATTTCCGAGCGGGACGAACAAATTGTGTCTGCTTATGATGCTCAAGGAAACTCGCCGGATATCCCGGCGCTTGCTTACCGATTCAAAATAAGTGCACAAACAATCAGGAACACTCTGGAAAGAAATGGTATCAAGCCCATTTCAAACAGTAAGCGGGGTCGTAAATCTATCTCAGGTATGCGGCCCAATACTCCTGTTCACGCACACATCGCACAGGTTCTTCGTAAAATTTACGCTGACTATGAACTCCAAACAGGCTATCCACCATCACACACGCTGGTAGCTGAAGAGATTGGTTTGAATAGAGCAGCGTTCCTTGAGCTTTCAGCCGGTCGTAGAGACGCCCGACTCAGTGAGTTGATTGTGATCGCAAAAGCTGCGAAGATTTCTCTCGCAGAACTAGTAACCCCTAAATGGATAACAAAGAAAAATGCCACTGGAACAATCGATCACAAACTTCTGGATTCTAGCAAAGCACTGGCGTCGAACTAGAGACCCCCTGACCTATCAAACGCTCATGAGTTTGAAGCGTGAAGATATCCCACCTTCTATCATGAAAAGAATTGTAGAGATTGAGGCCAATGAACAAGCAACGAACGGATCACTACGGAGTGCATCTAGCCTCTAATGGCCTTTGGTTTCTTATCCAGAATGACGAGCAAAATGAACGTGGACTTCTCAATGTCAAAAGTAATATCGCAGTTAAAACACATCGTAACCGACCAGTCTCTCACTCAATCCGGTTGGGTTCTGGCGAACTCGGTGACGATCTTTCTGCTGCAACTCTCGAATGGCTTTCTAGGGACAAGCTAGGAAGCCTTCTGCTCCCTGATCCTCGGAACGCGGGTAGGGTGGTCTTCGTAGAAGAAGACCCTAAACTTCACAATCAAATCTATCTTGTAGGCTCGCTGACTTCATCGATTCGTGCGCCAGTACGACTGGCGTGGACCGTGACCTTGGGGGAGGCCAAGGCAGAATTTCGGCTCACAAATGTTCAACCCTTCATCATCACCGGTGTCACTCCTAAATGGATGGCGCAACATGGTTCCGAAATCGCCGCCCTATTCAGGGCGGGTACTAGACCTCTTATCCTTGTTGGCTCTAGCGACGTTGTTATACCTCGCGAAGTCCAAGAAAGATTGAAGCCCGGTGCCTTCCGTCGCCTAGGAAAACACACCCCTCAACAGCTTGAGCAAATGGGTTCAAGCTTTCTTCAGAAATGGTTTACCGATGCAAGAAAAAATAACGATCAGTGGCGAGCAGTATTCGTACCAAGAATTTGATTACATTCAGGAAGATACCACGGTATTGGCTCAGATTCTGAGAACACAAGCCAATCTCCTTGATAGAGGGGTCTCTGATGGACTCACCTTCAGCGCCGATGCCCCGGTTAACGTTCTCTATCATAAAGACCTAGTTGTAGGTTTCATGATTTATGAAGACACTGGCTCCATCGAACGCACGATCACTCTTGCGTGGGTCCATCCCGCACATCGACAGAAGGGTCTCCATAGTTTTCTGTTTAGGAAACTGAAGGATCAGGCAACCGAACACGGATTCTTCCGAATCCTCCGAGGGCATCATAAGGAAAATTATGCGTCTGCTCTTGCACAAATGAGTCAGGGTTCCCAGATTTACGCCACGAACGGTGATTACGTTTACACGAGGAACGATCTGCGATGACCCCGATTTTTGTATTCAGCTCAAATCTCTCTGGTAACTTCTATCTATGTGCATAGACCCGAGGGACATGAGGTAGATCATGAGATACCATTAAATCATCCTTTAGTATGTGGGCTACATTGTGTAGCCAATCTTCAGTATCTTATTGCTGAAGTTAACAGAGAAAAATCAAATAGGTTTAACCCCAATGACTTCAGTTACCCTTCGCGACTATCAACAGCTTGATCTAGCCTACATGATTCATAAGGGTCGAGGTCTCTTCATGCACGATCCGGGAGTTGGATAGCCCGAAAGGGCACATGGAAAAACCCCCCCCGCCTGTATCTTCATCTATTATGTCTGGGCCAAGCATAGGGCTAAGACACAGTGGGCAATGCCTACACATTTGATGAAGAAGAACAAGGCCGAACTACTGCGATGGAGTAATTTCAGGGATGAAGAGATTGTCATTGTGGACGGTACCGCAAAGCAGCGAGACGCTCTGCGTAACAATAGTGTTGCCAAGGTATTCATTACTTCTTTCCCCGAACTTACCCGCAAGGATAAGCAGAAGGTTCCTGCTTGGCAAAAGTTCCCCGGCACCGATCTGATAGTTATCGACGAATTCCAGAAGTATTTCTCGAATCACGATAGCCCCTCTACTCAAGAGCTTTACCGATGCATGAAGAGCAAGAAATTCTTCCTCGGCATGAGCGGTACCGTGATGAAGGGAAGACTGGACAGCGCCTACCCGATGATTCAAATCATCGCCCCACAATACTACGGGAACTATTGGGACTTCTTGATGCAACACGCTATCAAGGATTTCTGGGGTAAGGTTATTGGATGGAGAAACCATGAGAAGCTTAAACAAGTCCTCTATAGGATCGGTCGTCGTACATCTTTTGAAGATGTTTTTGGCAAGAGAGATATCGTTTTCTTTATTGAGGAAATTGATATGGGACTCGGTCAGAAAAAACTATACGACCAATTCAAATCCATGGGGATGGTTGAGCTTGAGAAAGTCGTCCTCGAAGGGTCGAACGAAGGCGTAAACCTTCTAAGACTCCGACAGATTCTGGCACACCCCGAACGAATCTCTGTCCCGATGGAGAGAGATAAGGACGGAAAGATTACTAGGTTTGAAGTCGTCGATGCCTCAGGGAGCGTTGACACGGAACGTGACGAACGTATCAAGCTTCATATCCAAGACCACCTCGATACCAAGGAGCCACTTGTTATCGTATCGACCTTGATTCCCGAGCAAGAGCGTCTATATAAGCTCGCAACCAGCATGGGGATGAAGACGGCCCTCATCAATTCCAACACGCCTAACAGCACCCGATGGAAGATTGACGAGGACTTTCAGGCTGGAAGACTTCAGTGCGTGGTAGGTTCGCCCACCACTATGGGCACAGGCTTCAATTGGTCGCACATCAACCATATCCTTTTTGCAGGATTGGATTTTGCGACTGATGATTTCATTCAGATGCTGATGCGAGCCTTCCGGGGCAAGCGGAATCAGCCTCTGAAGGCCACACTGATTCAATACAAGAATTCTGTGGAGCAGCACTTGGATAAGGTACACGACGAGAAGAGCCGACAGTCGAGCATTGTCGATCCTACTTATCTCACACTGAACCTGAGCGGGCATCATAGAACACCTGAAAATGGGGTCTTCGTGAGCGGTTGACAAAGACCCACACGGTCCCCATATTAGTTCGGCCTTAGGGCTAGAACTTGAAACTACGAATACGAAAAAGGAAATTGAAACTATGAACGATATTGATAATCTCATCGCGCAAGCTGAAGATCGTGGCAGCGAAGTTGCCCAAAATGCTCCCCAAAATAACGCTGTAGCCGTGCGGACTGAGCCCAATGCTCTGGCCCGTCGCCCTTCGCTCGACAACCTGATGAACTCAGGCATGAGCGTTGATGACTACATCAAGGTGAGCGAACACGGTCTGTCGGTCGTCGTCGAAAACAAATCGACGCTGTTCGATGAAGTCCAAGCGGTCCTCGATATGACCGAAGTTGTCTCCACTGAGGCGATCAAGTTCGGCAACCCGCCGACCTACTTCAAGACCATGGATGGTCTCGTCTGCGCCGATGGTCGCACGACTTGGACCCAAGCTATCGAGAAGGGTGCCGCGTACAATCCGCCCGCCACTCCGTACTCGTCGGCTGATATCCCGTTCACGATCACGACTCCGATTGTGGACAAAAAGGGCGCTGTCGTTTACGACACTGGTACCCGTCTGGGCTACTCGCTGTCTACTACGAACCGCGAAGCCTTCGCTCGCTTCCTCCGTGAAGTGAACGAGAACAATCTGCGCCATGAACGGGTCCGAGTGAAGATTGGCTACGAAGCCAAATCCAACAAGGATTACACTTGGGGCATCGTGACCTTCGAACTGCTTGGCGTTGCTGAGTAACCCAAGGTCCATGACAGACTGAATGGCGGGCTTCGGCCCGCCATTTTCTTTAGGAAAATCAAATGATGGAATTTATTCTAGGAATGCTGGTGTTCTGGCTCTTCTTCTGTGAGCAATGTCCGCGTCGTGTTTGACCTATTTGACGCCGATTTCGCTGAGATTGAAGCAAGAGTTCTAGCAACCTCGACCGAAGACCGAGACTACGGAGAAGTCCGTCGTGTGGTTTCGGACGTTGAAGAAACTGTAGACGACAGACTCGACGCAAAAGAAACAATCACCCGCCGTAAACTGGCTTACGCTCTCTATCGAGAAGATGCCTACACCTACGGCACCAAACCGGTCTCTGAGAGAGACCTTCCCAAGCTCGATCATCATACCTACATGATGAAAGCTGGCAGGATTATAGGATTTTCAAGGTAGTTCAAACGTTAAATGAGTTACCCTTTTCAACGTTGGCTTTAGCAGTTAGGTACTGGAAGTTCTGAACTGTGTGAAGTCCACAAACGTTCTTCCCCTTGAGAGGAATCACATGATCAACATGGTGTCCTTCAGGACAGGCTTCATAGAAAGCTTTGATCGCTTCTTGATCTGCCCATTTAGGTGTTTGATTTTTGGTTCTTAGACGACGAGCGTTAGTATGGTAGTTGACGAGACCCTTGTTGGCTTTTTTCCATTTAGGTCCGTAAGCTTTCATATAATCAGCATGATATCCCTTGTTGGCCCTGAAGAATTTTAATGTCCGTTCCTTATTACACACGACGCAATCGTTGTTGCTGACGTAGCGACCAGAATCGTGTCTGTACTTACAGACTTTTCCTGACGTATAAATGTTTGAGCCAGCGGCTATTGCTTCTGTCTTGGTCATCCCCTATCTTAACATCTGAAAACGAGAAAACAAATGGTTACTTATACACTCATTGATGGGTCGAACTGGCTCCGTCGCAAGTTTGAGGAAGACCGGAATATCTCCGGTCTCCGTGCCAGCGTTAACGCACTCCGCAGCGAAATTGCACGACCGGGAAATCAGGTCGTCTTCTTCTGGGATGGTAGTGGTGGCAACGATTATCGCAAGGCGATCTTCCCCGACTATAAGGGCAACCGAGACAAGACCAACGATGGTCTTGAAGAGTTCTATATCCAGCAAAGAATTTTCCGTGAGATTGTGAGGAATCTTCCGATCCCCTACTTCCGCACCGATGGATATGAGGCCGACGATATCATCGCGGCTTTCGCCAGCGTCCTCCCCCCCGAATCCAAGGTTCATATCAAGTCCACAGATAAGGACTTCGAACAAATCCCCGGATCGACTCATGAAGGTAAGACCATTACTGAAGTCTTGCAGAAAGAAATCGATGCTGCTGCTGCAAAAGGTAAGCCGATTGTTGGCGCTGATCCTGTCGTCACTTCGGACCTTGTTATTCCCTTCAAGGTCATGGTTGGAGATAAGTCAGACAATATCCCCGGTATACCCGGCTTCGGAGCCAAGAGGTGGCTGTTGTCTGACAAGGCAGCTATCGATAGATGGTTCCGATCCGACTTCGATCCAATCTGTGTCCCCGAAATGTCCGACAAACTCCAACTGTGGTGTGCTGAGAACAGGGACTTGCTCCGTGCGATGAGAGACATTTGTAGGTTCCGAACCATTGACAAAGAACTGCTCAACACTCATATGAAAATGGGTGTTGATAACCCCTCTGCCGTCGAGCAGATTTTGAAAGAGAACTTGGCCTAATGAACGCTGGCGTACAACTCACAGGAATTATCCAACCCTCCCCGGATATGATCTACGACCAAAATTATGAGACCGGAGAAACAATTCTCCCCCTCGTAGAGGGGCAGTGGACTATATTCAGTGTGCAGCCGATCTTTACTCAAAAAGATGAAACCCTTCCTATCCAGCGGGACTACCATGCAGGACACCCTGCGGGTAGTCGTTGCCAAGTAACTTGGCTTGCTGCCGATCAGGTGGCCTACAAACACAGTGTTGGACTCTTCCTCGCTCAACAAGAAAAACAACGGCAAGCACAGATTGCCCAATCCTCCAAGCCTAAGCTCGTACTGCCCCAACTAGGATAAAGATCATGTGGAAAGCTGCCGCAATCGCAGCGCACGGCGACCAGCGTTACGGAAACAAACCGTATTGGCGTCACCTTCAGGACGTTGAAGACGTTCTGAAGGACTTTGGATTCGTATCATCTGACTACCAAGCAGCCGCTTGGCTTCACGATGTAGTCGAAGATACTGCGATCACCATCGACGATATTCATAACCAATTTGGTAAGGAAGTTTCTCGGTTGGTGTGGGCAGTCACGGGTGAAGGGCATAACCGCCGAGCCCGACAAGCCAGCATCATGAAAAAGCTCCACAACACGAAGGAAGCTTGCCCCCTGAAACTGGCAGATAGAATCGCTAACCTTGAGGCCGCTGTCCAAGAAGGCAACGTCCAAGGGAAGTTTGCGATGTACCATAAGGAACAGGCAGAATTCGCGAAGGTGGTCCAGAAACACGTTCCCGCTGAAATGTGGGACCGTTTGGTTCGCCTCTTTGACTATGCCGCAGCAAAAGGATGGGTCTAATGACTCTTATCGGAAAACATATTCTGACTCTCGACGATATCTCTCACGTTATCTACGATAAAGGGAAAGACGAGTACACGCTTATCAACGAACACGGCCTTCCGTTCGTTTCCAACTTGAAGCTGGACGCTAATGAGTATGAGCAACTGTTGGTCGAGCTTGGCGTGGAATTCGATTTCCCACACACCGATATCGCTTGGGACGATTCCTCAGGACATTTCGTTACGGAGTGTCCGACTGATGGTTCCTAACCCTTATTCAATCCGAACCCGGAGCGGCAGCTTTCTGGATTTCCAGAACCCTCAACCAGATGCGATTCATCTGGAAGATATCGCTGTCGCTCTGTCCCGAGCCCCTCGTTTCAACGGCCACACTGGCCCCTTCTACAGTGTGGCCCAACACGCAGTCTTCGTAGCACGGTTCATTGATAGGGATAGGGATCAAGTTTCGCCAGTCAGCAAGTACGGGCTTCATCACGACGATAGTGAAGCCTATCTAGCCGACGTTCCTACGCCAGCAAAGCGGCTGATGCCGGAGTATTACGCTCTTGAAATGAAAGTCATGAGTGCCGTAGCGACCAAGTTTGATTTGCCACAAGATTTCCAGACCCATGGGCTTGTGATCGAAGCTGATCGAGCCATGTTGTTCATGGAACGGGATCAGATGATCGATGATACGGTTCGATGGACTAACGAGGACCAACACCCCGGCCTCAAATTACTCGAAGTCTTCCCTGATTGGGAGCCTTGGAGCAGCGAAAAAGCCGCCAGTATTTTTTATTCCGAAGCATTGATGAGGAACTGATGTATAAAGAAAAAGAAGACTATATGGAATTCCTAAACGGTCAGGAAGCTTACGACCGTGGGGACGAACGGGATGACACCCAGAGCCTTATGTGGGTTTCTGGATGGGATGAGGCTGAACGTCTTGACCCTCAGCAACAATTGTAATCGCCCCCTAAAGCATTCCCTAGACCCTCACGTCAGGCATCTGGCGGAGACACATGAGCCCTACAATAAGGATCAATCAGATGAAACAAGACCAAATCAAATACGTCCGCGCGAGAGCGGAGAGCATTCTGGCCCAGAAACAAGCGAATCTTAAAAGGAAACACACTACCGGAGCCATCACACTGAGCAATCGTGAGAAGGCTCAAGCCATCCAAGATGGGGAATTCACCATCGATGTTGAAGCTGCGAGCGATGACCGCTACGGCAACCAATGGTACGGTCTCATCAAGTTCCCGGCGGAACGTTACCAAAGCTTTGACCAAGATGAATACAATAAAATCAATGCCCCGCTCGTCGTCGCCTACAACAAACTGCTGGATGAACTGATGCTTGGGGACAACACTCAGGCTCTGGAACTTCTGCGGGCTTTTGAGGCTCTTAGTGACTCCTAACGAGTTCAACAGGCAAACCGCCCAGACTCTGATTCATCTAGCCTCCGACCTGTTGAGTGGTAAATACCAAGCCTCTCAATGGGAAGGTGGTGATGAAGACAGCGGAGAATTTTATGTCCGATACTACCGCCACAACCCCTGCAAATTTCAGGCTGATATATCCTAACCTCTTCATAGCTCTGGCTCTCGATTATAGTCACAGTAAGGATTGGGGTTACATTTACGCCATCATGTTGGGCGACACCAATTCAATGCGATTGTTCCGAGGAACAGGCAAAACCAAAGAGGAAGCTATCAATGAAGCACTCCGATCATACGAAAACGAATTTCATTCTAAGCACTGAGACAAAATACGGCGTTGAATATGTAGGCTATTACGACCTCCCTGATGGTCGTGAGGGCATCTATGTATTCTATCAAAAGAATCCCCGTACCGATCTTGGTCACAGCAATTACATGGGGGTCTTCTTCGATGTAACTCAAGGATGGTTCGTTACGAATGCTAAATCAATCGTTCAAGCTAGGTTCCCCGCTATCCAGCTTCCGAACGGTAAATTCATTGTCTCTCGCTATCGTCATGATTTCGTTCAGGACGAAGACACAGGAAAATTTATTGATGGTGGATTGGATTACACCCGTAGTAATTCAGCAGTGAATGCCTATATGAACATCATAGATGGTAAGGAAATTTTTTATGCAAACGCCCCCACACGACAAGATCAGATCGGTACTGATCGACCGGCGTAACTTCCGGGGGTTCAAAGATTTTCTGCTTAAACTCATGGCCAAGCCGGAACTCACCGGCATTGACCTTGAGACCCATAACGATAACGCCCACGCGGGCATCAAACAGTACGACGAAGACGGTGTCTTCGATCTTCGTCGTACTGTCATCACTGGTTTCTCCCTCTACAAGGACGGTGAGAACGAAGCTTACTATTTCAATCTGGAACAGGCTGACGTAGAGAATCGGCTGACTTGGGAAGAAGTAAAACCTGTTCTTGAGGCGAACGCCAGTGGTCTGTGGATAGCTCACAACGCCACGTTTGAACGTACCATGCTGTTGTCCGTGAAGGATTACCAGCTTGATGATGAGCGCCTGATCGACACCATGCAAATGGCAGTGTCGAACCATAATCGCGACGAATATTCTATTGAGTCTCTCGTCAGCACCGGCATTGAGGCGTTTGCTCCGATCATTCCGAAGGCGGCTGTAGCCTTTGCCGAATTCGCTGGCCGTAATCATATGACCAGCGAACAATCTGAGGTTCTCGGCCAAGTCATTGGCAAATCCTCCAAGGCGGCGTTCAGTTATAACGGCTTGGTCAAGAGCATCGCTTACGGCTATGGCCTCAAGCAGATCGTTGAACGTTTCTTCGGGGTCAAGATGACGACCTACGAGGAAGTGCTGCGTGGGCGTAAGCACATGGGCCTTCTTACGGGTGACGAAGTTGTCGAGTATGGTGCCGATGATGCCTATTGGGCAGTGCGTGTCTTCAAGGAACTGAAGGACCGGATGCTGGAAAGCAACCCGCTGGTTCTCAAGACGTTCCTGACGCAAGAGAATCCGATGATCAAAGTGTACTCCGATGTTTGGAGACATGGGGTTCGCATCAATACCCCTAACGTCAAGGCCCGACAGGCAGTTGAGCGTGATGCTTACGCTATGAAGTTGCGTGAGCTTCGTCCCGTGATTCGGGGGCTTCTGCCGTTTGACGAAGCTCCCCACGCAGGGTTGGCTAAGGACGACAAGTCCTATATGAGAAACGAAGCTTACAAGAAATACCGTAAGCGTATCGAAGATTGGGCAAACACTGACGACAGTGGTATGACCAACTACGAAGTCAGTAAGCAAGTCTCCGGTGCGGTTTCAGAGTCGTGGACCTATGAGCACGACGATAAGAACGGCGACCTTAACTTCGCCTACTGGATGACGCAGCGCGTCTTGATGTACGACCTGTTCCGTATCCCTGTGCTCAAGTACAAGGGTAAGGTACAGTCGGACGCCGACGCCCGTGGTAAGCTCATGGAGAAAATGAGCGGTGAAAAGCTTGCCGCCATGAGGATTCTCAATGAAATGGTGGGTATTGAGCAGCGCATGAAGCTGTATCTCAATCCTTATCTGATGCTTCTTGATCCTGAAACTGATAGAATCTATCCGCAGCTTTCGTCTATGCTAAACACTCGGCGCATGGGTACTTCGTTCCCCAATCCTATGCAGCTTAGCAAGCGTGGTGAGAGTACCTATATTCGAGGATTCTATCTACCCGATGAAGAAGACCACGTTATTGTTTCATTGGATTGGTCTAGCTTTGAGCTTGTTATCATTGGTGAGCTTAGTGGTGATCCTGAATTTGCCCGTAATTTTTCACAGCTTCCCTTTGGCGACCTCCATACTGGCGCTGCTGTCGATTGCCTACGGGTCACGATACCGGAACTCACGCTAGACCTGTTTAACAATCTGGACACTCTGTCCATTGAGGAAATCAATGCTATTAACCCGAAGATTCTTATCGATCCATCGGGTAATAGTATGGACCCCAAGAAGGCCAAGAAGTTCTGGCGAACTGTCGTCGGCAAAGGAGCCAACTTCAACTACTTCTACTCTGGTGCCCTCTCCACTGTTGGAGACACGCTAGGCTGGTCGTCTGATACCATGTGGGAAGCGACGGATAGATACCGTCAACGCTTCGCAGTGGCTGAAGCGTGGCGCGTTGATACCATCCAGCGTCTGCAACGTGACGGCTATCTGACCCTGCCTGACGGCCACCGTAGGGTTCGTTATGAGGCTACCCAAGAGTGGGCCAGCTTCATGAAGAACCAGTTCTCTCAGAAGCAACAGTATCTTGGCCTCCAAACCAAGGCACTGACCACCTTCGGGGGGCTTGTTATCAAGTCCTTGCAGTCCAGAGCCAACAACCAAGGTGTAAACGCACTGGTGCAAGGCACTAACGCCTTCATCGCCAAGCGTTCCATCCTCAGGATCATCCCTGCGGCTACGGCTGCTGGTTTGAGGTTCCGTTTCATGTTCCCTGTTCACGACGAGCTTGTCTGGTCAGTTCATAGGGACGATGTTGCAGCTTTCATTCAGATCGCTCGCGCCATTATGACGGATCACCCTGATATCTTCCCGACCCTGAAGCTAGATTGTACTCCCTCTGTTGGTCGTACCTTCGAGCCTTGGGACGCTAAGAAAGCCCCTGTGGGTCAGATTGAGCTTGCAGAAATCCAAGCTGATATGTTCGGGTTCAAGAGGAACCAGAACATTGTAGAAGACACTAACGCTATCCAAGAAATTGTAAGGAACCTATATGAAAAACGGACCTGAACTGTGGGACAAAATCCTGTCTCATTTCCCTGAAGACACTATCCTCGCTGGTGGTGCTGTACGAGACTTCTTCCTTGGCGTAGAGCCGAAGGACTTTGATCTGTTCAGCCCCTATAGCTCATACAAAGCTGACATTGAGGGGATGAACCACATCGACTTCGATGATGGTGAAGGTACCCATGCTGAAGAATATGAGGCCATGGGTGAAATCGGTATCGTCATGAAGGGCGAGATTGAAGGTGTGAATGTCGATTACATCGGTATGCATCTGGACGATCCTGTCGCTATGATCGAGAGCTTCGATACGGATATCAACCAAGTCTTCTTTGCCCGTGGGGGTCGTCTGTATAAGAAGGCAGGGTTCATCAAGGCACTGGAAACCAAGATCGTGACAGTGCAACGGGGTGACCGATTGGAGCGTACCCAAGAACGCTTTGACCGCTTTAATCTCAAGATGCACGGACAGTTCACCCTCGTTGTCCCTGAGGGTTTAGCGATGCCTGAAGTTACGAACGATCCTGAGTTTAATTTCGGAGCAGACTAAGCTATACTGCCGGTATGACAAAAGCAAAAAACACCGGCAAATCTAGTGAAGCTCTCTTCGACAACACCATCAAAAGTGTTTACGGAATCAAGGGCCACGTCCAAATCTTCTACGACGCTGCTTACCTTCATGGTTTGAACCGTCGTCCTGTACTAGCCCCGGAACAACCAGCCGACAGACTGGTGACCGTTAATGGAACGACTTTCTACGCAGAGATTAAATCAGTTTCTGATGGAAAGTCGTTCCCATTTGGGATGATAAAAACGAATCAAAAGGCTGCTGCGAAGTTGCAAACGCTCGCTGAAGGACTATATAACTTCTTCGTCCACGATCTTGCTACAGATACATTCTACGTTGTCCCCGCCTCTCAAGTGCTCGCCACTATGGAGGCTGGTAAACAGTCTCTGAAGTGGAGCGAAATGACTGTCTGGCAAGACTACGAGACGTATAAGGAGTCACATGACTAATCCCCCCTTCACCGACGTAATGGTTGATATCGAGACTACAGGAACACAGCCTAACCGATCAGGTATTCTTCAGATCGGTGCCGTGAAATTTAATCTTGCTGAGCGAACAGTTTCTCCAAACCTGTTCAACCGATCCCTTCGTGTCCCCGCGTGGCGGTCTTGGGATGAAGACACCCGAGAGTGGTGGGCCAAGCAGCCTGATGTTCTATACAACATCGTAGCTCGCTCAGAGTCCCCCCGAGTGGTGATGGACGACTTCGTCCAGTGGGCCATGCAGCCCGGTGGCCAGCTTCGGTTCTGGGCCAAGCCCACCAGCTTTGACTTCTCGTTTGTCAGTTCCTATCTGAGAGACTTCGAGCTTCCTCAGCCGTTTTCCTACAGGGATGCCACAGATATGAACTCGTTCTTCAGTGGGCTTTACTTCCCCCTTCCCGTTGACCGTGAGGGCGAGCCCACTATGGTCGGCACCGCACACAACGCATTAGCTGACGCCCTCTTCCAGACCAAGCTCGTGTTCCACCACGCAGATAAGGTAGGCAAATGAGTAGAGCAGAAATTGAAATCGGGGCCATCGCAATGTTTACAGTGGCGTATCCCGGAAGTAATTGGTACTCCGTAGGCTATGCTGTCCGTCATAGTTGGAGGGTCAAATTTAGCGAAATGGTGCGGGAGTCCTATGCGTAACCCACAAATCGAACTGAACGGTAAGCTGTACCAAACCATCGGTGATAGCCACCTTGGTCGTAAATATGTGAATGGCGTCCCCCTCCATATGCGGGGCAAAATCGAGGAAATGCAGCGTGAAAAATTCGAAAGCCTTTTGGGAATTGATGGTGTTCAAGGGTATATTCTGGTTGGCGATAGCTTTGACGACTTTATCGTCGATCCTACTGACGTTGACTATGCTTCTAGCACTATTCTCACTGCTGCCCGTAATAATCCCGACCGCCGGGTTGTGGTACTTGGTGGGAATCATGATGAATCGAAAGACCTTACTCGCAAGTCTTCTTTCGACAACCTTAAAACAATCCTCAAAGAAGCGGCGCTAAGCAATGTTTCCGTTATCGAGGAACCCACTATCATCGATGGAGTGGGGTATATTAGCTGGTCTGCTAAGTATTCCGCAAAAGAACTCGCTGAACAACTGGTTAGTAAAGCGGGGGATGAACGTCTTGCCGCTGTCTTCGGCCATTGGGACGTTGTACTGCCGTCCAACGCCAACCATTACAACATGGTGCCCACAGACACGCTGGTAGCTATCACGAATAAGGTAGTCACTGGTCACGTCCATAAGCCCGGTGTGATTGAGCGTGATGGTATAGAGATTACTATGACCGGATCGATCATGCCTCTGGCCCACGGAGAAGAGACGGATGAAGATGAACTGTTCTACACAATCACCAGACAGGACTACGATGCGGACCCGGCAAAGTACGAGGGCAAGTTTGTTCGCTTCACGCTATTTGAAGACGAGGAACTCCCTGATGGCAATTTCCTTCAGATCAAAGCCTACGTCAAACCCACTAAGCAATCTCTTGAAGATGATTCAGGGCCGACTGAGTTTGATATATCCAAGATTCTGACCAAGTTCCTGATCGATCAAGAGATTGCCCCCGACAAGACTGCCGAAGTAGTAGAGAGATTTAATGCTAAACAAGATCGAGATTAGAAATGTATTCGCACATAAACATACGGTTATCGATTTCAACACCGGACTTACTCGACTTCATGGGGCTAACGAGGCGGGTAAATCCCAAGTCTTCGAAATGGTCAGATGGGCACTCTTCGGCAGCAAGGCGCTTCGTACCTCTGTCGAAGACTACAAAGGCGGCTCCGTTACCCTCACGTTCAATGGAGACTATACGGTACATAGAACCACTGCGAATGCCACCCTCCACTATAAGGGAGAGTTGGTCGCCCGGTCGTCCTCTGCTGTAAACAAGAAGATCATCGAAATCATCGGCTACGGTCTCAAGACGTTCGACAACGTTAACTCCATCCAGCAGGATGAAGTGACCAAGCTGACCAAGATGAAAGCCGAAGAACGCAAGAAGTTCCTTGACGAATTGATTGGCGCTGCCCAGATCGATGCTCTTACTACTGAATACCGTACCGAGGTCGCTATCGCCAAGGCAGAGATTGACGCCTTGTCGGCCAACATTCTGAACGTACCTATGCCCAAAGACCCCGGTGTCCCCCTCCTAGAGGCTATCGAGAAGTCCTTGGATGAAGCCGCAGACAGGCGTTCTGATCTTCGCCACCAAGAGAACGTGGTGGCTGTCTTGAGGACCGAAGTGGCTAAGGTCAAGTATGCCCCTGACTCCTTCCCGGAGTCTTCTGTCGAGGACTTGGAGGCGACCCTTGAGTCTGCCCGCCAGCTAGATGCAGCATCCAAGAAGGCCCGTATTGAGTATCCTGAGATTGCTCGTATCTTCGATATGGGCGCTCGTGGTATCAGTGTCGATGGTCTCAAGGACGATGTTGCCGCTGTGGTAGCATCGCGCTTGGTGCGTAAGCCCCCTCATACCCTTGAGGGTATCGCTGACTTCATGGAGAAGCATATCCAGAACGATGCCCATATCGAAGTACAGAGGCTGCAAGCGGAGCTTGAGACCTATACTCGTTGCCCCGGCTTCGAGAAGGAGCACAAGGACACTGTTGCCAAGATCAACGCCCTCCTGTCTGATGCGCGGCCCTACAGTGGTCTTCCTAGCCGAGAGGCTCTGGTGGATTGGGAGAAACAGAACCATGAGTATGCTTACGCCCAGAACGCAGTGGAACACATCGCCTCTCCCTACGCCCAAGCCTTCTCGGGTCATGTAGAGTTCGACCAAGGCACTTATGACAAGATCGTAGCTATACTTAACACTCCGGTACCAGATATTCTTTCGATCTACAGCGCCTTGAACGCCAAGCGTTCTGCTGTAGAAGTTGAGACCAAGAAAAAACAGCTTGAGGAAGAAGAAAAGAAGCTGGACCCTCTTGCATTGAAGGCTCTTGATGACGATATTGATGGACTACGACAAGCCCGTTCTCTTCGTCAGAAATATGATGCAGAGCTTCGGTACTATCAGGAGGCAATGGATAAGAACGAAATCATCGAGCAATCGCTGGTTTCAAAACGAGAGAATCATGAAGAGAGTGTGAAGGTCGTTAAAGCCCTGCAAGGCTTCAAATACTATATCAACACTTACTTCTTGCCCTCCGTCAGTAGAGCCGCATCCGCCATGTTGGTTACTATGACCAACGGGAAACGTAAGCGGCTCGCCATTACGGACAAGTTTGAGATTTCCGTGGATGGTCAATCCGTTGAAGCCATGAGCGGCAGCACTAAAGCGATTATCAACATCGCGCTGCGGTTTGCACTACAGTTTGTCCTTACCAAGAATTCCTTCTCGGTGTTTCTGGCAGACGAAGTAGACGGTTCAATGGATGAGAACCGTGCCAAGTATCTGAATGAATCTATGGGCCATATGGTCGAGCACATTACTCAAGTGATCGTCATTTCCCACAAGGACATTGTCGCACCTAACAACATTAAGCTCTAGGAGTACCCCCAATGCTTAACCTATTCGAACGGGCACGAGCCCGCTTTCCTTCTACTGACAGCTTCAAGCTGACTGAAAGTCTTATGGCCGAAATCAAGAGCGACGTTCGTTCTGCCAAGGCTACCCCTGTGCGTATCGCCAGCCGTCTTGGTGTTCCTATTGCCCTTGTTCGCTTCATCATGAATGAGACCCCCAACGGCACAAGTATCTTCAGTGTGCTTAGTGAGGACGGTTGGGGTCGTAGTGAACTGCGCGACTTCATCATCACTCGTCGGTCAGCCTCGGCTGGTGAATGGCCTAAGGAAGATGAAGCCGTCATCCAACGTCATCGAGACGCTTACGATAGTGGGTTGATTGAAATGGCCCAAGGCCGCGATGGCAACTTCATTATCCTCTACGCTTTCCCGCGTAACAAACCAGCGAAGCGGGACTACGCCTACTTCGCCAGCATGACGGAGCTATTCCATGACTGATAAAGAAATCGAGATTCAGCAAATGGTCAACGCAGAGGTTCGTGATCTTATGGTCCGAACCCGAGCCATTCTGGCCGACTATGGTAAACAGATTCGTGTAGGTCTGACCATTCAAGTTGGCGGTCAGACCTTCGAATACTCAATCAAGAGCCCCGCTCTGGATGGTGATGATATGCTGCAACGTGAACGACCGGAGCTTACTACATGATCGAACGGGGTCTTATCAAATCAGAACTGATCGAGCACATGGGGTCGGACCTTAGTGTAGTGAACGCTGCCCGCGTAAGCTTCAACAAGGTCAGCACTGATCTTGTGCCTAAGGACAAGGGACTACTGAACTTTCTAGCCAAGCACCAGCATTGGTCTCCCTTTGCCCACCCACAACTGAGCTTCAGGTACACTGTGCCTATCTTCGTCGCGCGACAGGAGTTCAAACATATCGTGGGGCTCGTTCGTAACGAGATTAGCCGCCGCTATGTGGCTGATAGTCCTGTCTTCTTCCTACCTGATGAATGGCGTGGGGCTCCTACAGATGGTGCGAAGCAGGGGTCTTCAGACGAAATCATCGATCACGTCGAATGGATCATTAAAGACCCTGAAGACGAGCTTGGTGGGGGCGAAGAACTTACGATGAGCGTCCCCATCGATACGTTTGTTGAACAGGGCTTCGAAGATGCTCTCTTCCGCTACGAGACCTTGGTGGTGAACAACGTGGCCCCCGAACAAGCCCGCATGGTACTTCCACAAGCCATGTTCACTTCCTATATCGTGACTGGTTCTCTGTACGCCTTCGCTAACTTCGTGAAGCTTCGTACCGATCCCCACGCGCAAAAAGAAATACGCGATCTGGCTCAGCTTACGGCTGCTCAGATCGAGCCTCTGTTCCCTGAATCTTGGAAGGTACTGATGAATGTCTGATAGAGAAATTGATTTTGAAAAGGTGACTTTTGCCCAGATTGCAGAGACGGTAGATACCATTAAGGACCGAGTGGAACTCGCTGCGACTAGCAAGGAAGAATATAACGCCATTATGATCGGTAGTCTTCTTGGTCTGATCTACATACTGACTAACAAACTTGCCAGCATGGAGAAGGAGAACCAGTATGAAGCTTGATCGTCCAGACGCGAACCCCAAGAGCGCCTTCGGTATCAAGAAGCCGTCCATGCACCTGATCCCCGGTACTGCTCTCATGTATCTGGCCAAGGTCATGGCTCTGGGTGCCGCCAAGTACGGTGCCCACAACTGGCGAGACCAACCAGTTGCGGCTACGGTCTATGTCTCTGCGGCCCTTCGACATATTTATCAATGGTTGGACGGTGAAGACATTGACCCGGAGTCGGGGGCTCCCCATCTAGCTCATGCGATGGCCGATATGGCTATCCTGCTGGATGCTCTAGCCTCAGGTACTCTGATCGATGACCGACCCGCTCCGGGGGCTACTTCTAAGGTGATTACAGAAATGACGGTGAAAGAATAACATGGCTAAGAAACCTACTGATCTAACCCTCCGTGAGTATGAAGATAACGCTCACAAGACTATCTCTAACTCGACTTCAGACTATCTGGAACAAGTCCTGACGGCTGAACTGGTTGGCATCCTGCGTAGGTTTGTTGACCTGTCCCGCTCTATCGATAACTACAAGAAAGCAGCCTTCTATGGCCGTAATATCGAGACCTTCCCTCAACCCCTGAAGCCTATGGATCGTAAAGGTATTCCCTTCCAACTGTTCCACGGTGTTCTTGGTATGGCAGGGGAATCCGGCGAAGTCGTCGAGCTTCTGCTGAACGTTCTGGAAGGCCGGATGACGATGGAAGAGGCTACTCCACTTCTCAAGGCAGAGCTTGGCGATAACCTGTGGTACCTGACTGTCGGCGCTCGTGCTGTTGACGCTGAGGGTGGTCTTGAAGCCGTGGCTGTTGGTAATAATAAAAAGCTGGAAGACCGTTGGGGTGACAAGATTGAAGCTGGTAAAACCGACTTCAAGTCCTAAGTTGCACTCCATTTAGAACGCTTAACAAGAGCGCCCAATAGGCTTACATTGGGCGCTCTTTTTCTATGAATCACAGGAGATATTTAATGCCCGAGGCTGGTAAGCCCTTAGAGTTCTCTGGACCTTCTTACAAAATCCAGACCGATGATAGCCGTGATGCTCTCCTGACCGATTTCGGTAAGACTACCCTCAAAGATCGATATACCCTTCCCGGTGAATCCTATCAGGACGTTTTCGCTCGCGTAGCTGTAGCTTACTCTGACGACCAGCCCCACGCCCAACGTGTCTACGACTATATGTCGAAGCTTTGGTTCATGCCCTCGACCCCTATTCTTTCCAACGGCGGTTCGGGTCGGGGACTTCCTATCTCTTGTTTCCTGAACGATGTTCCTGACAGCATGGAAGGCATCACCGATACTTGGAATGAGAATATCTGGATGGCCCGCAACGGCGGCGGCATCGGTACCAATTGGAGTGGGGTTCGCTCCATTGGTGAGGCGGTCGGTCAATCTGGTAAGACTACTGGCATCATTCCATTCATTCATGTGATGGACAGCCTGACGTTGGCCATCAGTCAGGGCTCGTTGCGCCGTGGTTCGGCTGCGGTGTACCTTGATATTCACCACCCGGAAATTGAAGAGTTTCTAGGCATCCGTAAGAAGGGCGGCGACGAGAATCGCAAGGCGCTAAATATTCACCATGGGGTGAATGTCACTGACAAATTCATGGAAGCTGTCCGAGATAATACGACCTACGATCTGATTTCCCCTAAGGATGGTTCAGTCAGGAAGACCCTTGCGGCTCGACCGATCTGGCAGAAGATTTTGGAAACCCGTCTTCAAACAGGTGAACCTTATCTGCTGTTCATCGATACGGCCAATCGTGGTCTCGCTCAACACCAACAGGACTTGGGACTGACTACCAAGCAATCGAATCTCTGTGCCGAAATCAATCTGCACACTGGCCGCGACCACCTTGGTAACGACCGCACTGCCGTCTGCTGTTTGTCGTCTTTGAATGCTGAGACTTACTTCGAGTGGCAGAACGATCCTTTGTTCATCGAAGACGTATTCCGTTTCCTAGACAACGTTATGAGCGACTTCATTAAACGCGCTCCTGACGAAATGTCTAAGGCACGTTACGCCGCCGAGCGCGAACGTTCTGTGGGCTTGGGTCTCATGGGCTTCCACTCGTTCCTTCAATCCCAAGGGGTTGCCTTCGAAGGTGTTATGGCCAAGTCGTGGAATATGCGTATCTTCACCAAGCTGCGTAAGGAAGCTGACGCTGCCTCTCGTAAGCTGGCTGAAGAGCGTGGGGCCAATCCCGACGCTGCTGAGAGGAACGTTATGGAACGGTTCTCGCACAAGCTGGCGGTGGCCCCCACGGCGTCTATCTCTATCATTGCGGGGGGTACTTCCGCAGGGATCGAACCTATCCCCGCCAATATCTACACCCACAAGACCCTGAGCGGCACCTTCGCTGTCAAAAATAAGTATCTTGAGAACCTCTTGGAAGAAAAGGGTCTGAACGATCAGGCCACTTGGGACCATATCCTTGAGAACGAGGGCTCCGTACAAGACCTTGAGGGCCTGACCGAAGAAGAGAAAGCTATCTTCAGGACTGCTTTCGAAATCGACCAACGTTGGATCGTGGAATTCGCTGGCGACCGTGCTCCGAAGCTCTGTCAAGGGCAGTCCGTCAATCTGTTCGTCCCTGCCAAGGTGGATAAAGAAGAATTGCATTATCTTCACGCCCACGCATGGAAGATCGGTGTGAAGTCCCTATATTACCTTCGTAGCAAAAGTATGCAGCGGGCTTCGTTCGCTGGAACCGATAAGGAATGTCTCTCTTGCCAGTAACAAATGAACTCCTGATCCCCTCCAAGGGTTACAAGCCGTTCCGTTTTGATTGGGCCTTCGATCTTTGGAAGAAGCAACAACAGGTCCATTGGCTCCCTGAGGAAGTTCCTCTGGGCGAGGACGTGAATGATTGGACCAACAACCTGACTCCTTCTGAGAAAAATCTGCTGACTCAGATTTTCCGCTTCTTCACTCAGGCGGATATCGAAGTGGCAGATAACTATATGGAAAAGTACAGTCGGGTCTTCAAACCGACTGAGGTTAAGATGATGCTGGCTTCGTTTGCGAATATGGAAACGATCCACATTGCCGCTTACGCACTTCTTCTTGAAACCGTTGGGATGCCCGAGAGTGAATTCGGGGCCTTCATGGAATATGAGGAAATGCGTGATAAGCACGACTACATGGCTCAGTTCGGTGTAGACACTGACGCTGATGTTCTTCGTACCCTTGCCATGTTCGGTGGCTTCTCTGAAGGTCTCCAACTGTTCGCCAGCTTCGCCATGTTGATGAACTTCCCTCGTCTCAATAAGATGAAGGGCATGGGGCAGATCGTTTCGTGGTCTATCCGTGATGAGAGCCTCCACGCAGAAGGTATCATCAAGCTTTTCCATGCTTACGCTCAACAGAGCGGGGCGCTGACGCAGGAAGTCAAAGACGACATTGTGAACCACTGCCGCAATGTGGTGGCGATGGAAGATCGCTTCATCGATCTGGCCTTTGGGTTGGGTGATATTGAGGGCATGACTGCCGACGATATCAAACAGTATATCCGTTTCATCGCTGATTGGCGGCTTCGCCAGCTTGGTCTGCCTGAGATTTATGGTGTTAAAGAGAACCCGCTCCCGTGGCTTCAATCGATGCTCTCAGGGGTGGAACACGCAAACTTCTTTGAAGCCCGCGCAACCGAGTATTCGAACGCCTCATCCACTGGTGAGTGGGACAAAATCGATTGGAGTATGTGATGGAAATCGGTGCCAAGGAATTTTATGAAGGTGAGAAGGCTCGAAGAGCCGGGAAACCTAAGACCGATAACCCCTACAAGGCGGAGGGCGACGATGCGTCTCTCCCCTATTGGGAAACCATGCAGCGGCGCAATGCTTGGTTACGGGGCTGGCAGTCGCTGTCAATCATGTAAAGAAGACCACAATCAACTCGGACTGAACGCCCTCCATTCTTTATAGTGGAGGGCGTCTTAGTATGGAGTATCCATTGTATGTCTAAGCCTAAGCTAGTTGTTATCCCGCCCTCTGGCCGACAACAACTTAAAGCCCTCAATCCAGAGCAAGCCGAATATCTCAACCTAATCAAATCAGAAGAAATGGTATTCGCCACAGGACGCGCGGGTACTGGTAAGACCTATGTGCCAGTAGCCTATGCTGCCGATGAGCTTATATCTAGGCGTCTAAAGAAACTGATCCTTGCTCGTCCTGCCGTAGACGCGGGCGAGAATCTAGGATACCTACCCGGTGATCTGGACCAGAAGCTGGCCCCATGGGTCTTGCCTTTCATGGACGTTCTTGAAGAGCGCCTTGGTAGAGGCAACCTAGCGGAGCTACTGATGAAAGAGGCTATTAGTGTAGAGACCTTCCAGCATATGAGAGGCCGTACATTCAACGACGCTCTCATCATTCTGGATGAAGCCCAGAACACCACTCCTGAACAGATGCAGCTTTTCCTGACCCGCATCGGCAGGAATTCCAAAGTCATCGTAACTGGTGATCTGAAGCAGACTGATCTTCGTAAGGGGAACGGACTTGCTCACGCATTGAAGCTTAATGAGCGATTCAATATCGCCCCTGTGATCACTCTGACACAGGTTGAGCGGAGTGGCCTAGCCGGTAAATGGGCTGACGCATATGAAGAAACCCCCGAGTAGGGGGTTTCTTTTATTCTACAGGGGGGTCAGGAGTAAAGACGCAGTACGCAGGAGGATCGCTCTCGGGAGTTAGCCCCATATCAATCCTCATCTGTCTCGCCTTCCATTCAGCCACACAAGTTAGCGATTGACGACGGAGCGCATTAGTTTCTTGAAGAGAGTTGATATACCTCGCCGTATAGAGGTCACCATCCGGCCCACTGAGTTGATCCACCGTTGGACCAACGGCATCTGAACCCACAACCAGCAATGAATCAGGAGGATACCGATAAGAAGCCGTGCCTCCAACAGTTTCTGGCGCATCATTGTGGGCACACGCCAGTAATAGCGCAGACAGTGGCAGCACCAGCAGGGCCGCTCGAATCTTGCCTATTGATTTCAGCCTCACGTTCATCATGTTCTTTCCTTATACGATCAAGCTCTTTCTGATTGCTGACAATGACCGAGCTATCGACCACAGCGCCAACTTGAAGACGAGCGATTACGCCGTGTAGTTCTTGGTTATTATCGATGGCTTGTTCGATACGAGCCTCTTGGGCCTTTTGTTCGACCAGAAGCTCTCGGTTCTGACCAGAGACTACCATGTTGGTAATGATGAGCCAGCCTAGACCGACTGCTACAGCAGCACCAGCCCAGAACTTCCAAGAGCGGAAGCCTTCCCAGCTTACGATCTTCTTACCTACACCAAGAGCCTTGAGGCCCAGAATTGCAAGACTAGCCAAAGTTCTTCTCCTGCATACCGATCACGAGTTGTTCCATCACCTTACCAGCGGCTTCCGCCTTTGTCACCCGAGAATCACGGTTCTTATCGAGACCGGCGTTGGCTGAGTAGGTAGAGTTACCCTTGATGAAGATCGGATGATCCATCGGCTTGCCCATACCAGCGGGCCAGAGGACGGCCATGTAGGCGTCCTCAATAGAGCGGATCGGGCCACGCTCTTTGATCTTCTGGGAGAAGTAGCGGTAGACATAGTTGAGTTGGTCCCAAGCGGTCATAGCGGCCAGCTTGGTAGTGGTCGTGCCCATTTCCTTAGCAGTGAACGCCATGAACTGAATGAGGCCCGTGGCCGTGCTTACAGGGTTCTTCTTGCTGGCAGAGAAGCTCCGACCAGATTCGAAGGCCATCACACCCATAAGCCAGTTAGCGTCGAACAACGCCCCTTGCTCTTGGCTGAGCTTCCATGCGACCCAGAACACCCGGTCCATGAAAATTTGACCATTCTCAGCACCGTGGATGCGCTTCACTTCCTTACCCCAAGCCAACGCGGGGGTAGTAGCAACAAGCTCAGCTACAGGAGCAGGAGCAGGAGCAGGAGGACTAGGTTGTGGTGCGGGGACTGCTTGGGTCGAACCAAGGAGCGTCAGAGCCTCCGTCAACAGGGATTTCAGCCGGGACAGGGATTGGGGGGAGAGGGTCATTTTCGATTACCTTAGGTTCAATTGGCGCAGGAGAAGGTCTCTGGGCCAAGGCTTGGATAGTAGCACGGTCTTGATCGTTACCACGAGGCCACATACTTGTGGCAACAGCACCGATCACAGGACCAAGCACGGCGAGTCCCTGTAGGACAATCGTGCCAGCGTCGGGCGGGAGAGCAAAGAACATTGCCAGAATTAGAATCAAGAAGTAACCGACAAACAAGATGCCCGCCAGCATGAACTTACCTAGATTCAACCAATCGTTTGGGGTGATGTTGCTCTTAATCATTTTCTCGTCTCCGCCTACCCGCTTCGAAGAGGACGAGGTCGATCCGCCCTGTAATTGTCGCCGTAGTATCGCGAAGAGCGATGGCAATGCCTTCAATGGCCCGGTTCGTAGCGTCTCTATCATTCTGATAATCATCCTTCGACACCGCGTTTTTCTCCAATAGCTCAAGTCTGTTTTTGAAGTTAGTGTGATCCTCCTTAACTGCCGCCACTCTGGCGACAGTCGCAGTATCTTGTGCTTTGAGTTTCTTATCGACAAGACCAAAAAACCAGATCGCCCCTGCGAACAGAGGCGATGCAATGGCCATCAAAGTGACGATCATCCCTGTTGTAATAACCAAAACACTGCTCCAAAGTGGTACTAGATATAGATTCTATATAATCTAGTACCACTTTGAAATGGTTAGTCTACAACCGTGGGAGTAATCGTGAGGACGTAATCCGTATTAGGGAAATAGTCCAGCGGGCCGTTCAGATCGGTAAAGGTCAGGGTAAAGTTTTCGATCTTGTTAGTCGGCGCTTGAGCGTCAACATAGCTGAAACTGACAGTAGCAGCCGGGACTTGGACGACTTCGCCGTTGGGGGCGGATTGCCCTCGGCTGAAATAGTTAACGTTGATACAGCGTACATTCATTGGGATTTAGTCTCCTTGGGGTTGGGGCTTAGTTTGACGGATAATTTGTGCTTTGTATTGGGCCAGTTCATTATACGCAGCGTTACGTTGCTCAACAACCGCGTTTGCAAAATCTTCAAGCGAGGCGACTTGATGAGTCAGTTGGATGATCTGCTGATCGCGAGCATCGAAATCAGATTCGGAGGTGGTAGCAGTCTTGGCCAAAGGAAATCTCCTATTAGTTTCTTTGAACAGCTATTCTAATCGTAGTTTTAGCATTATTCAAGTTCGGACCACCACCTTGGTGCATCATAAGCCTAAACTTTCCACCGCCACCAAATTTGAACTTCCACTGGCGGCTGATATCGCTGAAGTTATCAGTGGTATCAACAGTCGTGTCGGTGACGTATGTTGCATTGATGCCTGAGCCAATAATGCTGGTTGACCAAGTCCCTGAGTGAATCAGGCGTTTGGTAGAGTCGGTGAACGATGAGTCAAACTCATACAACTGCCAAGAGCCAGTGGGCGCGATAGTGGTGCTCCCCCCAACCGTAGTCCCGTAAGTGTACAGCAGACCCATTTGAACCGTAAAGAAGGAGTTCACAGAGATAGACGCTGGCAGAGTGTAGTCGTGCATGGTGGTGAAAGTCGAACCGGTGCCGACAACATCAACATCGGTATCAGTATCATTGATGACGCCGGTTTCGGAAATCTCAGTGATAGTGCCGCCGATCTTTCCCTTCAGGGCCGGGGGGAAGACACTGGTATCGACGTACATATCACCGTTGACCATACCAGCGGAGTTGGCAGCAGCGTCCCCAGAGAATTGACCGATATAACGACCACCAATTTCGTTCACACCGTAGTAAGTCTTACCGTCAGTGGCTAGGGCGAATACCCCATTAGTCTTGGTAGCAGAGCCGATAGCAGTACCCACCGGGCCGTACCACAGCACGAGGTCCGAAGAAGCGCCGAACCCTGCCCCCTCATATTTGACATAGGAGCCAGCAGTCGTAGTGATCCGTCCATTGGTAACGTCGATGACGAAGGTGGACCCACTGTTACGCACGGTACCAGCGGTCACCGTGCCGAGGTCCGCGATAATGGCAGACAGCGAAGTGACGTTGATCTTGGTAGCGGTCACCGCCCCCGCAGCAATTTCAGTGGCGGTGATAGCATTTGCAGCGATCTGAGAAGCAGTGATCGTATCCGTGGCGATCTGCGTAGCAGTGATCGTACCCGCTGCGATCTGAGAAGCAGTGATCGTATTGGCTGCGATCTTAGCCGCCGTGATCGTGCCATCGACAATGAGTTCAGCGTTAACAGCGCGGCTCGCACGGGGGTTCGCCAGATACATATACCCGGCGTTGTTCAACGTCGGTGAACGTTGCATTTCAAATCCAATGGCGATCTGCCCCGTAGTACCCGCAGGGGAGACGATAGCAGTAACATTGCCGAAGGTATCTGCGCCAGCGGCGGTGCTTCTCCAATCGGTGGTTTGACCCACCTGAATAGCTCCGATGTAAGTACCCGCAGGGTTGTATTGGTACAGATACAAGATACCGCGACCGGTGAAGCCTGAAGTAACCCAATAGTCGAGGCTAACTCGAATAGGCTTACCCCCAAGCTCAATAGGCGAGCGACCGTTGTAAACAACTTGGTCGTACTTAGCCGCGTGAGTAGTACCAGAGGGGGCTCCCGATTTCAGAACACGAGTAGAGGAAAGAGCGGCAACCGCACTGGCGTCCGTGTTAATGGTCCACGCGGGGGACTGACTGTTCAACGTCCACATAGCTGCGTCTGCGAAGGTCGGGTCGATAACCATGTTAACAGTATCGATAAGGGAAAGCTTCGAGGCAGTGATCGCCGCAGCGGCAATCTGAGTAGCCGTGATCGTGGCCGAAGCGATCTGAGTAGCCGTGATCGTGGCCGAAGCGATCTGAGTAGCCGTGATCGTACCCGCCGCGATCTGACCGGCAGTGATCGTGTTAGCGGCAATCTTGGCGGCAGTGATGGTCGTAGCGGCGATCTGAGTAGCCGTGATCGTGGCCGTAGCAATGTCCGCTGCCACAATGGTCCCAGCGGCGATCTTACCGGCGGTCACGGAGTTAGCCGCCAGTTCACTTGCAGTGATAGCCCCTGCGGCGATCTGGGTCGCAGTGATCGTATCGGCTACGATCTTTGCAGCAGTGATAGTGCCGTCAACAATGAGTTCACCATCAGCCGCCTTCATCAGACGAGGATGAGAGACATAAAGAGAACCGGCGTTGTTTAGAGTGGTTGACCAATCTATAACCGCAAGCCAAAGAACCGAATAAGCCGTAGCAGGAGCTTGGAAGATAACAGAGGCATCAGCTTGCTGGACACCTGAAGCCGCCACGGTCCTATAATCTGCCACCACATGATTAGTGGCGCTTATACTGGCCCCTGCGCGGTCGAACCAAGAGGCTCGCAAATTGATCCTGCCAGTGAAGCCGCTCAAGGCTCTAGTTCTAGCGAAAGCTCTGACGTATTTGCTGGGCTCCACAGCGGCCTGTCTGATAACAGTGACACTAGCCTCAGCCTGTGAAGTCGTACCGTTACCCGCGTTTGACTTGAAAGCTTGAGGTGCTGACATAGCGTTCAGTGCGGAGGTGTCGTTATTGTTGATAGTGAAGTTAACAAGGCTCCACGCTGAGGCGTCCGCGATGGTCGCATCAAGAACATAGTTCGTTGTATCGATTACCGCCAGCTTTGCTGTCGTAATAGCCCCCGCAGCAATTTCTGTAGCAGTGATTACCCCTGCCGAAATCTTACCAGCGATGACGGAGTTGGCAGCGAGTTCGTTCGACGTGATGGCGTTGGCAGCGATCTGGGTAGCAGTGATCGTGTCTGTCGCAATCTGGGTAGCAGTAATGGTACCGGCGGCGATCTGCGCTGCTGTGATCGTATTTGAGACAATGTTCGAAGCAGTAATCGTACCCGCCGCAATCAACCCACCAGTGATCGTCGCTGATGCAATATCTGAAGCAGTGATAGTCCCTGCTGCGATTTCATTAGTAGTGATCGTACCCGCTGCGATTTGAGAAGCGGTGATCGTATTAGCGGCGATCTTGACCGCAGTGATAGCGCCATCCACGATGAGTTCGCCGTTGGCGGCACGGCGAATAATGGGAGAGCCGAGGTAAGCCTGAGTGGCCCCCCCACCGGTCTTAAGCAGAAGCATTACTGCGAAGCGGGCGGTAGCCGGGGCGGTAATGGTGCTAGAAACCGTCGTGAACGTATTCGTAGAGATACTGCCAATGGATTGTGTTGAGATAGAAGTTTTGACACCAGCGGCGTCCATACTAAACCATTCAACAAGCAGATTAAGATTGGTGGGGGTAGTGCCTCCTTGCCCAATGAACCCGCTGAAAAAATACGGCTTATTAGCTTCAACAGGGATATAGTCAGTATAGAGCGACCTATCCGAAACGTTTGCCGTCATATAGAGATAGTTAGTAGAAGAGATAGCCCCACCAGTAGTCGTCAAACCAGTGGCGCTACCAAACCATGCGGCGAGGTCCACCACACTAGAATCAGGGATCATGTTAGATTTATCGAAGACGACAAGCTTCGAGGCAGTAATCGACCCTGCGGCGATTTCCGTTGCGGTAACGGCAGCAGCAGCAATCTTACCAGCAATGACGGAGTTAGCCGCAAGCTCGCTTGCAGTAATGGCCCCGGCGGCGATGTTACCAGCAACAATAGTGTCGGCAGCTATCTGGGTCGTAGTAATAGTCCCGGCTGCGATCTGAGTAGCAGTGATCGTATTCGAAACGATGTTCGAAGCAGTGATCGTCCCCGCCGCAATTTTCCCGCCAGTAATCGTACTGGCAGCAATGTCAGCAGCAACGATAGTCCCTGCGGCAATCTTACCCGCGATAACAGAGTTAGCGGCCAATTCAGAGGCCGTGATAGCCCCTGCTGCGATCTGGGTAGCGGTGATGGTGTCTGAGAGAATGTTTGTAGCGGTAATAGTGCCAGCGGCAATCAGTCCACCAGTGATCGTCGCTGAGGCAATGTCCGCAGCAACGATAGTCCCTGCGGCGATCTTGCCCGCAGTTATGGCCCCCGCAGCGATTTTGGTAGCCACAATCGATCCATCAACGATTAGTTCGCCGTTGGCTGCGCGGCGGATGATCGGTTCGGCGTAATAGCCGCTCCCGGTCCCACCCTGCTCAAACCAAAAGCCCATTCGGACAGCGTTCGAAGGGGGGATAATCTGTGCGCTAACCCGCGTGGGGGTCATAGTGGCGTTGCTGCCAATGAGCGGAGTGTTGCTAACTAGAGCGTCCAACCGGTCATAGAACGTCGCATACACGTTTGCTGTCGTTCCGTTCGCGAAGACGACGGCGCTCATGTAATACGGCTTGCCGGGTTCAATCGGCACCGCGCCTTCAACGGAGGTCCGCAAGGCTTTAATGGACCCAGCCGAGGTAACCAAGGCGTAGTTCTTCGACGCAATGTCGAGGCTCATACCCGTCGCCGGGTTGAAGGAGAAGCTGCCCGTTGGAGTGATCCACAGGCTAGGGTCTCCAAGCATGGCGCTGTCACGCATCATGTTCGACGTATCGGTTACTGACAGCTTCGAGGCAGTGATAGCCCCAGCGGCTATTTCGGCGGCGGATACGACCCCAGCGGCGATCTTGCCAGCGATAACAGAGTTCGCAGCAAGCTCACTGGCGGTAATAGCGTTAGTGGCAATGTTTGCAGCGGTGATGGTGTCACTACCAATCTGTACGCCGGTAATGGTGCCGATAGTAATATCAGCAGCGGCCAGCGAGGTGATGAAAGTCGTACCATTGTAGCGGTAGACTTTGTTATCTGTGGTCAGGAAAACAGTTCGGCCAGTAAAGTTCCCTACACCCGGAAGGGTTCCCAAGATTTCAACAGGAGCAATCCCTGTAGCGAATTTGGTAGCAGTGATTGCAGCATCCGTGATCTGAGCACCAGTAATAGTTCCACTAAGATCAGTGGTAGCGGTGGTCGAAATAAAGCTCGTACCATTGTGACGATAGAGTTTGTTATCCGAGGTCAGGAAAACAGTTCGGCCAGCAAAGTTCCCGGTAACGGGGAGGGCAC
>Ga0181350_1000006_pt1 | contig 67423 bp, 101 predicted proteins | sample Su13VDMM110DCMD_FD_130105 | JGI IMG/M metagenome (GOLD analysis project Ga0181350, IMG submission 130105) | Freshwater viral communities from Lake Michigan, USA - Su13.VD.MM110.DCM.D | ecosystem: Environmental > Aquatic > Freshwater > Lake | place: USA: Michigan | collected 2013-07-16
CAAGAAGGGCATTCGCGACGGCTCCGAGAAGGCTGACATGGCCGGCTACGGGGAAGGCACGAAGTTCGCGTCCCTGACAACCAAGATGAAGCCCGGCACCGTCCTGCTCGACGGCTCGGACGGTTCGGCTGAAGACTTCTACCCCGGTTGCTGGTGCCGTGCTACTGTGACGGTGTACAGTTACGACAACAAGGGCAAGGGCGTCGCTGTCGGACTGATGAACATCCAGAAGATCAAGGACGGCGAGCGGCTTGACAGCCGCACCGACGCGTCGGCGGACTTCGAGGGTGACGAGGTTGACTCGGCATGGCTCGAAGACGGCGAAGACGACTCGCTGCTCGACGACTAGCAAGGTCGCGCTACTCGGTCTGGTTACAAGGACAGAGCGCGTCAAACTACGAGGGGCCCTTCGGGGCCCCTTTTCTTTTCGCCCGCTAGTTTCTTTTCAGCTCCAGGCGGCGTATGCTGGTCTCACAAGATTGAACGGCGGAGTGGGGTAAGAACCCCGGAACACAGACCCCCGAAGGTCGCAAGACTGGAAATGAGGGGATAGAGCTAGGAGTAGGGCGGACCCGGGGAAGCGTCGGGTAGTCCGTTGATGCCGAAGCGAAGAACTGCCTCTGTGTGCTCCAAAGATTGGAAAGGCCCGGGTTGAGCATAAAGCTCCCCGGGCCTTTTCCTGTTTGTACAGTGAGAGGTCAGTACCAGCGACCGCCACGTGCGCGACGACCGCGACGCGTTGCCTTCTCTGCTATGATAAGCAGAGCGAGTGGCGCAAAGGCCACAATCAAAAAGAGTCTGAGCATGGATTACTGGTCCAACGGCTTGGCAAGCAAAGCCGCAACGCGAGCCTTTGAAGCTTCCATACGCTCGACGGCGGCGTCGGACCGGTCCGTCGCGCCTTCAAACTTGGACGACTGGTCGGCGATGAAGAGGTACGCAGTGGCGGCGAAAAGCCCACACAGTATACCAAGTGAGATGACGTTACGCATTAGGCAGCTTCCTTCTGTTCGACGCGGGCATTGAGTTCCGCGACCATGTCTTGAAAGGCGGCGAAGAGACAGTTGACTGCCTCGTCGGTGGTGAGGGGCTTTGTGGAGGTGACTTCCTCAAAGACGTCGCCCCAAGTGAGTTCACGCTGTGCCATGGTGGTCTCCGTTGCTGATAGAAACAGTATGGGCTCAAAAGACCAACATCTAGTAGATGAGGGTCCACTTTGTGTGGTCCATCTCGATGTCTTTCTTGTAGTGCTGATAATCGCACTCACTCAACTGGTCGCCAATCGCGTTGGCGGCAAAACCGGTCCACAGTTTGAGCGAACGGTCGTACCAGCGGATGACTTGGGTCGGCGTGCGGTCCATCTCCACGTCCGTGGAGAGGAGGCGGTAGGTGCGGCCTTGGTCGGTCATCGGTGGTCTCCGTCGTTGATGAGATAAACATACGCTGGGACCCCTCGGTTGTACACCGGGGGCCCACTCATTTTCCAACGTTTCTCGATGACGTATTGCTACAGGTCCCACCCCGCCTTGATGCCGTCGTCCGTTGCGTACCAGTCAGTATCGCGAGCTCCGCGAGCAGACTCGCCGCTGTTGCAGATCAGACCTTTTGCTTCAAGTTGGGACATCACACCACCAACTTCCTGCTTGGTCCAGCCAAGGTCCTTGCAAAGGTCGGAAGCAGACATCCAAGTCATGTTGTCGTCAAGCAGGTCTTGCATCGACTTGGAGCCGTTGCAGTCGACGCCTGCAACGATGAAGGCCTTGAGGACAACAGTCTCTTTGAGGGTCAAGGTGGTCATGGGGTGGTCTCCGTTGCTGATGAAGAAAGCATACGCTGGAACGCTGGGCGCGTATATAGGAGAGTGGGCCCAGGCTCATGACGTATTGCTACGGCCCCGTAGCTATTCGTCATCAGCCCGGCGCAGTTTTTCCTTGTCGCGCTGGCTCCCTTTATGTGCGGCGCAGCGTATGGTCTCTTCATCAGCAACGGAGACATTCCCATGAAGATCAGCGACCTCGTTATCGACCTCCTGACCCACAATCCCGATTGGGACAATGAGCAGGTGGCCGCGGAAGTACAGAAGCGCGTGCCGGGCGCCACAACGTCGGCGGCAAGCGTCTCGAGCATCAAGAGCAACGCCAAGAAGCTCGGTCTGTTGAAGACCACGGAGCGCGCAGTCGCCACGGTGACTGAGGCATTCGTCGAGCTACCCCAAGAGACTTTCGAGCAGCGTAGCGCGCGCATCCGCAACCGCTACAACACTCTCGAGCGCATGGCCCATCGCGTTGCGAGCGGCGGCATTCCTGCTCTTATCGTGTCGGGACCTCCGGGCCTCGGCAAGTCTCACACCATTGAGACTGTGATGAAGGAGCGCTCCTTGATGGACGCCTCCACCCTCACCGCTGAGGACATCGCACAATACAGTGATGCGGACCAACCCATGTTTGACTCCATCAGCGGAGCGATCACGGCGCCGGGCCTCATTATCTCGCTGTGGAACATGCGCAAGAAGGGATGCGTCCTTCTGCTTGACGACACGGACGACGTCTTCCGCGACGAGACCTGCCTCAACATTCTCAAGGCAGTGTTGGACAGCAGTGAGAAGCGCCGCGTCTCGTACCGCAAGCGCGCCTCGTGGATGGATGAGATGGGCATTCCCACCTCCTTCGAGTTTGAAGGCACGGTGGTCTTCTGCACCAACATCGACTTCGAGCTCGCCATCCGCAAGGGCAGCAGCATGGGTCCCCACTTCCAAGCGCTGATTGACCGCTCCCTCTACCTTGGTCTCGGCATGCGCTGCGTCGACGACTACATCGCTCGCATCCGCCACGTCGCTCTCGAAGATGGCATGCTCACGAAGGGCGGTCTCACTCAAGCCCAAGCGGAAGAGATTGTGGACTTCGTCACGGACAACGCTGACCGCTTCTACGGTCTCTCGCTGCGTCTGATCCACCAAATCGCCATCTGCTTCAAGGCAGACCACGCGAACTGGAATGAAGACGTCGAGTGCACGAAGATGCGGACCCTCTAAGGTCCCATCACCATTGAATGAGGGGGAGGCGGCTCGCAAGAGTCGCCTCCTCGCGCATTGTAGGCCAAAGGCAACAAACTGAGGAGACAGTTATGGGCGTACCTAGTTGGAGAAAAGACAAGACCCCGCAGTCCACCCTTGCGGAGATTGTGGACATGGAAGGCGAGACCATCTCGCTCCTGAAGTTCGAGGGCAAGCGACGCAGCGGCAAGACCTACAGTGTCGAGGCTTTTGTGGTCAAGGATGGGTCCAAGAACTTCGGGCGCAGCGGCACGTACTACGGCAACATCCATCGCCTCGATGGCAGGCCTTCCACCCGCAACTGCCACGAGTTCAAAGGTACAGACCTGCTCGAGGTCATGCTCAAGTCAATCGACGACGCAGCGGAGTACTGCCTCACCGTGTCGTCGCCATCGTATCGCGACCGCCCGCACCAATGGGATGGCGTGCACCAGGAAACCTGGACCTACGGGTCTCCCAGCGTTGAGACCAGGGTGAACCGCGTCCGCGACGAGCGGCTGGCCAAGCGCCTGGAGTTCGAGCGTACAGGAAAACCCTGGTAGCTGAATGAGGGTTTAACTGGGCAAAGCTCTCGGGTATCCTGGCTTGGCGTTCGTTGAGATCAAGCTAGGACGGCGACACCCGGGGGCAGTGCCCGGCGCCTCCACCAAGTGCCAACCGGAGACCACTGTCTCCGCAGCTGTCAGGCCGCCATGTGTCGCCTGTCTCCGGTTGGTACCTGATGGGGGCGACACAGGTTCGACCGACGTTTGACTGCAAGATGGAGAGCGTCGGTTGACCCCGCAAAAGTCGCGAACTAACTGCCAACGATAACGTTGACATGGAAGAAATGCGCCTCGCGGCGTAACCTTCCGGGGCCCGGCGACGCCTAGCAACAGAAGTCGCCACTTTATTCGGACGGCGGACGTCCTGTACGGTGAGGCACCTGGCCCACCAAAGAGCCGCAGCCAGGTCGGGCCAACTGGACCTCTTAAGGTCCCGTCCGGAAGGCCCGCTAGGTCCCGAGCCGGGGCGTTTATGAGGAGGCTCGACGACCGCCATGCTCGTCTCCGAGCTGCATCTACCTGGCGCTAGACTGGCGTCTCGGCCCCTGGCTAGTCACCAGGGTCTCATATGGTGGTGCAGCACGGAGACGAGCACATTGGCGCCGGTAACAGGTACTCCCCGCACGTCACCTAACGACATAGGCCGGGGGAGTTAAACGAGTGGATGCGGGACGGCCTGTCCGCCAATAAGGAGAGACCCATGGGCTTTGATGGACGCGGCCGAGACGCCAGCACTCTCCCCGACACCGTGATGGAAAAGCTTCCTCGGACCCACGTGCCAATGCACGCCAGGGACCTGATCCGGGCGTTCGTCAAGCGCATCCAGAACATCGATGACGAGATCGCCAAGCACAACGCCGCGAAGTCTGAGGTCTACTCCGAGGCCAAAGCGCTGGGACTCTGCAAAGCCACGCTCCGCAAGGTGGTGCAGCGAGCCAGGAAGTCCAAGGACGAAGTCGAGGAAGCCGACACACTAGTCGAGCTTTACGAGCGTTGCCTCCAGCGCGATCCACTGGACGATTGAGGGCGTCTTTCCCGTAGGCTTTCCGGCATGTTGACCTCCAAACAGGAGATCAGGCCATGGCCACAAGAGAGATACCGGACGCCGTTGACGGCTTCTTCCACAACTACCGCGACCACTCCTTCAACAAGCGCACAGTCGAGATGCTCGGCCACGCGACCAGGATCGTGGACAACATGCGGGAGCAGGGCTACAAGCTCACGCTCCGCCAGCTCTATTACCGGCTGGTGTCGGAAGGGCTGATTGCCAACAATGACCACGAGTACAAGAAGCTCGGGCGCATCGTCACCCATGCACGCGAGTCCGGCCGGATGGACTGGCTGGCCATTGAAGACCGCGGCCGTCAAGCCTACGGTCCGCAGTGCGAGGAAGACCTCGACAAGCTCGCCAAGGGCATTGCCGACCAGTTGAAGTTTGACCAGTGGATGCGCCAGGACACCTACCTGGAAGTCTGGGTCGAGAAGCAGGCGCTCGAGTCCGTCATTGCTCGGCCCTGTAACCGGCTTGACGTCATCTACATGGCCTGCAAAGGTCACCTGTCGGCGTCTGAAGCCTGGCGCGCCGGCCAGCGATACCAGCGAGCCTTGGACCGCGGCAAGAACTGCGTCCTGATCCACCTGGCCGACCACGATCCGTCCGGCATCCACATGACCGAGGACAACCGTGACCGGGTCCGCATGTTCGCGGAAGACCAGGGCATAAAGGTCGAGCGCATTGCTCTGAACATGTCGCAGGTCGAACAGTACGCTCCGCCACCGAACCCGACCAAAAAGACAGACTCCCGCACGGCGTCATACAACAAGCGCTTTGGTGGCAGCTGCTGGGAGCTCGACGCTCTCGAGCCGTCGGTGCTGGACTCCCTTATCACCGGGGCAATCAACCGCTATCGTGACGAAGACCTGTGGGCCGAAGTCCTGGAGCTCGAGGCAGAAGAAAAGCGTCCGCTGGAAGCCCTGGCCGACAACTGGAACGCGGTCAAGAAGTTCATGAAGGACTCCGAGTTCTACTGATGACCCCGGAAACGGAAAAGCGCCTGAGGGACCTCGCGGATAGTCTCCGCGGGTCCTGCCGGCTTCTCGACGACGAAGAACGGGACCTTGTAGACGAGGCTCCCGAGTTCTTTGACACGCTGGTCTTCTGTTGCGAAGAGTGCGGCTGGTGGTGTGGGGAAGACGAGTACGGCCGGAAAGACATGCACTGCGACGAGTGCTCCCCAACCGAGGACGACGGTTTCCCGGAAGACGATGACGACGCAGACTCCGACTATGACAGCGACGACGAAGATGACGAGGACGGATAACTGGGGCCATTGGTATGTGCACCTGGGGAACCTCGTCGACAAGTGGAAGGCCTATCTCCGGCTCCACCCAAACGCCCACGCTACTGCGGACTTCGAGACCAGGTCAGCCTGTGAGCTGACCGTCGTCGGTTCCTGGCTCTACTCCAAGCATCCGACAACGCAGGCCATGTGCCTGTCCTACAAGCTGCCGGGCGAGACCTTTGTCCGTCGCTGGCATCGCGAGCACCCTGGCATTCCGGCAACGGCGCCTCCTGAGGAGCTGTTCGCCTTCATAATGGCCGGCGGCAACGTCGAAGCCCACAACGCCTTCTTTGAGCGGGTCATCTGGAAGAACGTCTGCGCCGCTCGTATGGGCTGGCCGGAAATGCCCAGTCGTCAATGGCGCTGCTCCGCCGCCAAGGCCAGCGCTTCTGCCCTGCCTCGGGACTTGGCCTTGGCCTGTAACGCCATGGGCCTGGCCATCGGGAAAGACGGCGAGGGCCGGAAGCTCATGCTCAAGATGAGCAAACCCCGTAAGCCGACCAAGAAGGAAGTCGCTGCCTGGAAGGAAGCCTGGGGCGATACCGAGATGGGTCTCGACTGGCACGAAGACCCGGACGACCTCGAGCGGCTTTGGCTGTACTGCGACCGAGACGTGCTCGCCGAAGAGGCGTTTAGCGAAGCCGTACCTGATCTTTCCCCTGACGAACTAGCTCTCTGGCAGATAAATCAAGAGCTTAACGAGCGGGGAAGCCGGTTTGACCTGCGTTTTGCCAAGATCGCGCTGGCAGCTGCTGACAAGTGGAAAGCCGTTCTGAACCGTGAGCTCCACGCCATGACCGGCATACCCGCCGCGTCTCAGAGGGCGGTGGTCAAAGCCTGGCTCAAGGAGCACGAAGACCTCGACCTGCCCGACACCACTGGCGAAGTGGTCGACTTCTACCTGGGCCGGATCGAGATGAGCGGTCGCGCCAGGCGCGTGCTGGAGATACTCAAGCAGGTCAACCGGACGTCGATCCGGAAGTTCCAGGCCATGCTGAAGATGTGCGACCCGGACGACGAGCGGGCGCGAGACCTGCTGATGTTCCACGGCGCCAACACCGGACGCGACTCAGGCAAGGGCATCCAGGTCCACAACTTCCCACGCGGCAAGTGCGAGAACGCCTGGTCCAAGAAGGATGGCAAGCCCTACTTCGATATGGACAGGGCGGTCGAGGACGCGCTCACCGGCGACGTCGAGTGGATGGCCTCGATGGCCGGCGACGTCATGGAGATGCTGTCCAGCGCCTTGCGCGGAGCCGTGATCCCGGCAGACGGCCGAGACCTGATCGTTGCGGACTACGCCGCCATTGAAGCCAGGTGCGTACTGTGGGAAGCCAACGCCACCGAGGCGCTGCTGATCTTCCTCCGCACCGACACAGACATCTACTGCGACATGGCGACCGGCATCTACGGCTTCGAGGTGCGGAAGAAGGACCACCCGAACGAACGCCAGTTCGGCAAGCAGGCCGTGCTGGGTCTCGGCTACGGGATGGGCTTCATCACCTTCCTGCTCACCTGCCGAAAGTACGACATCACCTTCTCAGTCGAGCAGGTCAAGGGCATTCTCAAAGACCATTACGACAAGTACATGGACTGGGTGACCAACTACCTGTTCCCCAAGCCTGCAAAGAACCCGACGCCTGAGCAGCAGAAGAAGGACGTCGCCCGGATGCGCCAGGCGGCAAAGGTACGGTACAGGCTGATCGAGAAGCGCGAGGACCCCAAGGCGATCATCCATGAGCTCGCACTCATGAAGTACACCGTGGACGTCTACAGGTCACGCTACCCGGAAGTCAAGAAGTTCTGGAGCGACCTGGAAGAGGCCGCCATCAGCGCCGTCGAAGCTTGGGACAAGATCATTGATGCTGGCCTGGAGGACCTGCTCGAGAACAGAGCCTGGCTCGAGACACCGGCAGGTACAGCCTGGCGCGACAAGATCAAGGGCCCGGAGTTCACCGTCGGAGATACCGGCAAGATAGTCTACTATTGCGACCGTGGCTTCCTGTGCTGCCGTCTGCCGTCGGGTCGTATCCTGCGCTACAGGAACCCCGAGGTTAAGCCTGTGAAGACCGAGTGGGGTGCGGTCAAGAAGGGTCTGCGCTACTGGACAATCGTCAAGGGCAACAAGTGGGCTCGTACCCGCACGTACGGAGGCAAGCTGGCAGAGAACGTCACCCAGGCCGTTGCCCGCGACATCATGATGGACGCTGTCCGGCGAGCCAACGGAGACCAGGGGCACACAGTCGAGGGCAACATCATCACGTTGCACTGGGGCCCCAAGAGCGTCTACGACATCAACTTCTCGGTCCACGATGAATTGCTGGCCGAGGTAGACAAAGACAAGGGTTCCGTAAAGGACTTCGAGAACCTAATGTCTGAGACAGAGGAATGGGCAGACGGTTGCCCGATCCTGGCAGAGGGGAAACGTTTCCCCCGATACAGAAAGTGAGACCAGCGATGGCAAAGACGATCCAGAACCGCCGGCACATGCGCGGCTTCCTGTCCAAGAAGGCAGGCACTCCAGGCCAGCCATATCGCCGCTGCATTGACATCCAGTACACGGCTCCAAAGTCGCTGGCTCTCGATGACGGCCGCCTGATCCACCCGGACTCCGGCGAGCGCAGCCGCTTCCCTTTCAACATGAACTACCTGCACCCGACCAAAGGCCGGCGCTCGCGTCGCTGCCCGGTGCCGCGTGACCAGTCCATGAAGCCGGCGTAACGGTCATGAGCGGAGAGCACCATCTCTACCAGGTTGAAGACGGCTGGTGCGAGCTGGGCGATGGTACGGCCTTCTACTTCGGGGCCGAGCCGAACGTCCTGGCTGAGTCCATTGAGCCGTGGTCTATTGCCATGGCGCTCTCCAAGCTCTGCCGCTACAATGGCCACACCCGGCGGTTCTACTCGGTCGCCGAGCATACTATCCTGATGGCCGACTACGTCGAGAAGGTCCTGAAGCTCGGGCCGCGCGAGTGCCTCACGGCTCTCCACCACGACGACAGCGAGGGCCTGGTGCTTGGAGACCTGCCAAGGCCAGTTAAGGTCAAGATGCCCCAGTTCAAGGCCCTCGAAGACCGGCACGACAAGGCCATCTCGATCAGGTTCAACACAATCTACCCGCTGCCGCCGTTTGTCAAGGACCTTGACGCCCGCATTCTGAACGACGAACGCCGGGCAGTCATGCGCAAGTCGCCTCACACCTGGGGCGTCGATGACCTGGAGCCAATGGGCGTGAAGTTCTGGGCGATCCGTGGCCGGTTCTGCAGGCTGGTTGCTCACGAGTGGCTCAAGCGCCATGAGCGCTGGACACGGATGATGGAGTCTGAGAAGACGCCGGAGCTGCCTGTGTTGGTCGCCAACCTGGACTCCTATCGGGGCGTCTGATGTGGCCCAGTACACCCACGAGATCATCGGAGCGTCGTTCAAGACGTCGCCGTTCATTCACCAGCTTAAGGAGCTGGAGCACCACGGTCTTGTGGCTGCTCGTGCTCTCTTCTGGCAGATGCGAACCGGCAAGTCCAAAACCATCGTGGACACGGCCTGCCTGGCGTTCACGCTTGGGACCATCGACACTGTACTGGTCTTTGCACCAAACGGCGTGCATGAGAATTGGGTTCAAAGGGAGCTCCCACTCCACCATTGGGACAACGTAGACCGGACCGCCTACTTCTGGCGTACGGACCAGCGAGACGACCCCGAGTTTGTCGAGGCCTTCAACGCTGCTATGGAGACCAAGAAGAAGCTCTCCTGGTTTGCGTTCTCTTCCGCCGTCATGACACGTGACGACGTCCGCAAGCTGGTCAAAAAGGTTGTTCGCAAGCGCCGCTGCATGGTGGTGTTCGACGAGTCGCATGACTGGCGCTCTCCAGGCTCCAAGCGTACCAAGATGGCCAGGGCTCTTACCCTGCACTGTCCGATGCGTCGCATCCTGACCGGCACCTCCGCGGACAACTCGCCTCTGCATCTCTTCACCCAGTACGAGCTGCTGGGCTCTGACTCGCTTGGTTTCAGCACCTTTGAGGACTTCGAGAACAGGTACGCCGAGTACGAGATCAAGAAGACCTTCCACGAGAAGCAGTACCCCAAGCTAAAGGACTACAAGAACCTTGACGAGCTCCGGGCCAAGATCGCGCCACTGACGTCTGTCGTGCTCCGGACAGACTGCCACGACCTTCCGGCGCTTGTGCCTGATCGTCGCACGATCGAGCTCACCGAGGAGCAGAAACGCGTCTATCGTGAGCTGCAACACCAGTACCGGCTCGAGCTCGAACAGCATGGCCAGGTCTCGGTCGGCGAGAAGACGCAGAAAATGGTCAAGCTCCAGCAGGTCGTGTCCGGGTTCTTGAAGGATGAGTATGGCAAGGTGCACTGGCTTGCTGGCGGAAACCCCAGACTAAACGTCCTGAAGCACGAGGTCCTCATGACCGCCGGACGTGTCATCGTCTGGTGCCAGTTCCACGAAGACCTGGACGCTGCAGCAGCTGGCTTGAGGGCTATCGGACGCGAGGTCCTAGAGTACCATGGCCGAACTTCCCCTAAGATGAAGGAGAAGGCGCGACGTTCGTTCGACCCGCTCTCGGGCGACGGAGACTACGGACCGGACCTGGTAGCACAGGCTCAGTCCGGAGGCGCTGGACTCGCTCTGGGGGCAGACAGGATTATCTGGTACTCGCACACCTTCTCCGCGATTACCAGAAGCCAGGCCGACGAACGGGCTACGATCATGGGCGGAAAGAATATCCGCGTCACTGACTTCGTGGCCCCTGGAATTGACCCGTATATCCTGGACCATGTGAAGAAGAACGTGACCATCGCAGACGCCCTCACAAGACAGGGACTGCGGGAAGTCCTTGATAGGGTGAGCATATGACCTCGCGGGTATTCATTGTCCAGCGTCCGGCCCAGTACGACAAGACCAAGGGCGGTTGGATCAACAAGTATGACCTGAGCCCAGCGTCCGAGCACGGCGAGCTGGTCTTCCTGCTCCGCCCTGGCAATATCTTCAAGGCCAAGCTGGCCGACGCGCTGGAACGCCTGGAGCGCGAGCTCAAGGACTTCTCAAGCAACGACCACCTCCTGGCTGTTGGCGATCCGGTCGCCATTGCCGCCGCGGTTATGGTGGCGTCCAGGGCTTCTGGCGGCACGGTCTCGCTCCTCAAGTTTGACCGGATGACTGGCCGGTACGACCCGTACGTCATTTCCCTAAACAATGGTTGACGGGACCCAAACTCCCCGGCATCCTGCCTGGGTCGCGTGCCCAGACATGGCCGCGAAGTCCCGGGCCTAAGAGCTCACACAAGAAAGAGAGACATCCCATGTCGAAAGACGCTGCTGCCGCCAAACCGGCGAAAGAACCCAAGGGCCCCACCGTCGGCGACGTCGCCATCGAGGCCATCCGCGCCGGCAAGACCAACGAGGAAGCCCTCGCCGCGGTCAAGGCCAAGTTCCCGGAAGCGAAGACTTCCATGCCGTCCATCAACTGGTACCGGAACAAGCTCCGCTCGGAAGGCGAGAAGGTTCCGACGGCGCGCGAGCTGAAGAAAGCCGCGAAAGAAAAAGCCGACCCGCTGGCCTAGGCCCGGTTCGCAACCCCTCCGGGGCGTGCTATCATGAAGGGGACCGGGCATTCCGCTCGGTCCCCTTTTTGCTTACGGAGACAGACAGATGAACGCTCTACAACGGCCCGAGGTCTTTGACCAGATCGGGGAAGGACTTGACTACCGACGCATTTACTGGCTCAACGGCCCGAACGTCAAGGGCAACGATAACAAGTGGGCCGTGAAAGACCCGCCGACCGCTGGCTGGCAGTCAGCTATCGTGATACGGGGTGAGAAGCGGTCAACAATCTTCTGCCCGTTCTCGCTCAACAGCTGGGTGGTGCCGAACCACTGCGCCGAGTTGACGCTGGCCAAGCACCAGCCGTTCGACGCCGAATGGTTCGCTAAGGCCATCCCGCGCATCTGGGCGGAAAACCAGAAGTTCGGCTACCAGAAGGACTACGACACCTGCGCCATGATCCTCAAGCGCATGGGTCTTCCTGTGCCTGAACAGGTCATGCGCGACGGCGAAGTGGACAACCGGGTCAAAGGCGGCAAGACAGTTGCCAAGAAGCTGGAAAAGCCCGTCAAGCTCAAGGGCAAGCGCGGACAGTTCCTGCTCTGGTTTCTGGAAGGCGGCGGCACTCGGTCCGTTCGCGAAGCCATGGCCGAGCACGGCATGTCCCGATCCAACGCACTGAGCTACCTCTACATGCTCCAGAAAGACCACGGCATCGGATACGAGCTGGTCGGCGACATGGCTCACATCAAAATGCCGGAAGGCGTCAGCAATCCGTTCGACGAACCATGGGGCGCTGAGCAAGAACCGGCCAAGGCCGAAGCTGAGGGAGTGTCCGATGACTTCCTCGACACCTGAGCGCATCATCCACCCAGTCCAACGCCTGATGGAACGCTACCGTTTGTCGTTGGAAGAAGCCAAAGCCACGCATGTTCGCCATCACGGGGTTCTGCGGACAATGTCAGCAAAGGGCCGGTTTTTCCACTCCGGCGGCATTGTGCCAATAGAAGACGGAGACACCATCTTCTATGCGGCCGTTGTTCGGCGTGAGAACGGTGAGGTCTTCATAGCCACCTACTACTCCAAGGCTATGTACGACAGCATGGTGCAGGGCCACAAGGCGGCGTCGCCATCTCGGCAGACTTTCGAGGTATACCGGGAAGGCGAGAAGTGCAAGATGAAAGGCATAAACACGGGTAAGCCGAAAGCGCGAGCCCGGCGTCAGCGCATTACATCTGCTGGCTTCATCGCCAGGTACTGCCGAGGCGAGTTCGAATAACCCCGCCCTCGTTTCCCATTTGCTTGTTTACTCCCAGTTGGGGAGTCTGGTAATTCTCTTCCACAGTCACAGACAGGATGAGACATGGACCGGACTCCCCCACAACCTATCACCCGTGGCCTTGAGCAGGTCAAGCGCTTCCAGCAGGAAATTCTCGACTTCCCCATCCCGCCGGTTCCGACGCGTCTTCATCCGACCCGGAAGAAGTTCGCCGTCAGCGCCATCGGCGAAGAGCTGATTGAGTTCGAGCAGGCCGAGACCCTGGCCGACGAAGCAGACGCCCTTCTGGACATGTGTTACTTTGCCTACGGCCGTCTTGTCGAGATGGGCCTTATGCCGTCGGTACTGGTCGACGAAGTTCATCGGGCCAACATGGCGAAGAAGCGCGGCGACCTGAAGAAGGCGCGCTCCGAGTTCAGCGGCGGCTATGACGCGGTCAAGCCTCCAGGCTGGACGCCTCCTGACCTCGAGCCCTACTTCATGACCCAGGACCAGATCGAGCAGGCTGCAAGTCTGATCCTGCATGGTCTTGCTGTGGATCATTCCATGGGTCATCACGGCATGTCCACCGACTGGACTCCGCCGGCTCCGCGTGTGGACACAAACAACACCCGCGAGTATAACCGCCCTCCCAAGATCATCGTGATCGGCCACGCCCGTCACGGCAAGGACACCGTGGCGGAGAAACTGTCCGACATCTACGGCCTGCCATTCACCTCGTCTTCCATCTTCTGCGCCGACAAGGTCATCCTCCCGCTGACCCAGGACGAAGACAAGCGGATGGCGTTCAGCCACCGGCTTCTCCAGCGCCTTGACTCAAAGCTCCCTGCCGAGCTGGCGCACTCGATCAGCGACCGGCTCGCCGATGTGCATGGCCAGTACGCCGACCGCGAGACCTGCTACGCCGACCGTCACCGAGACGACCTGATGCGCGCAACCTGGTACGAGGCGATCCGAGACTTCAACCGGCTCGACCAGGCAGCGCTTGCCCGGGCTATCTTCCAGGAGAATGACGTCTACTGCGGCTTGCGTTCCAAGCAAGAGCTGCGGGCGGCAATCAACTCCGGAACGGCCGACCTGGTTGTGTGGGTGGATGCGCTTGACCGCATGCCTCCCGAGCCGGCGACGTCCATCACTGTCACCGAGGCGATGGCTCACTTCACCATCGACAACAACGGGTCCCTGGCGGACCTTGACCGGAACATCCGCGAGCTCTTCAACACTCTCGGCTTCAAGGCGGTGCGCTGATGAAAGAGCAGACCTTCCATCAGGCCTATCGCTCGCTCCTCACTGAGCTGTTCCACCACGGCGTCGAAGAGCTGAACCAGCGAACAAACACCAAGATCAAGATGCTCCGGGGCGGCCACAGCTTCAAGCTGGACCTGTCCGACTGTCGCGTCCCTGTAGCGGGCAACCGTCGCTACTGGCCCCACGTTGCAGCCGCCGAGGTGGCCTGGCAGTTCATGGGCACGAAGGACCCGACCTTCATCCTGGCCAAGGCCCCAAAGCTGTGGTCCAAGTTCGTGGAAGACGGCGAGCTCAAGACCGCCTACGGTTACAGGTGGCGCGAGGCCTTTGGGCGCGACCAGCTCGACCTGGCCATGAAGGCTTTGACCGATGACCCGTCGAACCGGCAGGTATGGCTCCAGGCCTGGGACCCTCGCTCCGCCGGTCTTGGCCAGCCCGGACAGCCGAAGAACATCCCGTGCCCGATCGGCTTCACGCTGAGCCGCGATGGCTCGTCGCTTCACATGTCGCTGTTCATCCGGTCTTCGGACGTCTTTGTCGGACTGCCTTACGACGTGATGGCCTACGCGCTCACACTCGACGCCATCTGCGCCTCGATGAACCTGAAGCCCGGAACCCTGCACGTCACCCTGGCGCATCCTCACATCTACCAGCCTCACTGGCCGGCTATGGCAGCATGCCTCCATGAAGACGCCTGGCGCCAGTTGCCCGCAAACCGCGAACAGGGCTACAAGGCCCAGGCAATGGGCGACCGGTCCAATTGGTCTGACGACGTCGAGCCTGCCATGCCGGGGCTGACGATCCAGCACATTCTGTCGGCGCCGGACCAGTATGTTGAGCACGTCAAGCTCCTGTCCAACCGGGTCGGCCACAACCCCTGGAACCCTGCGCCCGAGGTGATCGAATGAGCGGCCTGTCCAAGTGGGACCACCGGTTCCTGGCCATTGCGAACGACGTTTCCTTCTGGTCCAAGGACCCGGCGGGCGGCGTTGGCTGTGTGCTCGTCTCTCCTGACAAGCGCCAGGTGTCCTGGGGCTACAACGGCTTTCCTGCCGGGATACCCGACAACTATGAGGGCCTCAACCGGGAAGCCAAGAACCGGCTGACGCTCCACGCCGAGGACAACGCCCTGGCAAACGCTCCGTGCTCGGTTCACGGCTGGACCCTGTACACAACCAAGGCGCCTTGCTTCGAATGTTCCAAGCGGATCATTCAGAACCGGATCGCCCTGGTAGTACGTCCGCCGATCACGGACCTGAGCACCTGGTTCCTGGACCAGCGCGAAGGCGCTGCGCTTCTGACGCAGGCTGGCGTTCGGCAACTGGTCGACGGTAAGGACCAATGAGCGCGAGCCCGAAGGTTCCGGAGTCCAGTCTGTGGGACTGGCTAAAGAAGGCCAATCTAACCTTCCGCGAACTCCTGCATATGACCAGGATCGAGAACACCGCAGGCGACGGCGCCTCAGACGTCGAAGGTGTACTGGACGGCGGACCGTTCTACATCGAGCTCAAGTCGGCTGCTCGGCCAGTCCGACCTGGCACTCCGATCAAGGTGCGCTTCGAACCGTCGCAGCCTGGATGGCACGAGGCTCGGCGCAAAGCCGGTCGGATGACTTTCATCCTGCTCCCGGTCGGAGCGCAGCATCAGGCTCGCCGCTATCTGGTCGAGAGCACGCACATTCCGGCCATGGCCGAAGGTGTGACGGAGCAATGGCTCAACGAGCACGCCGTCATCGGTGCGCTCTCAAGTCGTGAGGAAATACTGGTCAGGGCTTCAAGAAGTCTCTACGCGCCCTAGTACACCAGCGCGGGGTCAGCAAAAGGCTTCGTTCGCGCCAAGTTCCAGGCAGCATTCCAGATGGGAACCCACGTGTCCTGCGGAAGAGCCTCGTCATCCCACATGAGCAACTGGTCTTCGTGGCAGCGGAAGACTTGGCAGATGGCGTCTTGCATCAGCATGTTGGCGTCTGAGAAGTCATGGGTTGCGCACACGCCGGGGTCGTAGGCGCGGTTCCGCTTGTCAATTTCCTTGACGTAGTCGGCCAGTTCTGTCCTAACGATGTAGCGGAAATGGTTGGCGGCTTCTGCAATCATGTCCATCTAGCGGTCCTCCATGTGGCCGTGCTTGGCGATGTACTCGTCGTACGCCTTCTCGTCAGCTTCGCGCTGGGCCCGATAGGCGGGATCATTGGCCATGCGGTCAGCATGTCGCTGGTCGCGTTCGCGGTTGCGAAGGGCGGTGGCCAACTGGTTTTGTGTCAGGAACATTGCAGCACTCCTTTGGCTTTGAGGTCGGCAATGTTCTTGCGGACCTGCGCTTTTGCTTGGGCGAAAGTAAGCGGCTGGTTGACCTTCTCGCCAATGGCTTGGATCATCAGCACTGCTTCAGCCCAAGCTGGCGGAAGACCAGCGTTGGGACCGACTTTGAGCCATTTACGCGCCGGTTCGGCGTAGATGGCGGCGTGAGAGGCCTGCAGTCTCTCGAGAGACAGGTGACTGTAGCAGTTCATGACGCGTACACCTCGCCGTCGTCGAGGGCTTCGTGCTGCTCGATGTACGACCAGTAACCGTTGGCCATGTCTTCAGAAGCGTTCTTGGGCAGTTCTTCGCCTTTGCCAGCGAGGTTCCAGCCGATTTGGAATTGGTCGGTCATTGTTCAGCCCTCCGTGCGGGTGATGACGTCGTAGCCAAGCTTGACCCACATTTTGCGGACCTCAATGGCGGTTTGTTCGGCGTGACGGCCAGACACGCGAAGCTCGCTGACAATGAGCTTGGCCTTGTCGTTGGTAAGGGCGGTTACGTAGAAGGTCATTGTTCAGCCTTTCAGTTTGGTGCGGATGGTGATGTCGTAGCCAAAGCGGTCTTCGTACTGCTTCTTGAGTTCTTCGGCCTGCTGGCGTGTAGCGCAAGGGATCGAGGTCTTGCGGCCCTTGCGGGTCCACTCGACCAGATGGTCTCCTTGATCTTTGAACATGCCGCGCATCAGTGTCTCCGTCGTTGATGAGATAAGCATACGCTGGGTCCCTCTCTATGTACATGCCCTCGCCAACGTTTCTTGATGCCGTATTGCTACGAACTATTTTCTCGTGGGCCCAGTTTACATTGGCCCGCAGGCATGCCATTGTCCCATCATCTATCGCAACCCATGCAAGGAGACAGTCATGGAAACCTACGCCTCGAAAAGCGGACCCGAGCTCACCGTCATCTACAACGACCTGCGCGCAAAGATTGGCGAGCCGCCCATCAAGCGCTGGGCAGGCGCCAAGTCCGAGCTGATCGCCAAGATCGAAGTGCTCGAGCTGCGGCAGAAGCCCGAAGCAACGCCGCCGGCACCGACTCCTGAAGTCGTTGCCGAGAAGCCCAAGGCAAAGCAGAAGCCCGCCGCCAAGCCGAAAAGCAGCGACGGCCGCACCATCCGCGAGACCAGTCTGGACCTGCTTGCCCACATTGACTTCTACGAGGACAAGCTTAAGCCGTCCAACGACGAGAACCGCGTCGACGCCGACCACAAGAACGCCCGCTCCGTTGGTCTCGCCTATCTCGAGATCATCCGCCGCGTGAAGGAAGAATTTCCTGACGCCGACACGCCGGTTGCGTGCCTCCGCTGGTACAGCGTCAAGGTCCGCGACTTCAAGAGCCACCCCGAGTACTCGGGTTGGAAGCTTCCGCAACGTCGCCCGCGTGCGACGCCCAAGAAGTAACGGTTCCCTTTTGCCCCCGCCCTGACTAGGGTGGGGGCATGAACATTTTTGCCACCTCTTCCTGCCCTTGGCAATCCGCCATTGACCTCGACGACGCGCGGGTCGTGAACCAGTGTCGCGAGACTGCTCAACTGTTGTGCTCGGCCATCCACCTTCGCGGTCGGTGGAACGATACCCTCATGCGTCCGACGCACCTTCATCATCCAGTCACAAAGTGGGTTGCGCTCAACGACGGCAACTTCTTCTGGACTTGGTGCCACCTGGAAGCGCTCGGCCGCGAAAAGCGCCACCGCTATCCTGACGCTGAGGACCATAAGTCCTGGACCGGTTACCGGCTTCTCACCGCCCAGTTTGGTTCGCTGAAGTACGGCAAGCCCGACAGCTTTGAGAACTGCGCCGCCAACGCATCGCTTGGTCTGGACTTCAAGCACATTCCAGACGTCCATCTGGCGTACCGCGAGTACATGAAAGCCCGCTGGGCCCTGGCCAAGCGCGAACCTCGGTGGACTAATCGACGGAGGCCTGAATGGTAGCGCGAGCCCTGACCCCAGAAGACATTGACGAGATGGAGCGCCACGGCCTCGGTTCGATGGTTCGGTTCGTGGACCAGGTGGCCTATTCTGACGAGGACTTAGTGCATTGCGACGACTGTGATTTTGTCGCCGTGACCAACGACCCAATGGACCACATGAACAGGTGCCCTGACTGTGCCCGGCAAGCCGCTGAAAGCGCTGCAGACCTGGAAGACCTTAGAAGCTGGTATAGGAGAGTAGCCCGATGATGCAAGGCACGCACTACAGAAACAGCAAGGGCGGCAACACCCTTGACAAAACCAACAATGCCCCGGCGGCGGTTCTTCCGGGGCTGTTGTATATGCTACACGAGGGAACACCGTTTATGCTGGACGGCCGGGAGCGCATGCTTCTCAAAGTCGTGAAGCAACTCCCAGAGAAGAAGTCTTCCATCGTTACGTATGAAGACCGTTGAAGGCTGAACTCGGCCAAGGCCAGTTGACTCCTTGACGGTGTTCTAGAGCGTGAGCTCTCGGCACAGTAACAGCTCACTGCAACCACCGACACCTGGAGACTACCCGATGATGACCCCCGGCCCCAAGCTGAGGTTCTCCGACCATTTGCACGGAGAGAAATACCGCCAGCCTGGAGAGAGCTTTGCTCAGGCTATGGTCCGGGTCGCCAACGCACTCAAGGACGACAACACCCACGGCGGCCAGTTCCGGGACATCCTCCTGGACATGCGCTTCATGCCGGCAGGCCGAGTGCAAGCGGCGATGGGCGCCGAGAAACAGGTCACCCCATACAACTGCTATGTCTCCGGCACCATTGAAGACAGCTTCGTCGACGGCGAGGGCTGCATTATGGATCGGGCCAAGGAGTCGGCGGCCACGATGCGCATGGGCGGTGGGATCGGCTACGACTTCTCGACGCTCAGGCCTCGCGGAGCCTTGATACGCAAGCTCCATTCGCATTCGACCGGGCCTGTGTCCTTCATGAACATCTTCGACGCGGTCTGCAAGAACGTTGCGTCGTCGGGCCATCGCCGTGGCGCTCAGATGGGCGTTCTGCGCATCGACCACCCGGACATTTTCGAGTTCATCCAGGCCAAGCAGAACGTCACAAACCTCACTGGCTTCACCCTGTCCATTGCCGTGACCGACCGGTTCATGGAGTGCCTGGCAACTGGCCGGCCGTTCGACCTGGTCTGGGGTGGGGAAGTTTATAGAACTGTGGACCCAGCCGAGCTCTGGTCCGCCGTCATGGACTCAACCTGGGACTGGGGTGAGCCTGGCGTCCTGTTCATTGACACCATCAACCGGCGCAACAATCTCTGGTACTGTGAGAACATCGCCGCGACCAATCCCTGTGGCGAGCAGCCGCTACCTGCGTTTGGCGCCTGCCTCCTCGGCTCTTTCAACCTGACCGAGTACATGCGCAAGGACCTGGTCGGCTGGTCGTTCGACTGGGACCTGTTCCGCTGGGACATCCCGGTCGTCGTCCGGGCAATGGACAACGTTGTCGACCGGGCCATCTATCCTCTTATCCGCCAGCGTGATGAAGCCTGGAACAAGCGGCGCATGGGTCTTGGGGTGACCGGCCTGACCAACGCCGCCGAGGCAATGGGAATGCTGTACGGCTCGAAGCGCTTCCTGGAGTTCGAGCAGAAAGTCCTGGAGACCTTGAGCCACCAGTCCTACCTGGCCAGCGCTGACCTGGCGGCGGACAAGGGTTCGTTCCCAATGTTCGACGAAGACAAGTTCCTGACCGGGGAGTTCGCCAGGGAATTGCCGGACGACGTGCGCGCTGCAATCGAAGCCAACGGACTTCGCAACTCTCACCTGACGTCGATCGCACCAACCGGAACCATCTCGATGTGCGCCGACAACGTGTCCAGCGGCATTGAACCGGTTTTTGCCTACGAGACCACCAGGAAAGTCCACATGCCGGAAGGCCTGATCGAGGTCGACCTGCCGGACTATGGCTGGGGAACGTTTGGCGTCAAGGGCAAGATTGCCATGGAAGTGACGGCCCAGGAGCACATTGATGTGCTGGCGGTAGCGTCCAAACTGGTCGACTCCGCAGTGTCCAAGACCTGCAACGTCGACGGACGTATGCCTCGCGACCAGTTTGCCGGACTGTACATTCAAGCGTGGGAACGCGGCGCCAAAGGTTGCACGACCTTCAACTCAGACGGCAAGCGCATGGGCATCTTGATGGCCAAACCGGCCAAGGCCGACGAGCCGGAAGTGGTCGAAGGCGCGGCTTGTGCGTTCGATCCTGCGACTGGACAGCGTGAGTGCGGCTGATCTAAAAAGCTTCGGTATCAACGAGTTAGGCGTCTCGGCACCTATAAGGCACCGAGACGCCCGCCCTGCCTGCGAAACAGCAACGGAACGCAGGCAATCAGGCCATGAGAACTACGCACCAGCCAGCTAGGCGGTCCTCTTTGGCTTTACAGTAGTGGGCATCGTGACCCATGCCAACCAGCATTCTGACCGCCGCCGCATGGTCTACGCCCTTGATCCGGCACTTCGTTGACCCTGCACCTTGCGGTTCCTGCTCCCACGGTGGCGGAAGGTCAAGACCGGTGTTGAAGGTGGCGGTCAGGTACGTAAAGCCCTCGCGTCGCGTACTGTCCACCTTAATCTCTTGACCGCCGTGTTGGCGCATAAATTTGACGATCACGTCTGTGGACAGCGTTGGGTTCTCCGCCATCCACTTGTGCGACAGTTCAATCTGCTCGCGCAGCTTTACAGCAGCCCTTGCCTTGTCTACGCTCATGCTCATTTGGCGCAAAGCTCCGTCAACTGGTCAAACCAATGACCGCCTAAGTACGCGCCGCTGGTTGCACGAGCCATGCAGGCGAACTCGTTGTCCTTGCCTTGCACACCGTTGATGCGCAGCATGAAGTTGTGTTCGAAGTGTTCCCGCTTGCGCGAGCACTTGATGTGGTCAATGATGACCATTGGCCCGCGGTTGATGTCGAGGACGACGGTGTGCGACTTCATGGGGTATCCCCAAAGCTGAAATTCTTACAATAACCGGTCACTGAGAACTCCCCAATGATGTACGGCTTTGTGGCGTCGCCACGGATGGTGTAGAGCGGAAACAGCGTTGCATAGGCGGCGCGTGTCGCCTCAGTGTTGTGGTGGACATTACGCTTGCGGGTGCGGTGCTCCACAAGCTCAGTCTCACGTAATGTCTGCCAATGTTGTTCGTTTGCCATTAGCGCACCGCCATGTTGGCTTGGTACAGTTTGAACGCCTCGTCGGCGGGCATGCCGTTGAGGAAGGTGAAGGTGGGGTACTTGGCTTTGTACGCCGCAAGCACCGCCGCCTTGTCCTTGCCCTTGGGGAAGGAAGCGCCGTAGACGTTCTTGTCGTTGGGTTTCACGTACATGACGCTGCGCGACAGTTTGGACGCAAAGTTCTTCTTGTCGCCTTGCGCAAAGACTTCAGTGTGGCACCAGCCTTCGAGCGAGGCTTTTATTTCAAGCTTTTCGCCGTTGTGTTCGTAGTAGTCAGCTTCGTGGTTGGCAGCAACCCACTCGTCAACGCGCTTGTAGGCGTCCCACGCGTTGTGGGGGTGAATTTCGTCGCAGCCACCGTGGCCGTGGTTGGAGACGTCGCAGAGCTTCTTGCCGTCGACGTAGAGGGTTGCGGTGTACGCGGGGGTCTCTTCCGAGAGGGACGCGAGGAACTTGATGTTCTTGAGTTCGAGTTTCATGGGGTAGTCTCCGTTGCTGATGAAGAAAGGATACGCTGGGTCCCCTCCGATGTAAACGCCCTTTCCAACGTTTCTTGATGACGTATTGCTACGGATTGCTACGAACAACAGAGGTATGACGCCAAGGCCGGTTATGGCACAGTTTACCCACTATTAGCATCGGAGACAGATATGCCCTTGACCAAAGCACAGCAGGCCATCGACGCCAGACGCGCCGCGGCTCTCGAGTCCTTGTCAGAAGGAACGGCCGCGACCCTGGCCCGGGCTTATGACCGAGCTCGTGCGGAAGACCGCGAGGTCATATATCAGCATGGTGACGAGCTGCACGCCAGATGCCTGAGCACGAAAGAGCGCGCAGAACGACTTCGGGAAGCCCTGCGCGCTCGTGGCGTGTTCGTCCTGGACGATGCCGAGTAGCATCGCCGAAACGGCCGGTTAAGCCCGGAACTTGTCCGCCCAGAACACCAGGAGCGCTCGCTCGCCGTTGTCGTAGGTGAGGATGTGGGTGATGCTGTGCGAGCTCGGGCCCTTCATGTACGGGAACCGGCGGGCGAAAGCACCGGCGCTGAACACGTCGTCCATGATACAGGCTATGTGGTCGTGACCCTTGTTGACCGCCCTGGCCAGCTTGGTCAAGCCGGCCGTCGAGCCTCTGGCGCCGTTCGGGGAGAGGTCCCCGTGCAGGCCGTTCTCCACACCGGCAACGACGTACGAACCGTCCTCTTCCAGGAAGGTGAAGCCAGGTAGCTCGCCCTTCTGCCGGATAGCCCACTCTGTGAGCTTGAAGTCGTTGTCTCCGCGGTCGACGGCGTCAAGCGACTGGTACAGCAGGAGCGACCAATACTTCGCGTTTATCGGGTCCTTGCGGTGGTCGGCTTCGTTGACCCAACGGTCCAGGTGCCGGCTGTGGTTATCAGGCACGCCGACCGAGACGCACCAGCTCCGGCAGATGCCGAAGAGCCGGTCGTAGGTGAGCTGGACTTCGTCCTCGACGGTCTCTTCTCCGTGGACATGCTTCTTGTAGGTGGTCAGGAAGTCCTTCATGTCGTGGTGACCACGCGAGCGCATGGAGTAGTAGTCGCCCACAAACTGATGCTTGGGCTTCAGGGTATCGAGCGCTCCGCCCGGCGCAAAGGCCAGGTCGTAGGCCCAACGCTCCTGCTCGGCCGCGTGGAAGTCGCCCCAGTAGATGCCGGCAAGAACGCCTTCTTCCTTGACCTGGACCTGACCGGCCTGGACGCGAATGCCGGAATACGGAGCCGGGCCAATGTCCAGGATAGCGTCGTCGGCGCCGATTGAGATGTGGCGCGGGTACCAGTTGCCCTGGTCATCGACCTCGACCAGGAGCAAGGAGTACGAGTGGAGGCGCTCGGCTTCTTGGCCGGCGTTCTTCTGGATGTAGTTCTTCTGGGTCAGCGTACCCGTGGAGATGTTGAACTTGACCGCCTCGTCAGGCATGGAGGCAATGGACTCCCATTGCTTCTTTGCGTGGGGGATGATGTTGGACTTCCGGCCGTTCAGGTCATGCTTGCCAGAGAGCGGCCGCTTGACAGTAGGCAAGATGTTCTTGGAGCCACACCATACCAGCGACGGAGCAATCTCAACGTCGCGGTCCACGATGTATTCAAGCGCCTGCGGATCGTACCACACTTCATCGTCCGCGTCGGAACGCTTTGCCGTGCCCATCTTAACAGAGCGTGCACCGTAAGAGCTCTTATCGTAGGTGAATGTTCCAAGGAAGAGCCGGGACTCGGACTTGGGCCGGCGCCCGAACCACTCGACGGTCGCCAGAACGTTTGGCCAGGCGGGGTGAAGGTGGGTGTTGTTCTGCAGGGAGCTGAAGAAGTAAAAGGCTCGATGGCCTTTCTTGGGGAGCGGCAGCTTGGGAATTTCCGCTGACTCGACCCGGCCGCCAACGACCTTGCCAACCTTGATGCCCAGTCTGGTCTCTGCCAGGGTGAGGCGGTCGGCGTAGGTGGATCGGGATAGGTTGAGAGCCCTTGCGGCTTCGGCCTTATTCCCGTAGTTGTCCGAATAGGCCTTGACGGCCGCCTTGAGTTGAGCGTCCGTCGGTCCCTTGGCTTTCGCCATCTGTCTCTCCTACTTGTGGATAAGTGCCTGGAAGCCGAGCCACAAGGCAGCAATTGACCCGGCGATGAAGATGCCGAGGAGCGTGAGCATACCATGCCGCTTAAGCGAGCTGGTTGTCTGCCGCCATTCCCGGAGGTGCCGGAAGTCCGCCTGCATCTCGGTCGGATTGGTGCTGTCCACACCAAGGCGCAGGAAGGCTTCAGTCACGCCCTCACTTACGATCCTCTTGAGCTCAGTCTCTGTAAGGTTCACAACCTTTTCCTCCGACACGGTCAGTCACCTTTCTCGAGTTCAGCTGCTGTCGTGTCCAGCAGAGTGTTGAGGGCGGCGAGGCGCCCTTTGCAAATCTCATGAGCCTGCGCAAGCCTGAGGGTGAAGACCCCGACGTCGCGCTGGGTGTAGTCGCCCTCGGGAACCTCGGGTCTGTCAGGGCAGGAGCGGAGTTGCTCCGGTATTCTGGGAACGATAAGGCGGTCAGCCGGGGTCGCGCAGCCCGTCAAGAGCGCGCTTGAGCACAGGAGCGACAGGGCCATCATCTTCAGGGGGCGCATCGGCAACTTCTCTTTCCACTTCCACGATACGGTCGACAGTCTTCGTCACCGTGACTATCACCTTCTCAGCCGCCTTGGTGCCCTTATCCTCGGCTTCAGCCTGCTTCCGCTCGCGTTCGAGGGTAGCCTTTGTCTCAGTCAGCTCACGCTCGACGCGGGCCTTGTCGTCTTGCAGGTCCAGCACATAGAACACCCCGAGCACCACGACAGTGACGGCGCCGATGGCTACGGCCTGCTTCCAGCCTAGCCACTTCCACGCCGCCGCCGCTCCTGCCGCTCCAATGCCGGCGATCGTCAGGTAGCTCGAGAGGTCCCAGAGCCAGTCCATTATTCAGCGGCCGCCTTCTTGCGAAGCTCTTCGATCGCGGCCTTCACTTCCTTGGGATCAACGCCGGCCGGAAGGTTGGGGCTGTTCGTGAACATCGCCAGGATGCCGAGGAGGCCAATGACGGTGGTGAACCAGAGGTCCAGGGTCGAGTCTGCCACGACGATCCCGAAGGTCGCCAGGATGGCGGCGATGCCGCGCCAGGTCGACTGCTGCTTGGCCCGCACGATTATGTACTGGGTGGCAGGATGGTCGAGCACACTCTTGGCCATGGCCTTGAGTTCGTTCCACTTGGAGACAATCCAGTCCATTACGGCTTCCTCTCGTAGGGGCTTTTCATTCCGGCCTTGAGCAGCGCGTCAAGGAAGTGCTGGTGGTAGACGGCAATGTCCGCAGCGCGGTCCGTGCCATTGATGATCTTGCGGGCGTTGCGCGGGTCATCGTCCATGGAGTTGAAGAAGCGCGCCAGCGTCTTGCCGGTGAATGTGCCCTTCATCATTCCGCCAACCAGTATCTTGGCCGCGTTGGTGAGGGCCAGGGCAAGGTCCGGGTTGCGCACCAGGTCGAGGCCAAGCTCCTGGCCCCACTCCTCGTAGTTCGTGCGCCAGGTCAGCTGCACCAGACCCCGGCCGTAGTACGCATGGCCTGTTTCCGAGTCGCTGCGCGCGTACGCACGAGCCTTGAGCTTCAGTCTGGCTTCCGCATCGGTCTTGGCGAAGGTCTCGCGAACCGGCTCCATCGTGCGTCCGGTCTCATGGTACGCCGTCGCCAGGGAGTAAGCCACCCAACGCGCATCCTGGTCTTCCGGCCAGGCGTTCAGAATAGCGGTAAGACCGTTGACCTGAGCCTGCGACAGCTTGCCGCCGAACAGGTGATCCCGCACTGCGTCATAAAAGGCTTTTGCGTTGGGAAGCAGCATTGCCGGGGGCTCCAGGATCGAGGACCCAGAGTGCCGCACGCGTTGCGATACGCAAACCTCCGGACCGAACTGGCCGACGTTACGTCACGTGCTCAGAAGAAGAACCGGCTAGAGGCATAAGCCGACGAAGCCCCGACGTGAGCCATTGCCAGGCCCATGAACAGGTAGGCCGTGCCGTTGGTTGTCGTGTACGAGATGTCAAAGCCGCCGGAAGTATAGGCTGCAATCTCCCCAGCCAGCAGGTTGTCTACCCCTGTGCTTCCGAGAGACAGAGAGCTGCCGTCGGAATTGCTGTAGTTGAGGGAGTTGGACGGGTCGACGTTGTCCTGGCTCAGGAGCACATACATCCCCGAGTCCCCGCCGCTGTAATGCGCAGCAATGTAACTGCTGGCATTGGCTGCATTGGGCCCAGAAGCAGTATTGATGGTCGTAGACCCGCCACCTGCAAGAACAAGCAACTCCGGTTGGAAGCCAAGGCCGGTTATGTTCTGGGTGCCGTTCGATGTGCGGGTCAGATAGTCGTCCAGTGAAAAGTTTATGCCCGGCGCCTTGATAGCCAGACACGACAGGATTTGACTTGCAAAGTTTGCGCTCGGCGTCACACTGTAGCCGCTGGCGTCGTAGCTCCCGATTGTCACATGACCAAAGATGGACGGAGACGTGCCACCGGTGACCGAGACACAGATGCCGTTGTCGATGACCGCATAGTTGGACCGGTTGACCGTCAGAGTTCCCGAGCCATCTCGCCGGCCAATAGCGCGCTGGGTATCGGCGCCGTCATTGAGGCCGATGCCAAAGGAGAACAGACCGAAGCCAGCGCTTGACGACGAGAGACCAGTTGCCGACCTGGCGCAATGAGCTGCAAACACAATATCCGGCTCAAAGCCCGGGCCAGTCTGGTCAAGCGCCGAGGTGCCAGTACCCAAGTTGATATTGTTGAGGTGCACCTGGCAGTCGGAACCCCCAAACACAATGAAGGTGAACTGTTGTTCGTGGCCTAGCGTAATTGGAACGTTGGACCAGTTGATGGTGATCTGGTCAGCAGCTACGGAGCTGAGGAACACTTCCCAGTCTTGGCTGAACGTACCCCCGGTGTAATACAGGCGAGCCGTTTCGTACCGGGTGTTTGAGCTCTGGACACTGTTGGCGTCCTGGATTATCATCTTGTTCATGGCATACAGAGGCGCGGCCGTTGCAAAGCCGACTACTTCCTCTGGGCCTTCCACTGAGCTATACGCGGTGCCAGCGGTGCCATTAGCCGGGTCATGCCTGTTTGTCAGCAGGATGACCGCAACAGGCGTCTCGCCTCCAAGGTCAACTGCATACGAGGCAGTCCCTTTTGTGTCCCGAAGGACCGTTACAACACCAACCTTAGCCATTACGGAAGCGATCCCAGGATGGTTACGGCAATGCCCGCAAGGCTGTCAAAGGCAGCCGGGCAAACAAACGTGAGGCGGTCCCCGGCGGCAAACGAAATGGCGCCCCCGGTTGTTGCAAAGGTTCCTGTAGCCGTGCTGACGGCAAAGGTGAGGGAGCCAATGGACGACCCGTTCTTTTCGATGTCGATCACGACCGAACCCGTCGCCGCAACAACGGCGGCGTAGGCTTGCGAGCCACCAAAGTCGTCGAGGAAGTCAACGGCCTCGGCAAAGACATGGGTCAGCTCTTTGTTCTCGTCGACTCCATCGCCGGCAAAGAACGTGGCAACCCTGTACGGACCTCCACCGGTGCCGTCTACGCCAACAGACAGGACGTCCGTCCCGTCACAGTAGACGATGGCCGCGGTTCCATCAAGCAGCACCACGTTGGCGCCACCACCACCGGTCACCTGAACCGTAAGATCGTCCCCGCAGTTGTTGGTGACGACCACCAGGCGCTTGATCGACGCCGGGAAGTTCAGGGTGCGGGCAACGCCTGGAGAGCCGGTTGCGTTGAAGCGGACATAGCCTCGATACTGTGGCGAGGTCAGTGTGACATTGCCTGCCGTCATCGAGACGTCCAGCGAACTGTTGCCGGCGTTGTCCAGAGCGGTGAGACCGTCGTTGATGGTCACCTCTTTCTGGTTCTGACTGGCCGTCACCTCGGTGATGTTCAGGTTCGGGGTAGCCATTAGACGATCTCCACAGTCCAGTCATGAGTGAAGCCGCGCCCGACAGTGGCCGACCTCTGGTAGACGCGCAGGTAGAGCGTGGTGTCGCCGTCCGTGCCGTCGGTGATCCTATTCGCGTTCGTGTAGGTGTAGTCCGTAGTCGCGTTGTTTGAAACCGTTCTTAGGACCGTCGTGAACGTCGGGTCCATGACCTCGAGGTCATACAGCTCAGACGCTTCGTTCAGCGGAACGTCGCCAGTGCCGTCAAGGAGTTCCCCGCCAATACGCGTGCGGCGCTGCCAGGCAATGTCCACATCTCCGCCGCCGGCGTCCGTGCAGGTGACGTTGGTGGGAGCATACGGCATGAGGTCCCGGCCAGTGTACTCGAAGGTCGTGACCACCGCCTGGTCGAACGTCTGGCCAAACGTCGGGGCCTTGTAGTAGAAGTCCACGTTGAGCGAGCCGTGCGCCGTGCTGAACCGGCCAAGAGACGCGTCGGTCAGCACCAGGAAAGTCTCGTTGGCGGTGTGGTTGAAGGCCATGGTGTCGGTGCCTCGACGCCCCCGGAGAAGCCCAGACAGCTCGTAGTTGCCATTGCCGATCACAGTCACCGTCTGCCATTGGACGACTTCAACCGTGCCGTCGGCCTTCAGGAGGATACCGGCGTTGGCTCCGTTGAGTACTTCCGTCTCGGTCGCCGACGCAAGGTCGTCGCCTCCAGTCACCATAGACACCTCGATGGTGTTCACGGTATCGGTGCGCCAGACACTTTCCGGGTCGCCAAGCGCCGCGGTCGTAACGCCCCAGGCAGCATCGTCCACAAGCTGGTTCATCTCAAGCCAGGCAGTGTTGTCCGACGACCGGTTGAGGAGTGCTCCAGGCCAGGCGCCTTGTCCGTAGTTGGCGCCCATCCAGTACGACCTGGAAGCCGTCGTGTTGGAGTCCGAGTCCGTAAGAAGCGGAGCATCAATCAGGAAGACGTTGGTCGGGCCAACCACAGGCAACGAGCCGGGGTTTCCGTCGGCGCCATCGGATACAGCCGTCGAAACGTACTGGCCAGCGTTCTCCTGGGTCAGGTTGCCCGACTCCAGGGAGAAGTCCGAACCAATGTCCAGGTCTCCGAAGCGGCCACGGAACGTGAACCCGGTGTCCAGCGACACAGTCACAACGTCGGCCGGCTCGAGCGCCAGACGGCCCCAGTGCAGACGGAAGGAATACTCGGAACGTTCCATCCACCGGGTAAACGCAATCTTTTCAGCCATCTGCTTGGCGGCAGTGTACTGCAATGCAGCAGCAGCGCTGATCTCTTCCTGGTCATAGCTCTGGACCGTAGACGTCGGTCCCTGGATACGTTTGAAGGTCACCGAGCCAGGGTGATAGTCGAGGTCCGCATCCATGAACCCAATGGTGACGCTGGCCGGGAGCTCAAGTTCCTGCTTGATCGTCTCTTCGTACTGCTCCGGCCGGTCGTTGGTCTTCTGGATGAACTCCGACTCCGTGATGGTAATCGACGGAGTGTCCCCACGTTCGCGATAGAATATCTTCCCATCGCGCTCGCCCGGATCAAAGAAGAACAGTTGGGACAGCGGCTCCAACGCGGCTTTTACTGCCGTGGCCGAGTCCAGAATAAACCCGTTCACCGAGCCAGTAAGGTCGGACACGTCAAAGTCCGTGCCGGCTACGAGGCCAACGCGTTCCGACAGGCTTGTGATGATAGATGCAACCGTGCAGGACACCGCGTCCCTGGGGCCAATCTGGAAGCGCAGGAAGTTGTTCCCGTTGCGCGCAAACAGGCAGTTGCTTGCATCGTCCCAGACATAAGTTCCGTCGCTGGTGACGACGTCTACCCCGAAGTCTTGCGTGCCGTCAAAGTAGGAGTCAATCTCCCCTGTGGACACATTGATCTTCAGGATATGGTCGCCGCTCGTGTTTGACACAATGGTCCACGAATCTCCGCCAACTCGGTCACCGCTATCGTAGGTTGCGTTGCCAAAGGTAGGGTCCATTGCGCTGGGGATGTCGGTCACCCAGAGAGGGTTGCCATCGCGATCCAGCTTGATGACGTGATTACCCAGGTCCGTGACGCACCAGATAAGGTAGCCTTCCGACACCGGGTCAGCAACCGCGCGCCAGCCGTCGGGGCCATACCAGATGAACGTGGTGGCTCCCGCCTTAACGTTTGCCGGAGTCAGGGTGCGAATGAGCGTACGGTTCATACCGCCCGGCCCAGGCAGTGAGCCGGTAAGACCGAACGGCCCCGGCGGTCCAGGGGTCAAGGTGCGGGTAGCTTGCAGCCGGTAGATGGTAGCTTGCGTGGTGTCGATGAAGCCATAGAAACCAAGGCCAGAGCCCGGGCGCGCAGCCGAGAACTTGATGTAGCCCCCATCCGCCAGGCCCACCAGCTCTTCGCGGAAGGTCATGGTTCCCATGGCGTGCGTGCGCCATGTGGCTGTAAACGTGGACCCAAAGCCGAAGTGATAACGGGAGACGAATATCTCGTACAGCCCGTCATCGGCCTGGAGCGACAGGACGTTGCCCGAGTACCCAACAGCCTGAGAGGTGTTGTTGTTCGAGGAGTTTGAGACCTCAATCCCACCGGACACGGGGTTCACAACGACGTCGTCGTTGCCGGAACGTCCGACCAGTTTGCCGGATACCTGGCTCACTCCGTGAAGGTCGAACAGCGGCAGCTTGCCAATGATCTCCATCGTGTTCAGCTGAACTACGTAGATGCCACTGTTGTCGTCTGTCTTGCAATAGAACCGGTTGCGCTGCCAGTCAAAAGCCCCGTCGTCCGAGGTGAAGCCCCCATACGCCGACACATCCAGAGCGGTGGTCTCAAAAAAGCTGGCGTCGTCGGCGGGGTCGGAGAAGGCAATCTCTGCCGTGAACGCCGGCGGACGGTTCCCGAAGTCCTGAAGCGGGAAGCGCTCAAGGACCAGATACACAAGCCCACGGTGCGCCGGGGCGTCGCCACGATCAAGTTCAATGGCAGCGTCAGGCAGCTGCTCTTCCGTTCCGCGGTAGAAGCGGAAGTTGAGACCTTCTTTTGTGCCTTGGCCGGTTCCGGTTTTCTGGGAGTAGATAAGCTTGCCATCTGCCCACAGTTGCATGAGCTGCTTGGCTTCGCCTTCCGCAAACGCAATGGCGCAGGTGAGGAAGTAGTTGTAGGTCGTGTTGGTGTTTGAGACCTTGCCCCCGCCCTTACCCCCGGTCCGCGTTGTCGTAGAGACCTTTTCCTCTTCGATCTCCTTGGCCCAGATGATGTTGCCCTCCAGGCGCGCCGTCCCAAACGCAATCGGGATGCCCATGCCATAGGCGCTATCGGAAAGCGTACGCGACTCTAGGCGCGGGCCTTCAGAGGAGGTCTTGATATTTGGTGCGCCCACGTGTTAGTCCTCCACGCCGGGGTACTGGAAACACGCAACGGCTTTAGGGAGCCAGAACTGCATCGGGTCTTCGACGACGGCCTTGCGCACCACGTACGCGTGCACGATATGGGCTCGACCCAGTTTCTCCGTCACGATGGACGTGTGACAGGGGTACGTGCCCTCGCGCAGCACCAGGATGTCTCCAGGCTTTGCTTCTGTGATGGGCTTCTGGATGCCACCGCCTTCTTTGAAGTAGTGCAGGAAGGCGCTTCCGTTCGGATGCCGCTGGTAGTCGGTGCGGTCGTACCCGATGAGTCCGAGATTGTTGCCAACGCAGATGACCAGGCCAGCGCAGTCTACACCATCGCGAGTGCGGCCCTGGTGGACCCACCGCGTTTTGAGGTAGGACCGTGCCTCCTCTACAATCTGCGCCCGCGTTACCATCTGTCTGCCTACTTGGAGTTGGGGTAGCGGCCAAGCCAATCACGGCCAGGCAGGTACGGCTCTCCACGGAAATTGATACCATTACCCTCGGCAAAATTGACGCTGCCGCTCAGCAACCACTTTGCCTTGCATGTTGAATATCGTTTGTCGCAGCCCGGATAAACCCTGAGCCTGTCCCCGACCTGTACGTTGAAGGCCATCGGCATAAACAGGGTGAGAGTGCTTGAAGACTGCACCCAGTCTTTGACCTCCATGGCGGCTCCGTCGTTGTCTCCGGACTCAAAGACAACGGCTCCACCGTTAAACCAATCGTCGACCGCACGGCTTTCGGTGATGGTCACTGTGAACGTCTGATTGTCCGTGACCGTGGCTACCACCGCGTGACGTGTCCACGCCTGATAGGCTTTTAGCGTCGCCGTACCGTCAACGGTTGTGTTCCCGGGCGTCTCGTCGTACGTCGGCTGAACGGAAGCATGGGTTGTGCCTGCTACCGTGCACTCGTATATGCGGTTTTCATACTGGGCTTGGTCCAGGGCGCCAGAGTCAGTGACGACCACATAGAACTCGCCCACTGTAAGAGCCAAGGCGCGAGTCAGAACCGTTGGAGCAATAGGAACTTTGCACTTAGAAGACCCAAGATCGACCCGGCATTCCGGCTGGATGCGCTCGCCTACCTTCTGAGTAAGCGCCTGCTTAAGTCCTCGAAGCTCCGCGGTAAAGCGCCCGGACGGCGACAGACGCACGTCTCCAAGGAAGCCCTTCTTGAGGATGATTGTACCCTGACTTGTGTCCTGGTGGTTCACGACCAGGATAGTCAGGCGCGCGCCATTGAACAGTCCGCCCTTCACGTCTGCCATCGGAATAGCCGCGTCAGAGAAGAAGCCAACGATGTCCAGGTTATCCGTCGAGAAGTCGGCGGAGCATTTGACCGCGGTGCGCTCAAAGCCGGAGGAGCTTATGTACAGGTCCCCACTTATGGTGAGGTCCTTATCGTGATCCGTGAAAAAGTACTCCGTGCCGTCGCGCCGGACAATGCTCCAGCACGTTGCCAGGGAGGTGCATTCCTCAAGAAGATGGGTAGCCAGGCCGGACGGAACTGTACGCATCAGACCACATCCTCGGCCCGCAGCTCAAGGATTTGCAGCGTCGGAATTGCCCCGGCGTCGAAGTGCTGCAGGGTAATATCGAAGCTGTCCCGCTCGAAACGGACCGGCACGTCGAACTCGCCGGCCCATTCGATCACATGGCCGTTGGTGCCTGGCGTCACAAATGTGACGACGCCAGTGTTGTAGTTGATTGAGTAATGGGTCGTCTCGGTCAGGAGGACGTTGTTCCGCCAGATGGACACCGTGCCTTCCACAGGCTTTGTAATGGTGCGGGTGTACGAGTAGCCATCGTCGTCTTCATACGTGGCCGTCAGCTGGAAAGTCAGGTCGGCGCCATCCGCCGTCGCAAACTGCTGGCGCGCGACTTCAAAGTCCGACCAGTCTTTGAACCGGAACCCAAAGGCCCTGCCTTTGCGGGCGTAGAAGAACTTCAGCACCCTGGTGAAGTCGACCTTGCTCTGGATGCCATAGGAGATGTCCCACGAGCCACGGGACTGTGACCAGTCCTGGTTACGCTTCTCGGAACCGGACTTCAGGGTCACCACGGTCGTCTTGAACCCGGGACCGCCTTGAGCGCCACGCTCCACATCGTCTGGGAGTCTTGCGTCGTGAAAGCTCATGGTTATCTCCTACTGTTGGCGCGGCGCAGACGGCCTTCCGCTCGAGCGTCCATCTGGCCTTTGGAGGCATTGAAGGAGTCGGCGTCGGGAGTCTGAACATTCCACGTATTGTTGATGACTGTACGCCCTTGTCCGACGTCTTCACCCCGGTTGATGGCTTCAAGCGTGCCACGGTTGGCCTTGGTGGCGGCAGCGTTGACTACAAACTCTCCATTGGACAGGCGCTTGTTGCCAGCCAGGATGGAGTCCGTGCGCGATCCGCCAGCGCCTTGAACCAGGCCACCGTTCATGTAGCCTCCGGTCGGAGTCGAGCGGATTGGGGCAACGTTGGCAAGACCCGCAACAATAGCAGCCGCTGCAGCCGCGGCGCCGAGCGCCGGACCAACATACGGAATACTGGCCATGGCTGCATAAGCCGCGTTGGCCGCCTGGTAGGTGTTGACCAGGGCTTGAGCAACGGCGGCGGCTTTGCCGATGGCGGCAATCCTGGAGTTCCCTGACTTCTGCAGCTCAGCCAGTGATCCAAAGAACTGGTCCGCTTTGTCCAGTTGTTGCTTCTGGACGTTCTCGCGGATTTTCTGGATGGCGTCTTGCGCCTCGGCTTCGCTGATGACGTTCTTATCCCGGAGCTCTTTGACCCGGTCGTAGAGCTTCTGCTCGTTTTCCAGGTAGAACGTGGACGCATCGGTATAGCGGATAGCCGCGTCGACCGCCGAGTTGATGGCGTTGATGTTGGCGTTCTGCAGTTCCAGTTTCTGCCGGAGTATCTCGTTGCCTTCCACGTCCACCATTATCTTCTGGCGTTCGGCTTCGGACAGACGACCCTGGCTCTCAATCTCCTGCTCGGTCAGGCCGAGGTTCGACTGGCGACGGTTATCCCGCAGCTGCTTCTCGATCTGCATCACAGCCAGGGCGCCAGCACGCTGTTCTTCCGTCAGGCCGATGGCAATACGCTCCTGCTCGAGGTCGCGGATAGCTCCACCAACCAGAGCCGCACGCGCGCTGGCCAGGTCCGTAAGGGCTTTGGTGCGGCGCTCTTCTGCGTCGGCAGCGTCCTTGGTTGCCTGCGTTGCAGCGTCTTCCGCGGCCTCCAGGGCGTTTTTCTGGATGACCAGACCGGCAATGACCTGACCCTACGCCGAGTACCGATCGGTAAGGGGGTTGAGCCCCTGGGAAATAAGCTCGGCGGCAATATCCCGCTCGTCGCCCTGAGCAATGCCAAGCAGCAGGACTTGATCCCGCAGCTTCTGGATAGCTTCCGCCTGGCGCTCCCGCGCCTTCTTGGCTTCGTCCGCAGCAGCTTCGGCGGCGTTCAGGCGATAGACCTGAGACACCAGGTCCTTGATGCGCTGCGCCGTATCCGTGGCGCCGTCTTTGACCGGGTCCAGACCGGCAGCCAGGAGCGCAGCCATCTGCTCGCGCGCGAGTCCGGCAGGAGTGCGGAGAGTTGCCAGCTCCTCTGCCAGGCTCTTGATGGCCTTCTCTGAAGACTTCACGGCCTCTTCGCCGCCGCTCAGGACCTGAGCACCACGGTCCAGTTCATTCACGAACGCCGTCAGAGGTGCGGCTTTGAGGGTGTCAATCCTAGTTTGCAGGTCAGTCAGGGTGGCTTTGTACCCCTGCAGCGCTGTCACCGCGCTGTCAATGGTCTGCTGGGTCTGGTTGCCGCCAGTGAAGAAGTCAACAATTTGCTGGCCGCCGGAAGAGTTCAGGTCGCTCTGGGTCTGTTTGATGAGGCCTGCACGCTCCGCCTGCACTCGCTCCAGTTCCTGAGTGAGTTCGTCCAGCTTTGCCACCTGACGCGCACGTGCAAGGCCCAGAATGGCTCCGGTAAGGCCATCTACCTCGGTGCGAGTATCACCCAGCGCTGTCTGCGCTTTCTGCGCTTCGCTAGGCAGGTCCTTGAAGAGCGTGATCCCGTTGATCTCGGCAATGCTTTCGTTCACGTTCTCGATGACCGTGCGGCTACGTTCCGCCGTCTTGTTCATCGTTTCGATGGCTGCGGTGGCCCGTTCAACAGCTCCCTGGAAGGACAGGAAGCCGGCGGTCACAACGCCAAGGGTGATGAGCAGGATACCAAGCGGTCCGCCTGCCAGAGTGAAGGCAACGTTGAGGAGACGCCCGGTTGCAGTGCCAACGGCGCCAAGAGTGAACAGGGCCGCAGAGCCTGCGCCGGAAGTGACTCCGACCAGGGCGATTGACGCTGCAACGGCCCTAAGCGAGGGAACAACGCTTCCAATTGCCGTCTGAGCCAGCGCAACCATTGCGACCACCAGGCGGGACGCAATAACGACCGCAATGACCCCCAGTATGTTCGCCATGGTCTGGAGGTTGTCAGACAGGAAGATGATCGCCTGACCAAGCGATCGCGTGATGCCGAGCGACGAGTCTGCCTCGCCAACGAACTTGGTGAAGTTGTTGGTTGCAACCTCGAGCGACTGGCTCAGGGTCGGAACAGTCTTGGCAAAGCCTTCATCGACCGACTTCTCGGCCTGCTTAAAGGCGGACAGGATAATCTCTGCCGTGATCTTGCCTTCGGCGCCAAGGGCCCGCAGCTCTCCGCGTGTGACCCCCATACCTTTGGCGATAATGTCTGCGACAACAGGAAGCTGCTCGAGGACGGACCGAAGTTCGTCGCCGCGCAGGGCCCCGGACGCCATACCCTGAGACAGCTGGACCAGTGCAGCCGAAGCTTCCTGGGCGGTAGCGCCAGACAGGATGATCGCCTTGTTAAGGGTCTCCGTAAACTGGATGAGCTGGTTCTGAGAGACTCCGAGCTGCTTTGCGTTGGTGGCCAGACGGGCATAAAGTTCGGCCGTGGCCTCAAACGACCCGCGCGAGCGCTGGGCGACGGCGAACAGTTTCTCCGTCACAATGCTGAGTTCCGCCTGTCCAGACGTGACAGTGCGCAGGCGGTTCTGAATGCGGGTGTAGCTTTCGGCCAGGTCGGTAAGGCCACGAACCAGAAGCCCGACGCCGATACCTGCAAAAGTCCCCTGGATCAGGTTGCGGGTACGATCCGCCGCTGCAGAAACGCCTTGCAGCTCCTGCTTGACCTGCTGTGCCCCGGCCTTTACGTTGGACGGGTCCAGTTGGACTTTGATGTTGTAGATGGCCACGGGGTGAGTCGCCCCTTACTTTCGTTTGCGTTGGACCGGTCCAGTGTCAGGCGCTGGCGTAGCTGCCTGGGTCTTCTTCGCCTCGTCTGAGTTCCATTGAACGTACTCTGCGTCCATGGCTCTGATGACAGTGACGAACGGTGCGAGCATATCGTCGTCGAGACCGAAGCGCAACCCATACTCGATGATGGCAGTCCAAGGAATTGGCCCCAGACCGCCACTGAAGGAGCGGCAGGTGCTCAATTCCCAGAACGCTTCAAGGTAGAAAGTATCCCCTGGAAGAAGCTCAGGCTCCTCCAGAAACCAGTCGGGGAGGCGGCGGCCTTTACGCTCTGCCGCCTCCACCGAGAACCCGTCACGCCGGAGCCTTAGCTCCCACGCGAGACGGGCGGCTAGTTTTTTCCGTGCTGTTCCGTCGTTGTGACGTCCAGGCCGTCGGAGAAGTTCGTCGGCGTTCCGCAAAAGTTGCGGAGGTCATCAAAGATGAAGTTGTCGATGGCGCCCAGGAAGTCCGCGCAGTCAGCCTGGGTGAACGGAACGTCCTGGCCGTCTTCGCCGACGACGTCGCGCCAGCCGGTGATGATGTGAACCGGGTAGAGCTCGCGGTCCTCGTTGCGGTTCTCGGCGATGGTGGCGGCGTCGATGCGTCCAGCCTGGACCTTGCGCTGCAGACGAGCGGAGCGCTTGAGCAGGGCATTGAAGTAGCCCTTGTTGATCTCGCTGGCCGGTTTCACGATCAGGGTGGGGCTCTTGCCGTTCACAGTGATCTGGTGCAGGACGTACTCGACGGTCTTCTCTGCCGTCAGGTTTGCCTTGGCGATGTGGCCGAACTTACTCATGTGGTCTGTCTCTCCTGGACTGATGACGGGACGCGCCCGTATGGTCCGGTCAGAATGCACCGGCTCCCCGGCCTAGAACACCCCCGTTTACATCCCCTTCAATCCGGCGTATAATGAGCCATGGCCAGTTCCGGTCATGATGTTTGAAATGGAGACAGTTATGGCGAAAGCCACAGGAGACCAGGGCTCGGAAGAGCGAGTCTGGATCGAGCTTGAGTACCCCAAGGGCGGCGACGACGCTCTCGGTGAAAAACGGGCGAACCTGGCTAACAAGATGCTCGACCGTTTGGGCTTGCCGAGCGAACCGCCCTGCAAGACCTTCTGGTGGAACAAGCGGAAGAAGTGCTACTGCGTTACGATCGATGTGGCCGGCGGGTTTATGGAATGCGCTGACCATGGGCACTGGTTCCGCCTCTCGCACCTTGGAAGAGACTCGTAGCAATTCGTGATCGGCAAACGCTGGGAACGCTGTGTACTTTACAGTGGGCCCAGCGTATGCTTTCTTCATCAGCAACGGAGACACCCCATGCTTATCTACGACGTCCCGACCAACCAACTTGAGGCGCGTCTTGAAGCCAAGCGCGCGGAGGTCAAGCAGACGACCGACCCAGTCCAAAAGTTCCGGATTGCCTCGGACTGTTCTGTGATCGTCTCCGCCATCTCGTGGCGGAAGAAGTGGGTCGACAACAAGGAGGCACCCAATGGGAATTGAAGAACTATTGATGATCGAACCGCCGCCAAAGCCATGGGTTGTCGTGTCAAACGGCAAGCCCGTCGGCTACGGCGACACCCACGACGAGGCCTATGTCCACACCAAGGGCCTCAAGTTTTGGGCGATGTGGGACTGTACAGACCCCAAGAAGCCAAGGTTTGCAGGCGCTAGGGCGTAACGAGGAAGGCCCGTGGATTGCTCCACGGGCCTTCTTGTCGTACTCTACAGAGTAGCGCGGTGGGCTTAGCCCAGACCGCCCGGGAAGATCGAGACGCCGATGGACGAGCCGAAGGTCGCATCGCCGAAGGCTTGCGCCGTCGTGTTGATGAGAACCGACTCGTTGACGGGGAACTCCCGGTCGCCGCCGCCAAGCGTCAGCGAGGGAATATCCACAGCAATCACGCCGTCATCGTTCCGCAGGATGAAGTCCATCGTGCAGGTTTCGTTGGCGCGAACCTTGTCGATCACCGCCGAGTTGGTGAAGACCAGCTGAGCTTCGACGTCAATCTCGAAGTTGCCCGTGTTGATGAACGCCGCGCCGAGCTGGCCGAGGACTTTCTCGGGGCTCACGTTGTTGTTCATGGACAGGGTCAGCGACTTGAAGTCGGTCGACAGTCCAGTCTCGTCAGCTTCCTGGAAGCGGAGGCGAGCAATGTCCGAGCTCGTGTTGAACGCGCCGGTTTGCAGGGGTTCGGCCGCAGCGGAAGCGCCAGTCTTGCGCGAACCAGACTCGACCGGGTTTTCCGTGTCAGTGCCGATGAAGGCAAAGCCGACCGTTGCCTTGTCCGTCAGGGGCAGGTTGAACGACGCCGTGTTGGCGTAGTTGCCCATGGCGTACTGGGACATGTCGGCGCCAGGCGTCTGGGACAGGTTCGGGTATTCCACTTCGAAGTGGAACGACCGCTCCAGGTATTCCGACGAGCTGACGGCGACGTTGCGGATGTACTTCCCGAACAGAATGTCCAGGGTGGACGGGATCGTCGGGGAAGCAATCGCCAGGGTCGTATCGACCTTGTCGCAAATCAGGGTCGACGCCGACACCGAGCGGATACGCGCAAAGCCATACTGGTCGTTGGCAACGCTGTCCTGGAGCGCATTTTGACGGGCGCCGGCAGTGTTGTACGAACCAATGTGGATAAACTGGCCAGCAGTCAGTCCGGCCGTGGCAAAGGAGCCAACCGCCGAGACAATCGTGAGAAGACCGGCCGAGTAGGAGATGGTCAGGTCGGTCACGGCGTCCAGGAAGCGGAGACCGGCCAGCTCGAGCTGGGCATTGGTCGGCGACTCGTCAGCCAGGGCAGAGGTCACGGAGATGGCAGTGGCCGAGGTGGCCGGGTCCGCGTTGACTTCGTGCAGGCCATTGTTGGCGGTGTTCGTGAAGCCGCGCGCATGGATGAGCGAAGCAAACTCCGTGGCGGAGTAGCGGATTTTGACGGCCGCGGTAGCAGATAGCGCCGGGACAGTGAAGTCGTCGGTCGACGCAGTGGCTGCCGACGGGATGATGTCGCACTCCGAGTTGACCGCCGTCGAGAAGCAGAAGCCCTCGATGAAGTCGCGGAAAGCGCTCATGGTCAGGTCGTGCTCGAACTCGACGGAGGAGTCGAGGTCGGTCACAGTGCCCTTGCGGCGCTGGCGGTTCTTGCTGATCGGCGTACGGGCAACGGTCGTGATCGTTGCGCCGAAGGCGCCCATGCTGTTCGGTTCAAGCAGCTTCCAGCCGGAAGTTGCGGGGGTTTCCAGCGCCGTCTCGACGACGTAGCTGAGGCTGAGGTTGTTGGTCAGGACGCGACCCATGGGGAGTCTCCTTGGTTACTTGATCTCTTCGTAGTCGAAGTTGGCCTGAACGACCACTCCATACCATTTGCCGTCGGGGCCTGTCTCGCGCACTAGGACGTCCAGGAACGATACATCAACCGAGGCCAGCGTAACGCCCTCGAAGATGTTTCGCGCCTGGGTCGCCAGGTCGTCCGCGGATTTTACCCCACTGTTGATCGGGACGAACACCTGCACAAAGGCTGCGCCCAGGCTCCCGTACTTCCTGTTTCCAGCGGCTCCGAGAGTTCTCTGGGAGCGGCCTGTATGTCTCACCGCCAGGCGCACATAGGATGTGTTCTCTGCCGGGGAATAGGCTTCGTTGTCCAGGGCGATCGGAGTCGTGGCGCCCCAGGCCGTCACAAAGGCCGAGTAGATGGCCTCGCGCGCTTGGTTCATCGTCGCCATTTACCTGGCTCCTGCTACAGTCTTGACCGCAGTCTGGATGGCCATCTGGACAAACCCGGCTGGGGCTTGCTGAGATGATCCCTCGTTGAGCTTCTGAATATAGGGGACGTTGTTGGTCACGAAGATCGGTCCCCTTGTCAGCTTGTAGCCAGCGAGTGCTGCGCGTCCTTCTGTTTGTCTACGTCTTGCGGCCGAAATGTCGGCGGCGTCATTCGGTTGGCCCACGTTTGCTTCGTAGGCCTGGGTGATACTCGGGACCCAGTTTGCTCGGGCCCAGCCGAGGTCTACTGGAGTGGCTTCGATCAGGTTGGCGGTTACTTCCAGGGAAAGCCGGATAATCTCCCTTTCGGAAAACTGCTCCAGGCCGCCAACAATTATCCGGATTTGCGGATCGTCTGCCACCTAGTCCTCCAGGGGGTCGCTCTCCTCGTTGCCCATGTCCACGATGGCCTGCTCGAGACGTGCTTCACGGTCAGAGCTTTCCAGCTCATTCCATTCGGCGGCGCTCATGCCAGAGGCCTTGTGGGCGTAGACCACGACGTCGCCCAGTTGAACCATCACACCTGGTTTGATCTCAACGTGGTCAGGCTGGACGTCGGAGCCGAGCAGCATCGTGTCGTTGGACTGATCGTCCTGAGCCTGTGCCGCAGCCGCAGCTTCTTCGGCGGCCTTCGCCTCAGCAGCTTCAGCCGCCTGCTTGTCGAGCAGTTCTTGGGCCGCCGATGTGGCTGCGCCCTTTGACGTGAAGGTCTCGGTCAGGCCTTTGACGTTCCATTTGCGCTGGGCGCCGGAGACCAGTTCCTCGGCCGTGGCCGGCTTTGCGGTTTCCTGGGACGGCTTGACCGTTCCGTCCAGGCGCATGTGCTTGGCGCCAGGGTTGTTGCCGTCGAACACCGCAAGCTCGATGGTCTTGGCTTCCCAGAACAGGCGGAGCTTTTTGGGGTTGTCGAGAAGCGATTGGGGGCACAGCGCGCCCACCACAGTCTCTTCTCCGCAGAAATTGATGCGACGCCGCCAGATGTACGCCGCGCCTTTTGTGAAGCGCTGGCGATAGTGCCGCAGCCTGGAAACTTGGCGCAACGGGGCGTTCTTGACCTTCTCGCTCATGAGACATCCTCCTTGAGGGAAGTCTGGCCGGTCAGACCAGACGAGCACTGCTGAATTTTCTACTGAAGCGGCCCGCCGCGGTGCAGAACCGGGCGGGCCAACTCAGTGCTAGGCAGTCAACCGTTAGGCGACGATGCCGTTGAAGAAGTAGCCGAGGTCGGCTGACACCTTCTTCTGGTCGTAGGCGGCCTCGACCTCGACGCGGTCCGACTTGATGTTCTGCATCCACCACTTGGAGATGTTGATGCCGTTGGCGTCGCTGCCGAGGAGTCCGGTCCAGCTGAAAGTGTAGCCGGCGGAGGGAGTCATGATGCCCGGCGTGGGCGGCTTGTAGGTCAGGAGGGCGTGCTTGCCAGCGATGAAGCTGTGCGACGCCGACTGGCCTTTGACAGCCGTGTTCTTGATCGCCTTGGAGACCAGGACCTCGTCAACTTCGAAGAGGTCGGCCAGGGTGACCAGGTTGGCACGGGCCGCGCCGCTCGTCTGACCGCGATCGATACGGCCGACGATGTCGGGGTGGTCAAGCAGGGTGTCGTAGGTCACCTTGCCGAGGGTCAGCGTGTTTGGCTCCATGCCCGTGCGCTCGAGCACGTAGCGTTTGCCCTGGCGAACGTCCTCGATGGGGTTCGAGTTCGCATCATTCCACTGGAGCTTGTCGTTGTTCGACGCGTTGGTCGGGTCGAACGACGCAGCAGCGGTGGCGCCAGACGAGACGCCGTCAGCGACGAACGTCCAGATTGCACCAGGCGCGCCGGCCGTGAAGTAGGTCGTGACCCAGTTGACTTCGCGGTTGATGAGGGCCTTGTGCGTGACGAACAGGGTCGCCTCGCGGTCCATATCAAGCGGGTTGTCGGAGTTCGCACGGACCTGCGCCGGGATGTCCTTGTGGAAGGCGCGGACCTTGGCGTAGTACGTGTCGTTGCTGATGGTGTACGAACCACCAGCGGACTCGGTGCCAGGCGCACGCTCGGCCATCTCGTCGCGGTTGAACTCGCCGCGGTCAAAGGTGAAGTACGAGTCAGACTGCTTGGACACCGGGACCAGAGGGAACACCTTGGCCGCGATGAAGGACTCGTCCGACTGCACGAATGCAATCGAGATGTTGGTGAGCGGGCGGTTGACGTGGACGTCCGACCGGCTCGGCTGAGTGAAGGACTTACGGAAGCGGCTCATGGGCCTTTTCTCCTTGGTTCGGCCATTACAGGGCCAGGGTTGTTTGTCTGGAGGTACTCCCTGGCTTTAAGGGCCAGGGAGACCAGGCTCATTAGGCCGAGTGAGGTGCGGCGACGATCTGGAAGAGAACCGGGAAGATGTCCCCGTCCGCAGCAGACTCGAGGGCGATACCGACAGCCATCGAGTCGACGGCCAGGGCACCGACACCAGTGACGCCGGCGACGCGACCCGTGGTCGTGTCGGGGACAATCAGCTGGCCAGCAGTGATCGAAGCGCCGGCCTTCATCAGGCCGATGCCACCGCCCGAGATGATCGCAACCGGGACCGCGAGGCCATCGGTCGTGATGTCGGTGCGAGGCTCTTCAGCAAGGACGCCAATCGGCGACTCCGTGACGGCCGTGGTCTTGATGACCTTGCCGACGCCACTGTCGTTCTCGACTTGCAGCAGCTCGAAGACGTCGCCACGGAGGTCTTCCCCGGCGATCATGGTCACAACTTTGACGTTCTGGAAGCCCTTCATGGGGGTATCTCCTTGAGTGGGTCTGGCCGGGGGTCAATCAATCGCCCCGGCCAGGGGGTTGGTGGATCGCTTAGGCGCCCAGCAGGGTTACTGCTTGATCGCTTCGGCGTAGAGCTCGGCGCCGCGGCGGGTCTTGAGGACCGCGTCCATGGCTTGCGCGTCGGTGACGTTCGGGTTGGACTTGACGTAGGCTTTCGCCAGGGTGTCCAGCTCGTCGGAAGCGTCCTTGGCTTCCGGGGACTCGAAGGAGTCGCCAGCTTCGCCAAACGACTTGCCGAGTTCGACCGACTGGGACTTCAGGGCTTCGAGCGAACGCTTGCGCGCGCCTTCGTCCTTGATGAGGTCGATGGCCTTCAGCATCTCGATGTGGTCAGCTTCCGAGCCAGGCAGGTTGGCGATCTCGCCGGCGCGCTTGGCGTACTGGGCGTCAGCAGCGATCTTGTTGGCTTTCTCGATCTCGCCGGCCTGATCGTCAAGGCGCTTGGCCATGTTGACCAGGATGGGGTCGTGCGACTTGGTGTAGACCGTGCCGTCCTTCGCCGTGTAGACGGGAGCATTCGCGGCCTTGGCCAGGTCAGCAACAGCCTTGACGATCGAGTCGCGCTCGTCGGCGGACTTGGCAAGGAAGGCCGAACGATCGGCTTCCGGGAGGGCGTCGTAGTGGCCCTTGTGCGCGGCAGGCAGGGCGGCGATCGCGTTGGCTTTTGCCAGGTCAGCTTGAAGCTGGGCAATCTGCTCAGGCGTCATGGGGGAGTCTCCTTGAGTTGGATCGGCGTTCTTGCCGATGGTTTCCACAGTGTGGGTGTGGCCAGAGGCCGCCCCGATCTCGATGCTTCCGTCGGAGCGCCTGATCCAGGGATGGCTGTGGCCATGTGACCACGACGTCTCCCCGGCGTGAAGCTCTCCATTACCATGGTCCAGGTAGAGAACGTGGACATGCCCGTCGACCTCGGTCGAGAGAGCTGCCCGCTTCACTATTTGGTTCTGGTCGGAATTGTCTGGCGCGGCGTCGTACCGCTTCATGATCGGGGCCGTTGCGCCCTCTTGGGCAGGAACGTCCACGCCGCTGATCTCGTTGATCTTCAGCACTCGCATGATGCGGCGCTTCTCGGTGGTTTGTACACCAGCGTTTTTCTGAAACTTCTCGTTGGCGCGCATTTTATTCGACCTCTTCGTCCTCGACGCGTTGCCCGCCAATCGAAAAGCCGGTGTACGTACCGTCCTTGAACTTGGCCAGCATTTCAGCGTCGGGCTGCATTGCGATGATGAGACCTGTCTTCTTGGTCACGATGCCGAGAGCCTCGGCAATTTCCGTCGTGAGCGGGAAAGCGAAAACGACCTGGCCGCTTTCGTCGCCCTTCTGGTGCATGTCGCGCGCCAGGCGGGAGTTCTTCATGAAGTCTGTGGCGGCTTTCAGCATCGACGCTTCCGGGATGTGATCGCCCTGGAGGTCGAAATAATCCTCGCCGTCTTCCTTGCAGACGATCGCGAAGCCAAGCACGAGGCCGAGGTCGTCGTCGACCTTCTCAACCTTTACGTAGGTCTTCTTGATTGTCATGGAAGCACGCCTGTTCCCGTTGGTGTGGGTCAGGCGTCAGGATGACGCAGGCCTAAACTGGGTGTATGCCAGCAATCCCAACGTTTGAAAGGGACAGGCCAGGTGAGGCGACGGCGCGCAACGGGATCGAACCGCCACACCCGTCACTGTTGGTCAACTAGGCCAACCCTGGGCTTGTCAGGGTATGTGGCCGACCGGTTCATGGATACCCGGTCCTAACCTAGTGGCCGTCGCCTCGCCTGGTCTGTCAGTGCATTCGGCCGCCGACAACGCGAAGGAGCGGCGCTGGTGCTTTGCCGAAGGTCATGCTGGCTATACGTTCGTCCGCCAGCATCTGGACAAGTTCAGGTCCAAGAGCTTTACATGCGGCGTCCAGGGCTGTTTCGAGCTGATCGAGTACCGCAACGCGCGGGTCTTCTGCCATTGTTTCAGGCGTGTTGCTCATGTGTGATGTCCCTTAAACCGTCCGTTTGCATAGCCTATTCTATCCTCGTACATAAACAACCCAGCAAATAGGACATTCCCCTCAATTGATGGCATAATGGCAGGTAACTATTAAGGGGAAAGGGCGTATATATGAGGTACACGCGGAATGCTTCCGAGTGAAAACAGTGGAGACTAACATGGCCAAGGCCGCATCTGGAACTATTGGTGAAACCGTCCGGCACCTGCTTGCTCGCAAGCGCCCGCTAACCTACACCCAAATCATCGAAGCCGTCAAGGAGAAGCACCCGGGCGCGGCGACGTCGCGCGACAGCGTGCAGTGGTATGCCTCGCGCATGCGTGCAGAAGGCCTCGAGCCCAACGTGAAGCTCGCCGGCTAGCCTTTCCCTAACAAGGGAGCATAACGTAGAGGGCCCGCGGCTAGCGCCGTCGGGCCCTCGTGCCGTTTACCGGCAAATTACCGGAACCACGTCAGCGGGTTCCACCACGATTTTCCGTTGTCCGCCTTGATGGCTTCCACGGCGGCGTCAGCGTCTTCCGCGCTGAGCGTTGAGGCGTCGACAGCCGCAACCTCTTTTCCTTGGGTTGCAACCTTGAGAGCCATGGCTGTTTCGACCAAGAGTCCCCGCAGCTCCGTTACCTGAGAAGTCAGCGCCACAGCTTGGGCCTTGGCCTGGGCTGCTTCTCCTTTAAGTTCCTCTAAAGACTGCTCGGCTTTGCTGGCGCGCTCTTCCATTTCAATTGCCCGAGCGGCGGAAATTATATTGAACTCTGCCAGCACGTCTGGCAAAGTAATGCCTTCGCGCACGGCGACTTGCATGTCCTTCTGGACTTCCTGGCCAACAACGCGAGTGCCATCGTCAAACTCTTTGACTGTAACCCGGTTGACAAACGCCCCAAAGCCCCGCTCCGGCTGATTGACGTCGTGCAGCTGGGCATAGAAGGTTGTCGAGTAGGTTTTTTCTGTGAAGGCCATGACTTTTTCCTAACTATTACGGGATGGTTCCGCCGGCCGACATGTTCCATGTAGAACCATCGTACCGGAAAGAAACCCATTGTTTTGTGGCCGTCAGAGACACAGTGGTCCCGCCAACAATGTCCCAGTTGAATGCCCCGGTTCCAAGTCGAGTGATTGTAACCACGTCTCCCGCCTTTGCACCAGTTGTTCCAAGTGTGTAGGTGCGAAGCGCCGTGAGGGTCGCGTTGCCGCGAACATGAGCTCCACCGCCGTATACGCTGTAAGTGGCCGTGTGAGCCCCGTCCGTCGCAATGGTGGCGACCCCGCTCACCGCTTGCAGGTTCGAGCTTACTACGTTCCAGACGGTGCCGTTGAACTCGTAGAGGACCTGGTCGCCAGCAACGCGCAGGATGGTTGTGGTGTTACCCACGATAGACCAGTCAAAGGCACCGCCACCTTCGCGGCGGAAGCTCACGCGGTCGCCGTTCTGCGCGCCAACCGTATCGAGGGTGGCCGTGCGTGCGGCAGTCAGGGTGGCGTTTCCAAGAACGTGGTCGCCGTCGGTGTAACGCGAGTACGTGAATGTGTGCGTCGCGTCGGTGGACTTGGTTGTGACGCCGCTTGGACGCGGCAGGTTGTAGGCCACCAAAATCCAACCGGCGAGAGCGTACTCGAACTCGACCCAATCGCCAGGCTTCGAGAGGATGGATGTGGTCGCGCCGACGATAGACCAATCAAAGTTGCCCGTGCTGTACCGGCAGACACGGACACGTGCGCCCACGACGACGTTGGTCGTGCCGAGGGTGTACGTGCGGGCGGCAGTGAGCGCGGTTGCTGAGCGAACGGTCGGAGCGTTCGTGAGGTAGTTCCATGTGGCTGTGTGCGCTGCATCGTTGGCGATGGACTCGACGCCGCTCTGGTGGACCCGAACCCAGTTGGTCCCGTTGGAGAACAGCAAACCAGCGCCCGCAGCACCAGGAGTCGGGCCCAGGTCCGAGCAATGGATGATGCCGGTCGTCGTGATCGTGGGCAGAGTCGCAATCGTGTAGGACCGAGGCCGCAGGATGCGGTTCGAGTCGATGACGACGTTTGCGCCGTACATGGACAATCCGGTGGCATACTGCCAGCGCATGAAGTCGGTAAGCGTAACGCTGCCGGCAGGAGACAGGTTGAATGTTACCCTTGTCTCCATGTCGGTCGAGGAGGGCGTTGCAGCAAGGACTGCCGGGACCATGGAAAACCCGGATTGGAACGTAGTGCCATCATGCCCGGCCCACGTCAGGCTTCCAAGCTGATCCAGCGAGGTGACGACTGCTGGCGATGCCAGGCTGCCTCGTGCTTTCCCGAAGATGATGTTGGGTCCGCCAGTGTTTCCCTGGTATCGGCGCCAGTTAGACGAGCCAGTCGTCCCGTCGGCGTTGATGTTGAGCGCAGAACCGCCCGTGATGTTCGCGGTCAACATGGAGCCAGCAGCGGGGTTGAGCGTGAGTGCAGCACCGCTTGAAGGAGTGATCGTCATGTTGCCGAGGAAAGCGTTGGACGATGCAGAGAGGTCCGCAATGTTCATGGCGAGCAACGTGTGCTCTGCCCATGCGCCGGCAGCAGTCGCGCCGATCACGCCACGCGCAGTCGCGTTGACCAGCTTGTCAATGCCGAGCGTGTTAGCAGGCACCATGCCGTTCGTGAGTTGTGTGAACGCCAGTGCGTCTGCGATACGGGCAAGCAGGCGGTCATTTGTGGTGGCGGGGATGTCAGTGCGTGCGCCAGCAGCTTGCGCGCCGAGGACCGACATTGCCGCAGCGTCTACAAGCTTGTCGAGCCCGACCGTGTTAGCAGGCACCATGCCGTTGGTGAGTTGGGTGAAGCCCACTGCATCCGCCACGCGCGCAAGCAGGCGGTCATTGGCCGAGGCCGATATGTCCTGGGGAGTTGCAGACGCGTTGGTTGCGTTGCCCTTTACAGACAGCGCCGGGGCGTTTTCAAGTTCAGCGTTGGAGATGGAGCCAGCAGGTACGGCGCCCGGGCCGATGCTGACGCCAAAAGGGCCGGACATCATACCACCAACCTCGCCCAGACTTCAGTGTTCTCGTTGTCCAGTAGTCCTCCGTAGGTCATCAGACCGCCAGACGGAGGGATCAGGTAGACCGGAGCCACCGCAGCGGCCGTTTCGCCAGGGCTGATGAACGCCAGCTCCACGTCAAAATCCGTGTAGCCCCCAAAGCACCTGCGCAGGCGGTCAGCCTGGGTGGCGGAGAAGGTCAGGACCTGGGTGAAGGTGGAGGAGTTGAGCGAAGCGCTCTCGACGACTGCGGAAGCATCCGGTGCGCCAACAATTACTGCGCCTTCGCGCTTGCCCGGTTTTGAGACATGGAGCACCAGGGACATGACTTCACTCTGTTTGCTGGGTTGCAAACTCGAAAGTGCGTCAACGATACTTCCACGTAAACCCTACGGATCGAGACGTGTTGATAGCACGCACCGGCATTGAACCGTCTCGGACGCTGGTGCGTCGGGGTCGCCGGGGTATTTCAGCGGACCGTCGGCCCCTGGAAAGGTCTCACCGGTCAGTCGCACCAGGCCGCTCAGGTGGCGGTGGGAGTCCCTGGTGCGCTTGTCCCTGGCGGCAATCCACTTGTGCTTGACCTCTGCCTGGCCCAACGCACCGGTCTCGAAGGCCTGCTGGTACATCTCCAGGGTGCCCTGGTGGACTGACCGCAGGGCCTCTGTCCGGCCGATAACCTCGGCCCTGTACTTGATGTACCGCTCCCGGTAGCGGCCGACCATGAGGTCAATCTGTGCTTTGGTCAGCGGCTTGCTATCTCGGAGCGCACGGGCTACGGTACGGTCAAACCGACGGTCCCGACGCTTGCGCTGCAAGGCTTCTGCGCTGTCACCCACTCCACGACCAGCGCCTTCCAGCATCCGGCGGTAGTTCCGGACAGCGGCTTCCTGCCGTTGAGTCAGGCCGATGGCGTTCCTGAAGTTGCGGGCCTGCTCGCGCGGATTGGCGCCTTCCTTGATGCCCTCGGTGATGGCTTGCCTTACCGCAGCTTTCTGTTCCGCGGTAAATTCCCGCACCAGGCGAAGCTTGTTCTCCTGCATCATCGCGACGGCGCGGTAGTTGGTCTGGTCGAAGGAGACTTCCACAGTCAGTGCGTTGGCTGACAGCCAGGCGGCGGTGTCGCGCGCGGCAATGGAGAGCTGCTCCCCGTAAGTGTTCCCGATCTTGATGGCCGCACGATCAACGGCCTCGAGCGCCTCCTCGAGCTTGCCGGCCTCTAGCAGGTCGGCCAGTTCGTTCAGGGTGTACTCGTCAAGGATGAGCTGGATGGCTTCCTGGAAGACCCGGCGGAAGCGGCGCTCCTGGATGGCGATAAGGGCCTCGATGCGAGAAGCCGGGTCCGTCGCGCCCTTTGGTTTGACGGCCATGGGATTACCTCTCGACGCGCAGCGAGTAAGTCGCCGCAGCAGGGTCCCTTTTTACCGTCAAAATTCTATACTTGACGCCCTCGATAGTGACCTTATCGTTCTCTGCTGGCACCTGAGCGCCTTCGATCGAGTCCCCAATGAGCGTGACGTAGCGCTTGATCTTGCGCACCAGGGAGTCGCCGTCGTTGCCCTGGCCGTCCTGGGCGAAGTTCTCTTCCACAAACCCCCTGGCCGTGTAGTCCGTCTCGGTCGGGTTGGTGCCGGAGGTGAGCTGGCCAGAGGTACGTGTGCCCGCACTGACTTTGTGCAGGGTGGCAGGGATCAGGTCCTGGGCCATGGCCGAGTTGATCTCGGCGGCGATGTCTACGCCAAACAGGGTAATGCTGGACATTACTTCTTCTCCACTTTGTCCAGCCAGGCGATTATGTCCGCCTTCTGGAAACAGGCCGTCACGTCCAGTTTGCCGTCAGGACGCTCCTTGACTGTGCAGAGCAGCCCGAGCGGAGAACCCTGGCGCGTCAGGTGCACCGAGTCGCCGAAGCGCGCGTTGCCAGGGCGGATGATGGTCAGGTAAACGTGCTTGGGACCGCCCGTGCACAGTTTCCGCATCTCCCGGGGCGTCACGGGTAGCCATCCGTTATCGGGTAGACCCTGGAGTCCTCGAAGGACGACTCGGTGTCAGTACCGTAGGCAACCATACCAACGCTGGCCGATGTGACAGAGTTCGCGAGCCAGTATTGCAGCAGCGCCCAGGCCGTTTCGTCCTGGAGAGGCACACCGGTCGTCGGGCGGAAGAACTCAACCTCCGCAGAACCGGCTTTCACCTTTTTCTTGTTGCTTCCCGACGTACCGGCGTTGCCGGCTGCCGGGGTGATGGCCATTGTGCCGGCCAGGAGGATGGTGGCGTTCTGGATGTCGAGAGGAACTTCATCGTCGGGGACAGTCGTGCCGTCCGGGTACGTGAGACTTGTCCGGCCCCACTGGTTTGCCTGTACGGAGCCGCCGGTCTTGTCGCCGCTGTAGCTGAACAGGTCCAGGCGCCTGGTGGCCGCAACCAGCAGGGCGCCTTTCTGGTCCGTGGTCTTGGCGGCCCAGGTCGTGCCACGCACGGGGTCAACGGCCAGGTACTGGTCCGCTTCCGTTACGCTGGCGTAGGCGGTGTAATCCACCGTTGCAATGGTGATGGTCGAGATGGTCATTCCTGGCCTCCGTCACGCTCGTCGGCGTCCGTCGATTTGTCTTCCTTCGAGCCTGGCGCCTTGGGATCGAGCCCGGCCTTTGCCCTGGTTGCGTCCATCGAGGCCTGCTGAGCATCCCGCTGCAGCATCATGTCCTCCTCGATCTCGTCGAGCAGGTCTTGCGGCGTGCGGCTGATGCCGAGGAGGTCCCTGATCTCGCCGACAGCCGGGTCGCGCATGTCGAGGGTTGCGCCGGCCGTCGCCAGGTCTTTCAGGGCGGCCGTGATGACCTCGACGTCCTGGTAGGACACGGCTTCGACGCTGGGCTTCGGCTTGAGCTTGCGGTCCCAGCCGTTCAGCATGAACAGGGGCGTGAGCAGGTCGTCCCCGACCGCTTCGCAGAGCTCTTTGAGCGTTCCGTTCACCAGCATGAAGAACGACTGGGTCTTGTCCTTGCTGAGCGCGTGCGAGCCGGTGCTCGACTCGCCAAGCAGCAGCTGTTCGACGCCGAGCACGCGAGCCATCTCGCGGTTCACCCGGTTGATGGCCTCTGCGACTTCTGCCTGGCCGGTCGAACCGGCTTTGAGCAGCTCGAGGTCCCATTGCTTTTGCGCCGAGGGGCTGGCCTTGTCGTCCTGGGTCAGGTACGGCATGGAGTCCAGCATCATCCCGAGCTTGGGGCCCTTGATGTGGTTCTCGACAAACTCGCGGAGAGGCCCTTCGATCCGTTCGCGATCGGCGGCGGAGATGGAGCCATCCTTGACCATCTGGGCCAGTTGTGTGAACGGCCCACGGCCCACCGGGATGCCACGGAGGTCAGTCTCGAAGCCGACGCCTTCCAGTTGCTCGTAGCGTTCCAGGCGCTTGGCAGGTCCGGCCAGGTGGCGGAAGATGCCGAGGCCTTCCGGGCTGTCCGACAGGGTGTCGTCGACGACGTACAGGCACTTCCCGCGCGGGAGGTAAATCTCCCTGGAGTCCTGGGGCGACCGTTGCAGGATGCCCAGCACATCGCCGTTCTCGTCGACGTCCCAACGCTCGATCGTCTTTTGCGGCCTTGGCCGAATGTCAGCCATCGTGATGACTCCGTCATCCCGCTTCTTGGCTGTCCATTCCTGAACGCTGAAACCGTAGAACCTGTACATGGCCGCGCGCCGGATGACCCGGTGCCAGGGCGTCTTCGGGTCCGAGAAGAGCAGCTGCTCGCACAGCTCGGCCATCTCGTGAGCTTCGTCCTCGTTGACGTCTTCGCCGGTCGCCGGCTGCATTGACCAGCGCGAGCTGGCCGTCAGGTTGAGGAAGTACCGCACGCCAGCGCCGACAATGCTCGTGTTGGCAAGCATGTCACTGTAGGTCTGGTATCGCCGGGAGCCTTTGAGAGCCGAGGAGCCTTCGCTGTCCTGGACCCAACCGCCATATACGGCTGTACCCATCGCGCCGATAACCTCGTAGGGGGTCACGCGATTGGGCTTGGAGCCGGTGGCGCGCGAAGAGGCCGCGCCGCGCAGTCTGTCAAGGATTGAGGCCATGTCTGGGGTCCTGGCTGGTCAGGTTTCCGGCCAGGATGTGCCAGCGCTCAACTGGGCGCAAGCCATTATTGCCCTGCCCCCTGGTAGTCACCCAGGGCGACGGTCCTGGCGCCCATAATGGCTATGCGTCCGCGCCTGGCTTTGCGGTGGGCTTCCACGGCGTAGCGGCAGGCGTCGATTACGTGGTTGTCCCGGTCAGCCAGCTCTGGCAGAACTTCGTCCGTGATCTTGTCGACCTTGTACTGGTAGGTGTCCAGTTCGTCGATGGTGTGCGTGCAGCGCGGATGGACGACGATGTCATGGGACTTCATGAACTCGACGCCTTCCTCGACCGACTCGGCGCCCTTGACGGCCCGGCGGATACTGAAGCCCCGCTTTTCCATGTACGAGATGGTCTCAGGCCGTGCGGAGTCAGCCGTGATGAGCCCCTGCATGACGCCTTTGAGGCCGGGGTGGCTGTGCTTGTTCTCCCAACGCGGACCGGTCGGCCATGTGTCCGTGCCGGCGAACAGGCTCGGCGTCTCGTCGATCTCGCAGCGGACCTTGTAGGCCTCCTCGGAGATGTAGAGCTTGCGACCCATAATCTTGCACTTGATGAGCACGGTTGGGTCGACCGAGAAGCCCCAGTCGGCGCCCCAGAGCCAGGACTCTTCGCTGGCTTCAGCCTCCGCGTCCAGGTCGTCAATGTCCCAGTTGGTGAAGACCTTCGTCTCCTGGCGGCTGAGCGGTTCGCCCTCCCAGACGTGGCGCCACTTGTCCCGGTCGCGCTCCATCATCCAGAGCATCTCTTCTTTGAGCGGGCTTTCGTCAAAGAACGGGTTATTGCGCCAGCTCACTTGCTGGATATAGCTGTTGGGAGGCGGGGTGCCTCCGAGGAACATGACGTCCACCGGCGCCTTGATTGATGACCTGTTAAAGCTGAAGATCAGCTGCGAACCAGGGCGGCGGACAGTAGGAGTAAGCAGGTCCAGGGAGACCTGGCTGCATCGATCGGCTTCCTCGACCCAGGCGCCGTCCAGGCCCTCCATCGACTTGACCGAGTCGGGGTTTGATCGCAGGCCGGCGAATAGGAACATGCTTTCGTTGGGCCCGGTAATGCCTTCCTTGGTGACATGGAAGCGCTTTGAGAGGTCCATTTCCTTGATCTTGTCGGCCAGCAGCTGCATGGACGACGTCGCCAGGGACTTTTGAATCTCCCTGGCGCAGAGCCAGCGCAAGCGCTCCCGGTCGGCCCGGTCAATGAGGCTTTCGGCAATGTTGTGGGACTTGGCTCCACCGCGGCCGCCATGCAGGACCAGGTAACGAGGCCTGGGGTGGCAGAACTCCTTGTGGAACCTCTCCGCCAGCGCTTTATCCCCGCCAGTGGCCTTGAGGCATTCCTCATAGGTCAGCAGGGGATCATAGAAGAGCGGCTGGAATTTCCTGGAGACCTTTTTAGGTCTGAATACCACTGTCCTGGCCATGTCAGGTGTCCAGCGGATCGTCCTGCGGCATCTTTCCGTCTTCGATGTCACAGAACTGGAAGACTACCCTGGTACGGGGCTTGCCTTCATCGTCTTCCTCGGTCGACACGGTCACAGACCCGCCACCCTTCTTGCCACCAAGCACACCGGCCGTCTCGGCGAGTGCACTGAGCAGTGGATCACTGTGCTTGCGCACCGTTAGCGGAATGGGCTCCAGGTCATCGTCGAGCATCACGCGCCCGGTGTTGGGATCGTGCTTGTACATCACCCGGCCCTGGAAGATCACGGGTTCCTCGTAGCCGTCGCGCCCCCGACGGACAACTTCGTTCATCAGGGAGGCTTTGAAGCCCTCCATGGCGGCCTTCCAGGCGGCTGCGAACTCGGGGTCGTCCCGACGCCAGTTGATCTGGCTCGTGTAGGCTATGCCGGCATCGATGGCCGCGGCGGCGTAGTTGCCACGGACCTGGAGCGCCTTGAGGAAGACCTCCTGGCGAGCTTCTTTGGCTTCGGTGGTGGTTGAGAGACCCATGCCGGCCAGGATGCGCTGGCCTATGACTGGGCGCAAGCCAGCGTTATACGAGCCGGATGTCGAAGTCCCCGGAGCCTGGCAGGAAGGCCACTTCTATGTGTTTTCCCTGCATGACCGGTAAGGCCAGCTCGAGGCTGGATACCGTAACCCCCTCGGAGTACCTAGACAGTAGGGCCATGAAGGCCATTTCCACAGACTTAAGCCTGTTCAGCTCTAACTGCTCGGTGGTCAAGGCTGGCCGCTCGGTCATCCGTTAAGTCCTTTCCAGCCTTTGGCGCTCAGTCCGCCGATAGCCTTGAGCGCCACATCAAGCTCAAAGGGGTCCAGGGTGATGGTCTGGACAGCGCCTTTACTGGACACCGAGAGCTGCAGCTTTCCATCGGGAAGACCGTAAGCTGTTGCCCTGACGTTCTTGCCGTTCGGCCTGGTCCGTTCCTTCTCGAACATCATCCTTTGTACGTCCTGTCTGAGGGGTTGGTAGGATCGAAGCCATCGGGCGCCGGTACGTTCTCGTTGTAGCTTCCCCAGGGGTTCTCGCGCGGGCCTTGCCTACGGGTATGCCTGGCAGTCAGGCTCCGAGGGTCCGGTGTGGCCTCCTGGCGCATCAGGGGTAGGTTCTTCGGCTCGGCGCGCTCAGGGGTCCGGTACAGGACGTCCTCCTGGGCCCAGTTGGCGTCCGGGTCGGGCCGATCCATGCGCCTGGGGTCCCGATGCTTGGCCGTCATCTCCACCAGCAGGTCACTGATGGTGCGCAGGCAGTCCTCCTCGAAGACCGTGGGGAAGCATGGCTCGAAGGCGTACTTGCGCCAGGCGTTGTTCCACTGGATGATCCCCAGGCAATGCTTCCCATCGGCCGTCCAGACAGCTACGCGCCTGGTCTTGAGATGGGCCGGCGTAGTGACCTCCTGGAAGGACAGCCAGGACCTGGCCTTGGCCACACCCTCCTGGCCTGGGAAGCGATCGTTACCAGCCATTGATGCGGTTCCCGTCCTTGTCGACTGGCACGAAGAGCATGGGCGGCCGGTTGTTCTTGATGGACGTGGTAGCCATCAGGTAGAGCCGCAGGGCGCGAGAGCTGAGTTTCACTAGGGTTCTCCCATATGGTAGACCAGGCGTCGCATGATCGCCAGGCGTGAGTCGTAGTCAGGCTCGAACAGGAAGGCGTGGCAGCAGCTCATGTCCGGGCAGTGTTCGTCGTCCGTCTCGTTGTGGTAGGGCTTACCGGCCACCCAGCTGATGAGCTGCCGGATGACCCTGGCGCGATAGAGGCGCCTCGAGTGTACTGCTTCGGACTCTCCGCTCACCACGTTTCATCTCGATCCAGCCGGGTTCGGTCCCCAGGATAACCACCTGGCGCCTGGTCGTACGCCGCCAAACGGCCCACCAGGGCCGAGGCGTCTCCAGGGTCCATATGGCTACCACTTGACGTCCTCCCCGTTGATCCACCGATGAGCCTGGTCGCTGGTGAGTGGCGTGAGACTGGACGACCAGTGCGTGCTGGTGGTAGAGGCCTTCTTGCCTCCCCGGTAGACGCGCCTGGTGGTCAGCACCATGTGAGGCTTGCCCTGGTTGACCCAGCCGGAGCCCCGCTCCACGACGTAGACGCAGTGGTTGACTGTCCGGCACAGTTGGCCCTTTGCCAGGCCCGAGACCTCGAGCACGTAGTCGGCGACGGCCTCCCTGGCGGCGAGGAACTGCTTCTCCGCCGTAAGGTATTGGTTGACCGTGATGGCCTCCAGACGTCGCAGCCTGAGCTTCTCTTCGTTCTTGCCTGGGAGGGTGAGCTCCACCTGGGCATAGCTGGCGTTCAGCTGGTCAAGTCCTGGCTGGTCACTCATATGGGTTCCGTCCTCTCAATACAGGTCCGCAGCTGTCACAGTCTGGGAAGCAGGCGTCCCGCTTGGCCCTGTTGTACTCGGCTCCATCAGAATGGCTCCAAGTCTTGCAGTCGTATCCCATTGTTTGGCAGCCACCCATTATGAGTGCACCAACCATGAGGGCCCAGAATATCCGCTTGCCCCAGGTCAATTGACGGCCTCTCCGACCTTTGGCCCTTCGACCTCGCCGGCGTCGCGGAACTCCGCCCAGGCGCCTGCCGAGTAGCCATGCTGTAGCTTGGTGCCATAGACTACCTGGCCATCAGGCGTTTCTCCCAGGGCTTTGTCGCCGACACCCATGACGACCAGGTCGCCGTTACTGGTGATCTGCACCGCATGGCACAGATGGAACTCCTGGTCAGCCCAGGACTTGCCAGTCAGGCGAACTTCGATCCGTCTCATGCGATTACCTCTTGGACAATGACTTCGTGAAGGGTAAGGGCGTGTGTATACCCTCTTTCAGGACGGAACCACCGATTGTTTCGGAGGTCGATGCGGCCGCAGACCAGGCTCACGGCGCCGAGTCGCATAGGACGTCGCAGACTCGTCGCCAGGGCGTGCTCCTGGAGCCAGGCGTCCTCGAGCCGTCTCAGTTTGGCGCCTGGATCGCTGTCATGAGGCAACATCGGCGGGACCAGGGAGACCCTGGGCGCGAAGTTCGATCCCATCCGGACGTGAGCCTGGCCGACGCTGTGCGGCGACTCGTCTGGCCGTCTGATTGGCTTGATGTTGAGGCCCTCGAGCAGCTCTGGCTGGTCGGCCAGGGCGTCGGTGCGGACCCATATGTCAAACCTGCCGAATGAGTTGGGAGCCAGTATGTGGCTGAAGGCCCTCTGTTCAGCCGTGGTGTGAACTGTCCAGCGATCGGTCACGTGCGGCTCCAGGTCTGGACCAGATTGCGGACGGCCCATGTGGGAGCGTTGGACAGTGGCATGACCTTGTGCAGCTCGACGCCAACCAGGTTAGGATCGTTGGCGCCGATCAGGTCCTTGACCTTCTCTGCCGCTTCGCGCACGCTGGTGAACCGGATGTGCTGGACCTCTGCTACGTTGGATCGATAGACCTGAAGCTCATGATAGGGGTCCAGGTCCACTGGCGGTTGTGCTGGCGCATTGGCGGTCATGTCTGTCTCCTGTTGCCGTGAGCATGCCTGGGAGGGGTCGGATCGTAACCCAGCGATCGTTGTGTCATACACGCGCGCACGTACGTGACGCGAGGGGTCCTCTCTTGGAGTCGATTAGTTTGGACCAGTTACCGCCCCCTTATTCCAAGCTGTTGAGGCCGTCGAACAGCTCGAACGTTTAAGGGTTTTTTAGGCTATTCAACAAAAAGTCCTTATTTTGCAAAGCTTTTTAGACCTATGAATAGTATGAATATCAATAATAACATAAATCATATCATGTATGCACATACACACACGATGAGTCCGGGGTGACTTCACGATGCTGTTCGGCCATAAGTCATTCAGCCCAGTTGCCAAAACAAACGGGAAACGGCTGCCCGGAGCAAAACGCTCGAGCAGCCGCATAGTTCGAATGACCTGAATGGCCTGAACTCAGGCTATTCGATCGGCGAGAACACCGCGCCCTTGACCACTCTCTCAAAAGCTTCCCGGCATTCCTGCAACGCAGGGATAGCATACGCCCGGGCCCTATTCCCAGTTCCGATGGCCTTGATTTCAGAGGCGCGGAGACCGTCATCAGTAGGAAGGACCTCACGAGCATCCGGGTTCAGGTCGGGGCAAATCCTCTTGAGCTCGGCGGCGAAATACCGCTCAATCCCCCGGTTCATGGCGTTCGCCCGGATACTGTTCTGGGCGCACCAGTTCCTGAAGTCTTCCTGGACTTCCTGGTAGTAGACCTTGATCGGCCCGTCCTCCCAACGCATTCCGTCGCGGGTCGGTTCGACGTTCAGGCGCTGGTTCTCCAGCTGCTCGTACCACCACTCCTGGACCGGGTCCATGTTGCGGAGCTTCTGCTCGACCAGCGCCTCGGTGTTCGGGATACTGGTGCGAGGAGTCCAGCCTTTGAGGTCCATCAACTGGAGGTCGTGAAGCATCGCAGCCAGGCCGCCCTGCTCGAACAACTGCCGGCGAAGCGCACCAAAGAACACCTCGTCGCCCTGTCTCGTATTGTTGACCTTGGACACGAAGTACCGGCGTTCCCCATCCGCTGTGCCAGTGTCCAGGAACCGGTCGTCGTTCGACGCCATCATCACGTGGACCCTGTTAACTCCGCGCTTCACGTCCTTGCCCTTTGCCTCATAGGCCATGTCGCGCTCAGTGATAAGGGCCTTGAGGATGTTCTTGGCCTCCTTATCTCCCGGACTGACCGCTTCATCGGCGAACAGCATGACGCAGTCCATGAGGTGGGAGTTGAAGTTGCCGGTCAGGTGTTTCGGTGACGACGTCTGAAGACCATGCCGCCCGGCGAGCTCGACAAGCGCGTGCCCAAGCGTGCTCTTACCGGTTCCCTTGTCACCATGGAAACAGATGGCGACGCCAGGCGGCTCCCAGGGCTTCTGTACCATGTAGGCAATCCACTTGATGACGTAGTCATTGGCCTCTTCATTGCCGTTGCACAGCACGTCCCGGATGAGCTCCTGGGTCAGCGACCAGTCACCGGCTTTGGGTTCGACGGCCCAGCCAGTCCAGAGGTTCAGCCAGCCAGGGTGATCCTTCTCCGGGTCGAACACATCTCCCATGGCCGATCGCCGCGGACCCCATTCGAGCCAGGCGTTCGAGATGGGAACGATCTTGAGTTCCTGCTCGCCCTTCTTGTTCACCACCATCTTCTCCGCTCTCCTGTTCGACAGCATGTCCATGAAGTCCTGCTTGCCGTACTGTATCCACATCTTCCGCTTCAGCGCCGGGTCTTCAATCTGTTCCATGATCCGGAACTTCCCGCCGTCGGTGACCGCCCAGTACCGCTTGTTCATCCTGGACAGCGGACCGAGCTCTTCATGCTCCATGTCTTCCAGTACAATCTGGCCTTCTTCTCCTGGCAGCTCGATGTCGTCGGCGAAGTCCTGGGCGGCCGATACGGTCGGGATCAGGTCTTCTTTGCCTGCGTCCTTGAGGAACTTGTTGAGCGTGCGATAGGTACGAGCAGGGCCATCGGTCTTGCGGTGCAGCGAGTCCCATCGACGACCGATTATCCAGCCGTCATCGGCGTATTGAGGGTCGCGAGTTGACCACTCGATGAACTCGTCTCGAGCCGATCCACCGGACGCGTGGTGGACCGACATCATCAGGGTGAGCCACAGGTCCTGGTCCTTGAACTCGGTCGGGTCCAGGCCATCCAGCATCTTGCCGATGCGTTCCTGGTCGTACTCTCCACCATCCGCAGACGAAGAGCCAGACTTGGCGGGCCGGCGGATCAGGGTCAGAAGCCGGTCAGGTATCCGAGCCGACCCGACCTTGCCGTTGGGCATGAACATGGAGTCCAGTTCCGGCGCAAACAGGTCCCACTCGTACAGTTTGCCGTTGGGGTGACGCGAACCGGCTGCGACGACCTGGCGTCCGTAGGTCTTGAACTCAACGCCCTGGTAGGCCTCCAGGCTGTCCAGGGTCGACACATCAGCCGGTTTGTTCATGTACACATGGAGGCCGCCTGAGCCTGTCTCTACGCGCGGATAGGCGTCTGCGTCCAGACCCACGTCCCGGCAAAGCTCGGCGAATGAGTCCCGTCCTTCCGGGAAGTTGCGTGGGTCGACGTCGATGACCAGCTGCTCAGGTGTCAGGCGCACACCAGTGTTGTTGCCACCAGCTTCGGCCATGGCCACAACTTTGGCGCCGTAGGCCTTCTTCACCCAGTCGGAGTGCAGCGGACGCTTTCCGTCCGGGCGCTCCTTACCTTTGTGCGATGACTTGCTGTCCCACTTGTGGAGAGGTATGAGCTGGAAGCCGCACTTCGCATAGATGGCCATCTGGGAATAGTCAGGGCCGCCAACGCTGTCTGTCATGTTGAGTCCTTTAATCAGTCGGCCATTCAGGCCATGCAACTTCATGGCGCGCAAGCTCTCGGCAGAACAACCCTCATTCCTCGCCCAGTTGCTCTTCAACGGTTTGCGAGCGACGTGGAGACGTCCTAACCTGCTCTCGACAAGCGAGACAGGAGTTCCCATGCAAGTCACCCTTACTGTTGATACCAGCGACCACGACAACGTCCACGAAGCCATCGCCCTGCTGACGAAGATTGTCGTCGCTGAAGCAGATGCCCAAGAGAAGTCCGCCGCCAAGGCAGCCAGCACCAAGTCGGCCGACAAGAAACCCGCCGGCAAGACCCCGCCGTCTGAAGCGTCGCTGCCACCGCCTCCCCCTCCGCCTCCGCCGCCCCCGGAAAAAGACCCGCTCGACGATGAACCGGCGGCGCCTCCGGCCAAGCCGATCGATCGCGAGGAAGTCCGCGCCGCCCTCAAAGCCGTGCAGACGCTTGACGGCAAGGACGCAGCGGTCGCCATCCTGAAGAAGTACGGCGCGAACAGCATGTCCGAGCTGAAGGAAGAGCACTTCGCCGGCGCGCTGGCCGAGGCAAAGGCCAATCCGAAAGTCAAGGCGGCCGGGTAAACGGGGGCATTGCACCCATTCCCCAAACGGCGCGGTTCGTGCAACATAGGATGCACGGGCCGCGTCGGGCGGCTCGGTACGAGACAAGGGACAGTAGAGTAATGCGAGTTAAACTGGGTATTTGGCACAGCGAGTACGCCCTGTATATGGCGACGCCTCTGCCACCTGGCCGTTGGTCATTGCTGGTCGAGCGCCGGCACGACGGCCTGGCTGAGCTGGTCCTGGGTTCGGATAACGCCGGGCTCGAACAGGCCGAGCATCTGATTGACGGCGAGGTCCACATCTACGGCTATCGCTACCTGATTAGGCAGGACAGGCCAGCAGACTGTAAGATCGCGAGGTGTTCGCTGATGGCGCTGGACATGCGCGAACATGCGACCAACCTCTGGTCTGTGATCCTGCCGCCGGACAACCTGATGCCCTGGCCGCAGGCTCGTGAGTGCAACCAGTACACGCCAGCGGACGAACTGTTCGACGAGTGCGTGAAGCGGCGCGCCTATGCGAAACAATTCGGGGGGTCTTTCACACCACCACCTGAGGTGACGAGACGGCTAACGGCGCAGCAGCGTCGTCGGCTGTTCGCCCTTGATGAGCGAGAAGCTGCAGCATGACAACGCCTGCCACTTATTATCGGTACACAGTCGACTCGACTGGCGACCTGAAACCCGTCGAAGACGGCCACTCCGTTGGCCCGTACGAGACCCTCGGCGCGGCCCAAGCCGTCAGCCCTGAGACTGTCTACGCCCTGCGCCGCGAAGGCCGGCAGGTCATCATCCTGACAATCGCCCGCCGGCTCGGCCTGCGGATGGAAGTCATCGGCCTGGAGGACAAACCATGACGGCGGACTATGACCGAGCAATGGAAAGAGCAAACGAGCACCAGGTGCGACGCCAGGATGTCATCAGCCGTCCGACCTACCACCTGGCCCGGCTCAACCCGGTCACGCTCCAGTTGACACCAGTCCAAGGTTTACGCGGGAACGCTGACCTGGACAAGCTCCTGGACAGTGTGCCCAACATGCGAACGCATGGAAACGCCAACCAGCTCGTTGTGGTGCAGGTCGTGAGCCTTCTCGATGTGAAGACCACGGTCGTGCGCCAGGACCTGAAGCCCGAGACGCTCGTCAAGGGCAAATCGCAGGAGAAAAAGTAATGGAACGCGTTGTTTTTGCTGTGAATGTCCTGGTTGGCGTCCTGTGCATTGGCACTGGCGCCTGGGTCCTGGGCTACCTGCTTGGAGCCTGGAGCGGATGAAAGCCGGAGCGCTCTCAATCCTGGTAGCCCTGCTTACCGTTGCAGTAGCCTGCACCACTGTGCAGCGCATCATCCAGCCAGAGCGCTCCATTCTGCAGCCAGTCATCATCCAGCGGAACTACCTGGTGCCTATCATCCCGGGAACTCCGCATTACCAACCACCGCCAGACACTGGTGAAGCATGACCCAATCGCTCATAATGGCCGGCATGAACCAGCCAGTAGAAGTCCCACACCTGGAGGAAGGCGACATGATCGTCGTGACCGTAACGCTGCACTCTGCCCTCGATGGCCGCAAGGAGGTGCTGGCGGAGTCCATCATCTTCAACGACGGCTCGGGCACAAGGACCAAGGGCAACTACAAAGCCCTGGCGATACGGAAGAACATCGACTTCCGGGACGGCAAGGACAAAGAACCTGGCTGGCTGAAGAAGCACGTCATCCGGGAGGGCGAGGTCAAGGGCTACAACCGGATCAGCGAACACGTCTGGAACCTGGTGGCCCAGGCGTTGGCGGCGATGGGCTACAAGTAGATGGCCGCGCGCACGCCAAACGCCCCCATTCCGCTCCTGGTGCCAGGCGATCCACCAATCCATGCCATCTACACCCAGTGGCAGCTGTCCTGGGGCGAGCGACTGATGGTCCTCTTCACCGGGAAACTGTGGCACAGCACCTGGGGAACCAAGCCAGTTCCGACGTCGATCGGCGCTGGCAAGCGTTTCGCACCATTCAAGACCATAGCCGCCGTCGAGGCAATGAAGGCGGCAAGCGACAGGAAGCACTGACATGGCCGGACACAAGCGCCTCTCCGCATCCCGCACCAAGCAGTGGTGGGAATGCCCTGGCTCCCTGGCGCTGGACGCCCAGGAGAACTACCAGGACAATGACAGCGGCGACAGCGCCAGGCTCGGCACGTGCGCCCACCATCTCGGCGAGACCTGCCTGCGTAAGGGCGAAGACCCTGAACAGTACAGGGACAGGGTCATCACGATCCTCAACGAGGGGACCGAGTCTGAGGGTGTGTCCATCCTCCGCACCGGCGGCAAGACAGCCAACCTCAAGGGCTTCTGGACCGTCATCGACACCGACATGATCGAGGCGGTGGACACGTACGTCTCATACGTCCGCCGGCGCTGCGCAGAGCTCGACCTGATCTCGCTCGAAGGCGACATCAACGCCCAGGTCGCCGAGCTCGTCGCAAAGAACGTGGTGCGACTGGAAGTCAAGGTCAATCCGCTGCCCGAGCGTGAGGACACAGGTGGCTCCGGCGACACGGTCATTGACGCCTGGCCCGACCTCCAGGAAGTCATCGACTACAAGCATGGCGCCGGCGTGTTTGTCCCGGTCACAAAGAACCACCAGCTTCGCTCGTACTCCGCCGGCTCGGCCATCCCTGACCAGTGGTCACATGACAAGTACCGGTACACCATCGTCCAGCCACGCAACAGGGAAGCCCTGGCTGCGAGCCCGAACCACGACGGCATCTGCCCGGAAGAGGTGACGCGCGAGGAGCTGCAGGCCTGGACAGAAGAACTTCGGGCCAAGGCCGGACGTGTCGACCAGGCGGACAAGATGCTGGCCGAGGGAAAGACAGGCGAAGACCTGTTCAAGGCCGGTCTGGTATCGGTCGGCAACGATGGCTCGCACTGCACCTTCTGTCACCGCAAGGCTCGCTGCCCGGCTGCCCTGGCCAAGGTGAAGGAGATGACGGCGGTGGACTTCGCCGAGCCGCCCGAGCACCTGGAAGCCCCTGGAGACAACATGCTCCCGGCCATTCTTCCCTGGGTGCCGTTCATCGACAAGTTCCTGAAGGAAGTGACTGCCAGCGCTGAGCGCAAGCTGCTGTCCGGGGGCAAGGTTGAAGGCTACAAGCTGGTCCGAAAGAAGACCAACCGCACCTGGGCGCCCAGCATCAAGATCGGCGACCAGGAGGTGGAACTGGCCGACGGAACTCTCCAGATGCTGATGGAGGAGAAGTTCGGCGTCGAGCCCGAGGAGCTGGTCATCACCGAGACCTCCCGCATCTCTGGCCCGCAGGCCGAGAAGCTGGTGCCCAAGGCCAAGCGGAAGGAGTTCAACGACCTCTTCCTGCACAAGCCGACCGGCGGTCTGACAATGGCCGAGGAGCCCGATCCCAGGGACGCCGTCGAGCATGGCGCTGGCGATGACTTCGCGGAAGCTCCGGAGGATACCGATGGCCTTGAGTCCTGATATGCTGGCACTGGCTCGAGGCCAGATAACGCCGGAGCAACTGCTGGCTCGGTCATTCAAGCAGCTTGGTGTGCACGAGTCGCACCGCAGTCCGGTGTGCGTCGAGAAGTACATGAGCGTCAGCGAAGGTGGATACGTCATTACCTTCCAGTGCCCAGCATGTGGCGAGAAAAGCAGCAACGACGGTTTGTCCCAGCCGTGCACCAAGGCACAGTCGAGACCTGAGCAGCTGCCTCCGTGGGGTAACTGGCAAACCGAAGATTAGGAGACTGTCATGGGCGTTGTACTGTGGACCCTGCTGGGCGGACTGGCAAACAGGCTGTGCGGCATGGAACGGTGGGCGCCTGGACGGAACGTCTACTGGGTAGCGCTCGGCGTTCTGGCGCTGGCTGTCTGGCTCCAACCGGCTGCGGCCATTCCGCTCTTCCTGACCGTGCTGGCCTACCGTCTTCCAGGCTGGTTCGGCTCCATCGACATGGGCCGCAACGAGGACACTGTCCTGCGCGACTTCGGGGTCATGTTCCTGCGCGGTCTGTGCGCCGTCCCTGTCTTCTTTTTCTGCGGTCCGACCCTGGTGTGGCTTGTCGTACCTGCGGCCCTGATGGCAGCGCTTGCCTACCTGCTGGTTGTCTGGCGTGTCTGGGACCGCGTGAAGGACCCGTACGTCTACGCCGAGTTCGCCGCCGGTGCTTCCATCGGCTTTTGGGCCGCGATCGCGTGGGCGCTCAAATGACCACGGTGGTGTACAGGGACGGAGTGCTGGCTGCTGACCGGCAAGTGACCATGGGCGTCACACACGTCGGCAAAATGCGGAAAGTCTATCGCAGGCCAGACGGCGCCCTGATCGGTGGCCGAGGCGACACCAGTCTGCTGGTGAAGTTCTTCGACTGGTTCATGGCCGGCGAGCAGGGATACCGGCCAAGGCTGAAGTCCGCGTACGCCGATGGGGACGACGCCGAGACCCAGCTCATTATTGTCCGGCCCAACGGCTCGGTCGAGCTGCACGACTCCCTGGGCTATACCCCGATCCAGAAAGGCAAGTTCTTCGCCATCGGCTCAGGCGCCGAAGTCGCGTATGGCGCCCTGGAAATGGGGGCAACCGCTGTACAGGCTGTTCGGGCAGCTGCAAAGCATGACATTCACACGGGCGGCGGCGTCCATCAGGTGACGCTGTGAGCCCTCCGATCCGAGGCCCAGTTGTCCTGGTGACCGGTGGCCGGCACTACATGAACAAGGCCCACGTGAACCGGGTCCTGCAAGAGACCATGCCTCGGTGCGCCGTACAGGGCGGAGCCAAGGGAGCTGACGCCCTGGCAAAAGCCTGGGCCGTCACCTGCGGTGTCCCTATGATCGAGGTGCCAGCAAATTGGGGCTTCTACGACCTGGGGGCCGGAACGCTGCGCAATGGTTGGATGCTCGAGTTCGTCAAGGTGGAGCTCGTTATCGCTTTCCCTGGCGGACGCGGCACCGACAACATGGTCTCCCTGGCCAAGCGCCAGGGCGGTATCGACATTCGAGATGAGAGGAACGCCTCGTGAAAGTCACCGAGATAGTCATCTCCCGGTCTATCCGGGTGAACACTGGCAACTATGAAGGCACTGACCACTTCATATCGGCCAAGGCCGAATTAGACGAACTGGACGACTTCGCCAGCGCTTCGGCCGACCTGGCCGCACAGGTGGAAGAGCAGATGGTGACCCAGTTGCGGGCCCATTATGGCGTACGGAACGTCAAGAACCTGTTGGAGCTTAGCGCCATCAGGAAGCATCACGGGCTAAAAGGTACTAAATAGTGGGCATCCAGCACCAAACAGACGCGCTACCATCACCTGAGTGGTCCGGCTTCAAAGCCTGGCTGAGCACGACGATGCGTGGAGAGAAGCTGTGCTGTCCGCTTACTGTTCTCTGGAACAACTACGACGCCCACTGCCAATGGCATGGCTTCCCGAAGGCTTCTGCCGCGGACTTCGTTCACTTCTTGACCGACTGCACGGAAGGGGTGACGGTACGGGAGGGCGGAAGAGGCCGCCTGCGCCGGGTGGCAATGGGCCTGGCAATCGATCACGACCCGACGATGAAATAGCCTGGAGCGTTACCTCGCTCCTGGTCTGGGCGATGGCGTTTCTTGCCAGCGCAATCGGTTGGGTTCTAGTATTCAAGCTGGGAGAGCATCTGCTGTCCCTCATTTAGGAGACGACAGTGGACGTGATGATTGACCTGGAAACTCTCGGGACCAGGCCCGACGCAGCTATCATTCAGATTGGCGCCGTGCTCTTCGAGGCGCACGACCGTGGCCGCATCCTGAACGGAAAAGGCTTCAACCGGCATGTCCTGGTCCAGGACGGAGCAGGCACGATTGACCACAGCACCGTCGCCTTCTGGCTCCAGGAGAAGTCGGCGGCAAAGATGGGCGACAAGCTGAAGAACGACGCCATCCCGTTGTTCTCTGCCCTGAACGGCTTCGAGTCCTGGCCGGCGGAACATGGCTTCACCTGGGATCAGATTGACACGGTCTGGTCCAACGGGGCGTCGTTCGACCAGCCCATCCTGGCCAGCGCCTTCTCGAAGATGGGCCGCAACGTTCCCTGGAACTATCGAGCCAGCAGGTGCTGCCGGACCCTGTTCGCCCTGGCTGGCGGACCGCCGAAGATCGACTGGACGGGCCTGACCCCGCACGACGCCCTGGATGACGCCCTCGGCCAGGCGATGCAGGTCCAACAGGCTTTCCGACAGCTGGCGGCGTGACCTGAAACAGTGGCTTGCTTCCAGTCATTTGCCCCGACACGCTGTGACCTCGATCGACCAGGGTCACAGCGAAAGGATCAACACCACACCGTAAACGGCAAGGACTCCACCGCTCCCTGCCCCTGCAAGATCGAACATCCCTAACAGCCTTCTCAGGAGAATAGTAATGGCTGAAGTTGTGCGCTACAAGACCCCGCCTTTCCGTCTGTCGTTCCCGGCGCTTTTCGAAGCCCAGTCGTTCGACGGCGGCGCCCCCAAGTACGGCTGCTCGGCCGTCTGGACGCCGGCCAAGTTCACGGACAAGGACAAGGCCCTCTGGGCTGCGATCCAGAAGGCGATGGACGAAGAGTCCGTCAAACGCTTCAAGAAGAAAATCAAGGACCTGCCCGACAACAGCAAGAAGGGCATTCGCGACGGCTCCGAGAAGGCTGACATGGCCGGCTACGGGGAAGGCACGAAGTTCGCGTCCCTGACAACCAAGATGAAGCCCGGCACCGTCCTGCTCGACGGCTCGGACGG
>Ga0181350_1000007_pt1 | contig 65032 bp, 105 predicted proteins | sample Su13VDMM110DCMD_FD_130105 | JGI IMG/M metagenome (GOLD analysis project Ga0181350, IMG submission 130105) | Freshwater viral communities from Lake Michigan, USA - Su13.VD.MM110.DCM.D | ecosystem: Environmental > Aquatic > Freshwater > Lake | place: USA: Michigan | collected 2013-07-16
CGCCGCCACCGCCACCACCACCAAAATAAAAAGATGATCCAGTAATAGTAGACAATATTCCAGCGCCGCCAGCTCCTATTGCCGTAGCATTGTTTGCGGTTACTACAGTTGAATCTGTATTTGATCCTTGAGAACCAGCGCCGCCACCACCAGCAGCTCTAGTTGGAGTTCCACCAGCTCTAGATGCATACATGTTGCCACCAGAATTACCGTAAATAATTCCAGTATTTCCACCTAAAGAATTCCCAGTTGAATTTCCTCCAGTATTAAGAATAGTATTATTAGAGGCCGCTCCGCCTCCTGAGCCTCCGTTATATCCTATGCCAGTATCATGTGATCCACTGGTTCCGCCGCCAAATGCAGTTGCCCCAAATGCTGTTGTAGATGTTCCATTTGCACTACCAGAACCTCCACCGCCAACAACAAATGAGTATGCTGTACCAGCAATTAAGTTAAGTTTTGGCAATGATATAACGCCACCAGCACCTCCTCCTCCGCCAAGTGCAGCGCCGCCGCCTCCGCCTCCACCTACGATTAACGCATCAACAAGTATTGGGGCTGGAGATGTGTATAGAGTCCATGCCGAATTTGCGTAGACTTCAACTGTAGAATTAGAAGTGTTATAACGCAACATTCCGTTAACGGGTGTTGGTCTTTGAGCTAAGGTTCCAGAGGGAAGAATTAAGCTATCTGTAGATGTAAAGTTAGCGTTTTGGTTTTCATCTATAACAATAGCGTTGGTGCTATTTGTTTGTAGAGTTAAGTTAGCTGTGCCGTCTCCCGTCTTGATTAAAGACGTGAATTCTAGATTTGTTCCCGGCGTAGCATTTATGGACGACATTTAAGCATCCGGTGGGAGCGGGACTCCGCCTTCAGACAGCCAAACTTGGTATTGTTGCCAGTCTGTGTTTTCTGGGTCGTTAGGAATAGTTACATTGTCTGGCAAACGATAAACCATGTTTGGGTTTACAACATTTGTACCTAAGTAATAAATTTCTCTGTAGTTATATTCCATTTACAGCTCCGAGGATCCAATAAAGTTTACTGCGCCTTCTAAAAGATAAATATTTCCTGCTGTTGGTGTTGTTCCGCCAGAAGATCTAGTTTGAGTAAAACTGCATCCATCAGTTGTTATGGAAGAAGCGCTAAATGTAAAAACGCCTGTTCCTGAAACAACTAAAATACCCGGTATTGCCCACAACGCATTTCCTACCGTTGTTACATCTGGCACACTAGGGGTGGCTCTTTTTGTTACAGAAAATTTAAATTGAGGAGTTACAAAATATGAACTTGCAGCATACATACCATAAACAGAATACAGTGTGGTTTTAATAACCTCGTAGTAACGCTGACACATAGCTAACTGAGTTGTGTAATCAACATACTCAAATCCAGTAGCAGAAGTACCTACTTCTAGTTGTACGCCTGTTATGTAGAATGTTGCGCCTGAAGTGCTGATTACATTTGTTTGTCCAGTTGGTCCATAAAATAATGTTGAACCCCAAGAACCTGCAGTTCCCAAACTGGCACTATTTGCGCCCAATGAAAAATTAACACTTATTCCAATTCCGTTTGTTGTTAGCCATGTACCTGTTGTATCACCAGCAATCGTTACACTAATTTGAGTCCATGTGTTTGCCGTTGGAATTGAATAGCTAAAAACATAACATCTATTTGCTGCTGAGTTTAATAACATACCGCCAAAAGTGCCTGTTAGCGAACTCCGCACCCAAAATGACAATGTAACTGTTTTAGCATTAGCTGTTCCCCAACCTAAATCGGCAGTATTTAAACCTTCAATTAATTGGTAAACACGAGATACGGTTGTTGCTGATAATGAGGCTTGTGCTGTTGTTACTGTTGCGCCAATGTAATTTACAAATCCTGCTGGTGGAGTTACAGAACCAGCATTTTGTTGTGTTGTAAAAGCCACGCCTGTACTTGCCGTTGATGAATAGTTTTGTATAGCCCATCTATCAACAGAATATCCAGCATAGTTACCAGCTACTGTAGTGCTACCCCAAGCTTGACTAGCCCCAGCATTACGCTGGTCAATACGCATATCACCGTTAATAATACGGTTCTTAAAGCGTGTAGCATTACCAGCGCCAAGCGCAGTGGTCCCAATAGTCAGACCAGACGTAGTTAAAGACGTGCTGGTATCCCCGCCCGGAGATGTAATTCCAGTAGTGCCATTAATTGTTACAGGCATGGTAGATCCTTAAATTGTAGGTATTTCTACCCAAGACTGAGTAGCTTCATCCCATGTATACGATTTGCCGTCATTAGGATAAGGTACTGGAGCTTCCCATAAGTAAGTAGATGTATTAAGGATCCAGCTTGGATAAGGTTGCGGTGCATAGAACACGCCAACAACGCCATCAATAGTTACTGATGAATCATATATATATCCAATGCCAGCGTAGTTAGCACGAAGCGGAATTCCACCATCTGGAGTATGCGGTTCTGCAGGAGGAGACGGTGCGTAATGCACGTTTCCATAAGTGTTGTAGCTAGTCTGAACCCATGTTGATGGAGATCCTACGGCACCAGAATTAATAAAGTCTTGGTCAGCCGAAATAACTTCAGTCACCATGAACTGGGTAGCTAAAGTAGTTGGTTGAATTTTTGCAAAGTATGGCATTTTTATTCCTTTAAGCTGTATATGTACCACTAGCTGTGTATTTTAATATAGTATTTAGTCCACTGGTAGTAATAGTTGGGCTACCAGTATATGTTCCTACGCTGGCTGTTGGCACGGATATAATAACTACCCCAGAACCACCTGAAGCGCTTGTAGCGAATCCGCCACAACCTGCTCCGCCACCAGTATTTGTTCCTCCGTTATTAGCGCTCGGACCACCTTGACCACCACCTCCAGCACCACCACCGCCACCATATTGACCACCGCCACCGCCGCCGCCACTATAATATGTGCCAGAACCAGTAATGGTATTGTAATGCCCCGTACCACCAGCGCCACCACCGTCTCCAATGCCTTGACCACCACCAGCACTTCCACCTCCGCCACCGCCACCAGCAAAGTTAGTACCACCTCCACCGTTATTGCCTTGTCCTGCGGTTCCAGCACCTCCACCAGTTGATCCCACGTTTGGCCCATTACCGCCACCGCCACCTGAACCACCACCACCGCCGTTTTGATCTGCACCGCCACCAGCTCCACCGCCGCTAGATGTTGCAACTCCTGTAATAGAAGAGTTAGACCCAGTTGCACCACTACCACCACCACCGCCAACAACCATCGTGTAAGTAGTATTAGGGGTAGCTACCAATGAATTTGAAATAAACCCACCACCACCACCGCCGCCGCCAAAACTATATGACGCATAGGTACCACCACCGCCAGCAATTATTAGGTAAGTCATTGTGTACTTTCCTTTACCACCTCCAAAACCGAAGGCTCTAACTGAATCGGCACGGGCAGCTAAGAATGGCATATTACTTAAACTGTGACTGTGACGCTAAAACAGTATAGGTAGCATTAGCGGTCTTAATTAAACTAAAAACATAGACATCAATACTTAATGTATTACCTGAAGTTGGAGCTGATCCACCTTGCCATTTTGGAGTAACTGCTGCACCGTCAACTTGAAATACTGTTGGGTAGTACGCTACTGCGCCGTTTGTATTCATAAATACAACGCTTACTGATTGGTTATTAGCCAACATAGAGTTAAGCGTAGTTGTTGAATTACCACGGAAGTTAATAGTGGTATTAGCTGTAGCATTGGCTGTGTAATACAAAATAGGCTGTGTTAAAACATCGTATACAACGTTGGCGCCCATAGCAGTTGCTGTGGCATTAGCTTTTTCTATAACTGCCGCCGCAAATGCAGTAGTTTGGTTTGATGCTATGGTCACGGCCACGGTATTAGCGCCGCTAGTCGTAAAGACTAGATTACCAGTAGCATCACTGTTAACAGTAAACCCTGTTGTTACGGTATTCCCAGAAGCTATTACTGACATATTAGATAACCACCCATCTTTGTCCACTAGCTACAGTAATAGATACACCGTTTGCTGTTGTAATTGGTCCAACAGAGAATCCGTTTTGACCAGCAGCTACTGTAGCATTTGAGGTAACGTTTACATTATTGATAATGATTGCGCTATTACCAGCCGCTATTGCAGCGTCAACCGTAGACCACGATAAAGCATTTGCACCGTCTGTCTTAAGGTATTTGTTAGCGTTACCAGTTTGGTCTGGCAGGATTGTATTAGAAGAAATTACTTGGGCTGCACTACCGTTAAAGCTTACGCCCGATGCTGCGCCGTTTCCAGCACTAGTAAAGGTCAAAGTACTGACTACAGAACCCGCAGAGATGTTAGCTGGAGACTGCCAAATAGGAGCAGTAGCGTTACCAGTAGACTGTAGCAGGTAGGTATTAGTACCAAAGTTTCCATTAAATGCAACCGCATTGGTTGAGTTAATAGTCATAGCATCTACGTTGCTAGCGTTGGTAACAATACGGACGCCGTTATTAGTGGTAGTACCTAGTACCAATTCACCGTTTACAGAATAGACATAGACCGCATTTGGTAGTGCAAGACTTCCATTACCAGCAAAAGTAGAGCCGTTAATACCAAAGTCACCGTAGTAAGTACCGTTGGTTCCTAAGTCATTACTAACAATATAGTCTGCAGAAGCAGCATTACCGCTGCTGGTGTTTTGTAATATCCACTGTCCGTAGCCGTTTTCTGCGTGGACAAATGAACCAAAGATACCTGTATCGGAATAACCTAAAGTACCGTCTCTAAATGCGCCATAAGCTACGTTTGCGGAAATGTCGGCTGTAGCACTAAAATACTGAGATTCAATTGTGTTGTTTAAAAACGTCAGGTTTGCTGAAGAAGCTAATGCATTAGAGCCATCACCATAAGGAATTCGCCCAGTAGCTAAAGTTGTTAGTCCTGTACCACCCGCTACTACAGGAAGAGTGCCAGTCGTTAAAGAACTAGTAGATGTAGCATAGACTGCAGCATTAGCTGTAAAGGTAGTTAATCCTGTGCCGCCGTATGCTGTAGCAATTGTGGTGGCATTCCATGTTGCATTGGAAATAGTTGTGCCACCAAAGTTAGCGGTTGTTGTACCCCAGTTTACGGACGCTGGAAGGAGTGCATGTTTACTCCAAGTACCAGCAGTTGAGCCATTGGCTAGCAATGTAACAACGTCAATGCCACCACCCGGTATTAAATCAACTAAACCAGACGAGGTGTCAGTAACAGTTAAGTTACCAGTAGAGTCATTGTTAAATACAAAGGCAGCTCCCGCAGCTAAAGTGGTTGCATTTGGAAGTTGATATGTTTGATCTAAAGTACCAGTTAAGCGCTGGTAGTAAGTAGATGCTGCTGTTAATGTAGTCGTTGTGCCTGCTGATGTAGTAGCAGTAAAGCCGGGCAACCAATTATTGAAGTCAATATTTACATTGGCATCACGCAACACTACGCTGTTAGCGCCAGATGAAGCTGTAACTCCAGTACCACCGTAAGCAACGCCGATTGTATTAGCGTTCCATGTACCTAAAGTAATGTTACCTAAAGCCGATACATTACCGCTAGAATCTAAATAAACGGATTGCTCTGCAGGATAAGTTACAAAGACCGACTGACTGCCAGAATTAAAGTTAGCTAAACTACCGCCATTGCTAGATGAAATAACGGTGTTACGCACCACAGAGTTATTAGCACTGTAGTATGTACCAATACCAACTTCCCACTCAGCACCGCCAACTGTAGCGATGGTGTAGTAGGTCGTGTTGGAATTGCCAACGCCGTTAGCAAAGGTTTGATAGCCAGTAGTGGCACCAAGTAAAGTTACTGTACCTGTGCCGGGGCTACTCGCCGTCTCTAATACACGGTCCTTAAGCACCAGAGCCATTTACGGCTCCTTAACCAGCAGCGCTGAGTGTGTAAGTTACGTTTATTGTGTCGCCAGAAGTTACCGTCTTTGACCCTGCCGTGAACGCACCGATACTAAAGCAAGTACCAGTAGTAGAGTCAATAGTAGAAGAGCCGCCAATATTGATAAACGCACCATAAACAGTTCCTGAACTTGTCATGCTAAATACGACAGCAGCGGAAGTAGTTAATACTGATGGGTTAGCAGAAGTAGCAGAGCTAAATACTGGAGTCTTGCGTGTACCAGAGTAAGTAGGAGCGTTAGATCCACCAACTTCATACCAACCAACGTGGCTAGCTTGTGTATCTGTGTAAGCTGGAGTAAATGTGTTGCTAGCGTTAGCACCACCTAGACCCATTACAACAGCACCACCGCCTGTGTTAGCAAAGTATGCGTTTAATAAACTTTGACGACCAACGTTAGTAGTCAAATTCTCAATAACGTCATTCCATTTTTCTGTACCATCAGAACCAATACAGGTGAAGGTATATACACCTGCTAAGCCTACAGACTCAACAGAGCCTCCGCCTAGTTCTGCAGTAGCACCTACAGTATCACCAAATTTTGCAATTTCATTGCTCATAAAAACTCCTAACTTATGCGAATAATAGCGGTGTTTGCAAGGGCCGCTGGAAAATAAATGTTAAATGTCTGGTTGTTTGTTGCAACCGTACTACCAAAGTTTAATACCGCAACTGACGCATTGTTAAAGGAACTATTATAAATCAAAGCTCCCGCAGCGCTAATTGTAGACGAACTCCACGAAGTATTGGCAAAAGAAATGAATGCCACGTTACCCGTGTTGGTAGGGGTTTGGGTTACGCTTAAGGTGTTTCCACCAGCCGTATAGCCTGTACCAGTTGTTTCACCAGTAGTTGTATATGCTGTGGTGGAATTACCAATACTTGCGCTAGCCGTGTACAACGCAATTTTAAAAGTATTAGCCGAGAAGTTATGCTGCGCATTTAAGAGCTGAACTTTGAACGAATCGGTCTGACTTTGATATATAGGCATTAAAGGACCTTGACTCTGGCTTGACCATCACGATAAGCATCACCACGCTCAAGACCGTCACCGAGGCGTTTGAGTTGAGCCATAGCTTCTGTGTACTTAGAGTTGTACATAGCAATCATGTCAGCCTCACCCTTCATATAGGTGTAAGCCTCAACCAATGTTCCGTATAACAGAATAGGGCTATAGTTATCCCCAAGCCATGATGTACCAGCAGTCACAATTGACTCTGGATAATAGAAGTAATGGAGTTCTACACTGTAATTGGCATCAGGAGTTGGCCCCATAATGAAAGCTAGTTCATTTATGTCGCTGTACTGTGAACCAAACAATGCGTAATAACGGGGTAATCCTGTAGCTGTTGGGCTTGGATACGCTTGGCGAATATAGTTAACATCCTTATTCAGCAAGTATTCGTAAGTACCATCCGCTTTAATTACCGCCATGGAAAAAGTAGACAGATAATTGTCTGGGCATGATAGGTATGGGTTACCTGTTGTAGCAGTACCAGTAACGTTCTTTCGCAAGGAAGGAATCTGCACCGTATTATAAATACGCTCTTCCGCCTGCTCAATGAAGGTGTTAATCTGAGTGGTTACATTAACCGTACTCGTATTACCACCAGACAGCTCTACAAACGTATCAGGAAAGATATTCTCTGTATACGTCTGTACTTGCTGAAATAGTTCTGCGTAATTCATTAGCCCATCGGCCCTCTAGATTTAATGCCTTTAGTTGCAGCACCATAACCACGCATAGTAATACCATCAGTCTTAACATCGTCACGATCTGGATCGCCTAAGCTAACACGACCTGTTGGTTTGCCTGGTTTAAAGTCACCCGCTACTTGGCGAGTTGGGTCAGGTTTACGGCTAACAGATAGCATTGCATCTTTTGCACTTAATGCAGTGCCTTTCATGGTATGTGGCTTAGCGTAGACATCAGCACTGCCTACCTCTTTACCCATAACTTTTTTAGAGAATTTAGCCATGATTACCCCTGATTTTTAGCACGAGCTAAGTTACGGCCAACAGCTTTCATTGCTGCTCCAGTAACGGTAGATGCACCTTTTTTGCCTTTACCAGTTTGAATGGCTAAGGTTGGACCTGTATCACCAAGGTTCTTACCTTTGGTTTTACCAGTTTTTGTTACGCCGTCTGCTGCTTTTCTGAATGTCATAATGACTCCTAAGTTATACTAACCGTTACTGTACCCACTTGTCCCATTGCAATCAAGTCATTTTCCGTTAAAACGGTATCAAACAACCTTGCACCACCAACTGGGTTAAAGCCCCATTGGAAGATTCTACTACCCATATCTGGGTTTCCTAACCCATCTGGACCAGTTCCACCATTAATGTCAATCTGCAAACCATTGGTGCCAGATTGCCAATAACTTACATCAGGACGTGGATCCCGAACCGCTTGCGGATCGTTCACCGGATACATACCCAATTGTAACTGAGGTTGATCGGGGTTCCAACATGATTGACAAACTTTAATCTTGAATGGTTTAGTCTTTACAACCTCATTTTTAAGATCCGAAAGCTTGTACCTAAAACCACATCGGTCACATTCCGCAATTGCGTACTTACCTGATGCAAATTGATTGGGCATATCTTACCTTGCGTAGAACATATTCCGAGGTACAAAACGGATTGGAGCTTTCTCTCTATCCTCCTCAGCCGCCAACCTAAATTGTTCCTCATAATCCATCTTTAACATAGGAATACGGTTCATATCTACATCAGGAAGCTTGGTAGATAACTGATAAGCCAAGCCTGCAACCATGCAAGGAATGAAGCGGAATGGGATATCTTGTACATACACGCCAGTTCCAGCATCTTGAATGCGGCGTAAGCGGTAGTAAACGAATGTATATTGGCTGCCAGGAGAGCTAGGCGTAGGCCAGACATTAATGCATGGAAGGTTCTGTACAGTAACCGTAGCGTTAGCAGTATGAGCTGCAGCAGTAGTACCGTTTTGACCACGGGCGCAGTTGATTAACTGGTTTCCGTTGATGTTTGGATAGCTAATTGTCTCGTTATCAATCTTAATAAATCCAGAAGAAGTTAACCCGCTTGTAGAAGTGAGATCAATAGTCGTTGCTGTAGAGCTTATATTAGCGCTTAAAAGGGCGTCTGAGAGGTTTTCTTGACCTGACTGACGGTTGATGTACACCTGAATCGGGCGCCCCTGTGCGAGCTTATTAGGCAGGCTCATGTAGGTCGGCTCTGCAATACGGCTAATATTGATGTCTATTTGGTTGGAAGTACCGTTATTTTGGCGGATAACCATGTCCATAAGATCAATGGTATCTGCTGGGTATGGGTACATAGCCTGTCCTGTAACCATTGGAATCACGCCCTGTTCTACAGTCCACAGGTTAATACCACGGTTAGCCCATTCAATAGTCAATAAATTTAAGGAACGGCGGGCAGTACGGAAATCGTATCCAGTACGCAGCTCTTTGCCGCATCTCTCGAAGGCTTCTTCGATTAGATCATTTACATCTAGATTAAATGCGGTTGTTCCAGTTGTTGCCATTATTTTTTCTTCGCTGTTTTAGCAGATTGCAAAAATGCCGCTTTAGTAGGCGCACCCTTAGATCCAACAGGACGCATCTTTTCACCAGAGCCAGCCGCAATGCGCTTTTGCTTCGCATGAATATTTGCATATAGTCCAACTTTCCCACCTTCAGCAAACTGAGTAAAGTCTGTATTATCTCTACGGGGTTTCTTAGTGCCTTTAGGCATTTTAGAAGGAGCGATATCACCCATGCCACGAGATGGTCTCATGCTCTTGTCTTTCCACGAATAGCACAACCGTCAGCACGGGCAGAGGCGGACTTTACTGAACCACCTTTTTTCATACCAGTTACATTACCCATTGTGTCAACAGCGGGAATGTTCTGTTCGGTAGTGCCAAAGCGCTCATACTCTTGCTGTTTTTCAGCACGAATACCACGTTCTTTATTGGCTTTGTAATAAGCCTCACGCTTTTCTTTTTGCTTACCAGTTTCTTCGTATGGCATGATTAGCACATCCCGCCAGATTTCATCTTAACCATTGTACCTTTGGTATGACCTTTCATAACGCATCCGTCAGCACGGGTTACGCCACTTTTAGCCATTTTATGCATAGACTTTTCGTGAGCCTTAACTTCTTGCTTGGCTACTTTTTTCATCATTGGCATATCTTCTTTAATATCTGAATGTTTCATAGTTCCACCTTCCTTAAATTTCTTGCCTTTATCGGCAGTCATAAAATCTTTACCTACAGTCGTTGGGATGCCCACCTTTTTTGCAAAGCTTGGCGAGTGAGCGACTGCCGCCATTAAATTGTGTTGCTTCTTAGATACGCTAGGCATTATGCTTTCCTTAACTCATCAATTTTAGATTCTAATCTAGCAATACCAGCATCAAACCGTTCCATAATCTTTTCTAAATCTCGCTGTACTTCTGAACGAGTAATGTGTTCACGAGCAATTTCTTCACGGGTTCTGTTTAACAGAATACCAAGACGATCTAACTCTTCAAATTTACCTTTAAGCATAAAACCCATTACTGCGACAATTGCACTTAAAACAACATTCCATAGCATCATTTCCATCACGGGCATTTCCATCGTTTCAGACTGGCTGCCTTACGGGTAGGGCGACCTTTCTCATCTTTCATTGGACCCGGCATCCCAGACATACGAGCGCAAAAAGATTTCTTTCGTGCGCCGCCTTCTGGCTGTGGGGCTTTTAAATTACTACCTGTTTTTGCATTATATGCTTTTCTACCTGCCGCAGTCATGCCAGCACCCTCTTTTGTACTAAGGTAATTTCTACCTTTTCCTTTGGTTGTTTTGCGTATTGGACTAGCCATTATGCAACCTCAAAATTGTTATTTTTTGAAATATTATCAATACCACGCATAGCTCTTAAATTGCTAGGAACATGAAGTCCTGATACTAGCTTACCTTGTAATGGGATAATATGGTCTACATGCCAAGGTTCGCCAGTAATTTTAGTCTGTAGCGCCGCCAATTTATACTCATTTTGGATACGCTCTTTATCAATATCAGTAAGCCACGCAGGAGTTCTCTGAAGTTTAAAAGCTCTACGAGCTGCTTCGTATGCGGCAACCTTATCTAATCGACCTTTTTGTCTTAGTAATTGATTTATTTTTGATTTCTCATGATCAGCATAGTAATGTTTTAATGCTTGCTCTTGGCGTGATTCTTTGTTGCGCTGATACTCTGCTGCCCAATTTCTTTTGCTATCACTAGTTATACGCTTATGTTCTCTGCTACAAAATCTAGCATTACTGCGCATATGACCAATGTTTATTCCACATAATTCACAAGCACGGCCTTTAGCGGTGAGGCCAGCCCCTTTCGAGACTGGAAGTTTCTCACCACGCCCAACTGCAAGAGATGGGGTTTTCTTAGCCATAAAATACAGTAATGCTTGAGTTAGCTGGCAATGACACATAAACGCCATTATCAAAACGAACACCTTCGCCCGGTATCAATGTAGCAATAACAGCCGTATTAGTGGTAACGTGAAGTGTTAATCGGTTTGTTCCAGTAGCAGAATTAGAAGTTGTATCATAAAACTGAATCTCACCAGCGGTACCGCCGGGAGCTACTTGATAGCCTTTTACTCGTGTTGGACCAGAAAATACCGTAGCATTTCCATCTAAATGCGCTGCTTTAACGTCAGTTTGCATCATAATTAATCTCCTAAAGATGTAAGCGGGGGACGAATCCCCCTAAGATTAATTAAACGTTTTGCTGACCGTTGTCCGCAACGTAGTAGCGAATAGACCCAGTTACAGGACCACCAACTGCACCAGCAGTACCAATAGCAGAAGTAACAACGATTAAGTTAGTTGCGTTTGCTACGTTACCTAAAGATGAACCACCACCTGTGCCACCGATTTGGATAGCTGTACGAGCAGTTAAGTTAGCGTTGTTAGTAAATGCGTTAGGAACGTTTGTGCCTAAAGTACCTGTTTGACCAGGACCTACGCCGATTAGTGGGGTAAACCCTATGTTACAAGTAGAGTTAGCACCTGTAGATGGGTTAGTAATGTTAACAGTCAATACAACAGCGTTAGCTGGCAAAATTAAAGCTGGAGCGTTAGTAGCAGAAGAAACTACTACGTTTGCAGTTGTAGATGATGTGTTAGCGATATAAAACTGGGCAACCATGTCCATCGAACCAGCATAAGCTGTACGAGTTGAGTCACCACCTGTTGAGCGCCATACGGCTGAGGTTGTTGCTAATGCCATGATAAATTGTCCTTGCATATAAGATCAGCCTATCAATCAATATGCTGTCTGCCGGGACAGTTTGATAAGCCGGTTTTCCCCGGTTTCTACGATATTACTACATTTCAAAATAAGTGCAAGCTTTATAAAGAAAAACCCCACCGGGTAGGGTGGGGCTTTCTTGTAGCTGGGGAGCTTTGATTAAGCGCCAGCAGAGCCAAACATTCCGAGTGGATCAGACCAACCGAAAGAATAACGCTCACGAGACTTGTAACGAACGTTACCAGTATCGAAGTCGCCGTCCATGCTGTTGCTCAAAGGAGTACGAACGAAATGCTTCATACCGTTTGGAACATCAGTTGTCAGGAACCAAGCATTGGTGTCGGTCAAGAAGTGGTTAACAGCGTAACCTTCAGAGACAGAACCGTTGTTCTTGATAGCGTTGATGTCGTTGTCGTTTGTACCAACACGCAATTCAGTTTCGAGCAAACGAGTTGACACGAACTGTAATGCAGGAGGAACAACCAACTTCTTAGGCTTAGCAGCGATCAAGAGACCACGCTCATCAGTCCAAGCAGCGATTTGAATTACAGCGGCTTCCAAAGAAGTCTCATTCAAGTCAGCAGGAGTAGATGGAACGTTGCTGTTAACACCACCAGATACCAAAGGATGCTGAGCGCTGAACAGAGGAACGCCGTCGCCACCGTTGTAACCAGTGGTGAAACCGTTATTCAATACAGCAGCAGCTTTAACCTGCTTGGTATAAGCCATAGCACGAGCCAAAGACTTGGTATAGCGAGCTGATAAAGAATCGTAGAGGTTGTCTTCGATTGCTTCTTCAGTCAAGCTAAAGCCCAAGGCAATAGTTTCGTGGTTGTAGCGAGCTGTCCATGCTTCTTGAGCATTGTCATAAGCGATGGCTGAGCCTTCGTTTTTGACAGGAGCTGCAGAGAAACCTGACAGTTTTGTTTCTTCTTCAAATGAACGCTCAGAGGTCTCTGTTTCATAGATCTCTTTGTGTTCTTCGCCGTAGCGAGCATACTCAAGTCCAAACAAGGCATTGAGTCCGGGTAATAGCTCTTTTAGGAGCTGCGCACGAGAAATAGCCATTTAAAGCTCCTTATAGATAATTCTGGGCGGCTGCCAACAGAATTTGTGGGTTATTCAATTTAACAATCACTTCAGTGTAAGCGTTGTTACCGGATGCTGTCTCAGGGACAACTGCTACTACACGAACAGGCAATGCCGCTGCGTTACCAGTACCTGATACAGGAGCAACAACGGATAAACCGGAGTTACCTGTAGTAGATGAACCAGTACCTTGGCGGATAGACAAGTTTGTGCCAACAACAGAAGCGTTAGCAGTAGTTACAGTAGTATTACCAGAGAAGGTAACAGCTACTTTAAATGCTGCTTGTGAATCGTCAACGATGTAAGCAATAGCTGAAGAAGCTGAAGAATTACCTGGGTAATACTGAGCTTGTACAGTCTGTTGCTGTGAGTTAACGTACTGAACACCTACAAACACACCATAAGTGAGGTTTGCTGTGTTGTCAGTTGTAGAGTCAACAGTTACGTTTGACTTGATAATGCTACCACCCTTGACCATAACGATGTCGCCGTTGAAGATCGCAGTATTATAAGTACTGGCAATCGGTAGCTGACGTGTAGCCCCAGCATAGGGCATAAAGTCAACACGGTTAATCGCTTCTAGACCATAGGGAGCTGAAACGGTTGGATAAGCCATTTAAATCTCCTAATAAGTTAAAAAGTTAGTTGTTACCTTTGCCAAAGCTAGTCGTGGATTTGTTCTCTTTAAAGAGTGGCATCCTTGGGTCGCTTTGACGCATCAAGTTATTGTCTACGGCATCAGTCTGAGATGCGCTTTGCTTGGCGTAATAAGCGTTACGCTGCTCCACGAACTCAGTTGGTGTCTTACACAATAACAAGCCGCCGATCTCAATGTTGTCTTTAAAACGACTTTGAGGATCAACTAACAGTTGAAATTTGGGTTGTTCTTCAATGCGCACTGGCTCCCAACCTTCCCGTAATTTAGCGGAAAGATTGCGTGGATCAGCAGCGTTCAAATTAGCAACACGTACCCAGCGATATGAATACCCAGCCTCTTTATCAGGCTCAGGAAGTAACTCAGGTTGCGCCCACTGTTGGGGACGTTCAAACGTTGCTCTAGTATCTACATCACGTTTAATTCTTGCTTCAGCCATTTTGGGCCTCCAATTTAGTTAGTTCACGGGCATACTGCTCTGGGGTTAAACCCAGTTTCTTCGCTAATGCGACTTGGGTTTTACTAATACGAATCTTTTTCGGAGACGTACTTCTGGTTGCCGGAGCGACGACCGTACTAGCTTTAGGCCGATTAACCTTAGCGGGTTCATCAGTCTCTACTTCTTGTTCCCCATCAAAATTCTCAGGAAAACGTTTTCGCATCGTTTTATCAATGCTTTCGTAGTAATCATCAGATCCAGCCGGGATCCCATTACGTACTAATTTTTCGTGCAATCCAAGCGCCAAGCTGGTCATTTCCTCATCGGATCCGAACCAATCGTTTTGCTTTTGCCATGCAATAGCCTTACGATCAGGCGCATTTACTTGCGGTTGTTGTATTTGTACATCAAATTGTTCTTCTTGAGAAGCTTTTTTAAACTGTGGTTGATAATTTTCTGCTTTATCCATCCGAAACTTCGCATTTGTCATGCGTTCTTGGGCTTCTAATAGCTTATCAGCGTCACCAGACTCATAGGCGGACTTAAAATCTTGCTTTGCCGACTCTAATTCTGACAGTGCTGCACTTTTTACTGTATCAACATACACAGATTCACCGTTATGAAGACGTTCTTTGAGCATTTTGTTCTCAGCCAACGCTTTTTTAGCTAGGTTAATCGCTTCATGCTGCTCACGAATAGCCGCTTCCTTCTCACGACGCTCTTGATGCCAGACTTTCTTCGCTTCCTTGAGGGCTGCGTTTTGGTCATTGTTGAATTTCTCTAGATTTTCTTCTTCTAAAGCCTCAACTACCTCTGGATCTACAGCTTTACGGTTGCGATCCTGTGGGGGAACATCATTTTCAATCTCAATCTCGAACTCTTCGCTAGATTCAGTCTCAGGCTTAGCCTTTACCTCATCAGGAAACTCGAATTCTTCTAATTCCATCTTGTTTTCAGCCATTTATAGCTCCTTAAGCACGTGTGATGCCACGTGGATCCTGTACTACGGCTTCCACAACGTCATCATTGATCATCCTGAACTCACGACCGTGAATTAACAGGCGTGTTCCAGCGTTTGGTCTGACAATTACGAAATCACCCTTTTGACACCATGCTCCGTTGGGGAATCTTTTCTCATCTTTATAGCAATCCGGTCCCATTTCGACCACAAATAGTACTGTTGCCAGCTTTTCTTCATAGTTGATGGTTTGGTCGGACTTTAATAGACCACTTTCGTACTCATTGTCCACTTCTGGGATAGCGCAAAGGATGCGATAGCCTGAAGGAATAGGGAGTTGCTGTGCTTTTTCTTCTGGAGCTTTATCCAGTAATGCTGATAAATCTACTGCTCTATCTAATGCTAAGTGGTCACTCATCGGAGTTCTCCATATTTTTCTGAAGGTCTAGGGTTATTGCGCATGCGGACTCTAGACCTCGAATCTGACCGCATGTGTACTTATATTCCTCAAAACTCGTGCAGCTACCTCTTTTCAATGCCTCACTGAGCATCTCAATTCGGTCTCTAGCTTCTTTGAGCACTACATCTAAAGGATCCATTAATCACCTTTCGTGGGTTTCTCCTTCTGCTTGGACATCTGTTGACTGTGCTTGCCGATGTCCACCGCAAGCTTCGCATGTTCAATCTCACTTTGAATAGAGAGTTGAGTACGATCTTTTTCAACCTTAGTTTGATTCTGCATAGAAGCAATGCGTTCTTGAGAAGCGATACGCTCCCGTTCAATTTGCATTTGTTCTGCTTTTGCCTGTGCATCAATCTGAACTTTTTGTTGAGATGTTTGTGCTTCCTGCTGCTTGATTTGCAATTCAGCTTGCTGGATCTGTAGCATCGGATCTTGAGCCTGCTGTTGTGCTTGTTGCTGTGCAACTTGTGATTGGCTTTGTTGCAACAGCTTCTGTGCTGCGGGCGCCGCCAAACGAGCAATTTGTAATTCAACTTCTTCTGGTACTTCGTAGTCATCTTCTTCAGAGTAAGGGATTGGAACGCCAATCATCTCTTCCATTTGACGACGATATTCGTATCCAACGTGTTCTTGGATATGAGACATCATTGCGCCTAGAATCATTTGAGCATTAGGGTTTTGCCCCATCAACTGCATGATTTTTGGATCTTGCATTGCTGCCATATGAACAGTAATATGGGCTTGATGATCTTGATAAATAAATGCCTTCAGTGGCTCCATCTTAAATGCGGCCATATTCTCCGAGATTGGATCTCTTGGTTTCTGGTCGTCTGGCATTGGTACTAATTTGTTAGCGTCTTTTAATCCAAGTACATCAAGCATCTGACGGTGGAGTAGTGGCATGTTGTAAAGCTGAGGCGCAGACTGAGCTAACTGAAGAGCAGCTTGATACTGCATAATCTTCTGGCTCATCGTTGCTGCATTAGGATCGCTTACTGGAATGACATCTACATCATCGTAGTCAGACTTCTTAGCAGAACGGCGTCCTTCAGATGGCTCATAGCTATAATCTTCAGGAGTGTAGTCAGCGATAATTTTCTTTAATAGCTTGAACTCTTGCTTCATTGAATAATGAATACGGGCTTGTACCGCAGACATTACTTTTAACGTTCTTTCCAAGATTGCGAGGGTTGTCCCTACTGGGGTATTCCCTGACATATCCGCAACCTTCATATCGGCAGCAGAAGCAAAGCGACGACCTTCGTCAACAATCTTATCTAACAAGCCAGCCAGAACCATTGACGGTTCTTTGTATGGCAATGGCATGATGTTGTCTTTCATCGTTCCTGATGGAACGTCTACATCACGGAACTCACCTGGAGCTATCGGTGTGTCATCGCCTTTGACTCGCAAGCCACGGGTCTTAAAGCCACCTGGCAAATTCGAGAGTGATCCTGCATCGACAAGCTGGCGCAAAATGGAAGTACCAGATTTAGCAAAAGCGCCGATAAGATGGATAAGGCCAAAACAGTAAAAACCAAAGCCGGGAATATACCCGTAGTGAACAAAGTGCTGACGCTTTTTATTAGTCTCATCATCTGGGTTCCAATTTCTGCGGATCGCTAAAATCGTATTCGATCCTTTTTCAATTGTTACAACATAAGGAAGAGCAATACCAGTTGGCTCTCCTTGGTCATCGGTATGCTCGTAACCAGCTAAATCTAAGTTAACGTGCATTTCCAAGACTTTGTAACGGTCATCAGAAGTTGCTCTAAAGCCAAGCTTTTCTGCAATCTTCTTCTCTACTTCATCTAATACGTTATCTGGAGTACCTAAGTCAATATCTCGGTAGAAACCCGAATGCTGTAAACGCAGTAAATCGTTTTCAGTCTTACGCATGACATGGGTTACACGCTCTGCCGACTCTAGGTTTGAAGCTCCATAAGGAACAACGATGTCCTCTGCAGGAACAAACATAGATACTTGGCGATTTAAAGAAGGGTCAAAGTACACCTTCTTAAATGCGTTACCAGCGATACCTAAACTCCAAAGCATTCTTTCATGCTCAGGGCGATATTCTTGCATCACATCTGTCAACTGATAGTTCATGTCAGCCGTTACACGTTCAGCAGCATCTTTCTTATCTGGTGTTTCTTTGCCGATAATCTGAGTCTTTACAGGACCAGAAGCTGGGAAAGTAGACATCATGGTTTCTGCTTGGAACTTCACTACTGCTTCAGATAGGAGTGGATGATAGACTCCGCAAGCGCCTTCCCATGGTTCAGTTCTTTCTTCAATCTTTAGACCAAGAAGTTCTAATCCATCTACGTAGGTTTGAATCCAATCTTTACGAGAAGAGATGTCATTATCAAAGTCGCCGATCAAATCACCAGCGATAGAAGACAATTCACCCTCATCCATGAATTCGGCTAAGTTGGCATCAAAGTCATCTTCGCCTTCTTCCATTGGCTCGATTTCAATTTCAAGTCCATCTATACCAATTGTTACTGATTCAGGATCTACAATCTCGATCTCCATCTCAGGTTCTTGTTCTGCCAGTGCGTCGATTCCGACTGGGGTTTGGTATAGTGCTTTATCAATGGCCATATTGGTTCCTAGTAATACGCAGCTTTGCGTCTATAAAATTGTGGTTCGTCTTGATCATCTGAGGGTAGGGAAACAAATCCGCCTTTCCGAAAGCGAATCAATGCTTGAGTAGAGGAGTCCACTAAGTCATCGTGATCCGAGTTTGGGAAAGCAGCCATCTCTTCCATCACTTCATCAGCCCATCTTGTCCCCGGCGCCCACACTTTGCCGGAGGCAAATAAATCTGTTACAGAATTCAATCGGGCTATCTTATCATTGCCACGAGTAGGTGTAAACTCTGATACAGGGATACCCATGCGTCTCAATTCAAATATTAGCGGGGCGCCAGACGCCTTAGCCTCTACGATAAACGCATCGGGTTCCCATTCTTTATACATTCTGATGGCTTTAGCCTTCAGTTCAGGAAACTCCATACGTTCTTTAAAGGCATCCAAAAGAATGATATGGGGGTCTCTTTCATCTTCGTCCTTGTAGAAAACTCCCCAAGTTGTACAAGCAGAGTAGTCGCTTCGCTCGTTTTTTGTAAAGGCAGTATCCCAAGATTGAATAACAAAATTGCAGTTTGGTGGTCGATCTGATTCCCAAAGCTTCCACCATTCACGTTTTACAAGGGCGCCCTCTTCACTCGTGGGGGATTGCTGATACTGCGCATTCCATTTGGAAACAGGCAATTCTTCTTTTAAGGCAAGGAGTTCAGTTAACGGCCAGAACGCAGGCCATAATGGTTTGTCATCTGGCAATATTGCAGGGAAGTTAATCACATCCCACATATCCCCGTCCCGCTCAATGGAAGACTTTAAAATCTTGCCCGTTAAGTCCCTCAGACTCCAGCGTGTCATAACAACTACAATGGCGCCGCCTGGTTGCAGACGTTGTCTCGGTCCAGAGGAATACCATTCATAGACCTTATCGTAGACTTCTGGGTTAGTGGCTGCTATCGCCGCCTCTTGCTCCGAGTGAGGATCGTCAATAATGAGCAGATCAGCTCCCTTACCCGTAACAGTACCGCCAACACCAATAGCAAAATAATCGCCATTGGCATTAGTAGCCCAACGACCAGCAGCCTTAGAGTCAGATCTAAGAGCGACATTCGGAAATATCTTTGAGTATGCTTCGCTACCAACTAGGTTCCTCACTTTCCTACCAAAACCCACAGCAAGTTCTGCGGTATTAGAACACTGAATAATCTTCTTGCCAGGGTACTTTCCAAGAAACCAAGCGGGCAACAGATAGGAGGCAAACTCACTCTTGGTATGTCGTGGTGGCATATTGATGATAAGACGTTTACATTTACCATCGGCAATTTCTTGGAACTTCTTAGCCATAATCTTGTGGTGCGGTCCATCTACAAATCCGGGCCACATCTGATGCACAAAGTCCATAAAGTCTATTTGGGCTTTTTCCCGTTTAAGCGACTCCATGTAGTCGGCAGCCATCCGGAAGAACTCTTCCCGCTCCCCTACTGGTAACTGCTCAACGATTTTTTCAATATCCAATTATTCGACTTCCAGCTTATGTACTCTGATATAGGAGGGGCGTATGCTTCTTGCCATGCGGGGAACCATCTTGCAATGTCCAAGGGCGACTAGCTTCTTCATGGTACGGTGTACATTCCCCCTACCCCTATCCCCTGTAATATTCATAATATCGTCTATAGAGGGAGCAAACCCATGCTCTTTCCACCAAGCATCTATGATCCTATAGATATAGGCTTGCTTATCTGTCATGCTTTACAACGCTTAATCAATGCTTCTGTATGTATCTCGGCGGACGCTTGTTTACCTGCTTCTATATCTCGTAACAACTTACCCATATAAGCAATCTTATCTTCGTCATTCATAGCGTAGAACTTTACTAAGCGATCTTCTATCTGTTTAGCCACAATGTCGTTTATCTCTTTACTCAAAATATATACCCCCTACCCTTTTGTTTTAAAACCATTGACGGGGGGTGTTTCTGTACCCAATTCTTCCCAATCAGGATGGGATTTTTGTACCCCCTCCCCCTCTTCGTTTTCAATTCTATCTGGCAACGTTGCCAGTTGACCCTCTTGGGATGCTTGAAATGAGGTTTTTTCTGATTCTGATATGTTTCGTTTGTCTGGATTACTATGTAGTAGGAGGGACCCGCCAATTTTGTCAGAGTCGGGGTCGGGTACCGGTGGGTTCGCCAGGCTGCTCACTTCCTTCTGATGGGAATTGCTAATCAAATCCATCAATGCTTGAGCGTCTGCATCGTCATCACTATCTATTGTTCTAATGTTATCTTGCATGGCTTTCTTTAACTGCTCCATGAGTTCGTTGCGGGCGGTTGCGCTATCCTTGATAACTGTAGTTTCGGTGCGCTGGATAAATACTCCCAGTTCTGCGACTTGTCCAAGCTTAGAGAGTGCGGATATGCGTTCACTAGCCTTAGATGTAGGATCAACTGCCTCTTTTGTTAGCTGTGATATGACTAAAGTCCTTAATTGAGCAGAAGAATATAGTGCATTGAACTCTTTTGCCCTCTCTAGAGCATCTATTTCCGCCTGAATTCTTCCGTCTTTCATCATCTCACTTGCCTTGTTCGATATATTCTTGCGCTTGCCTGACCATTTATAGGCACTAGCATGGGCATCTACTTGATTCATTCCTTCTACTATGTTCTTACAAAAGGCTTTCTGCTTACTAGTTAAGCGTCTCTTACCTGTAAGTACAACATGAGCAGGAGTTTGCTCAAGGCTCTCTTTTATCTGTTGCTTGTTTAGCTTCTGAAGTCTCATTGATTGGGTATGAATTAGGAATACAGATTGATAGTATCACAAACACTGTATAAGTATACAGCCTGGTTATCTATACAGTAGTTGCTGCCTACTATATCTCTTGTATTACTCCCTACATAAGAACGATCCAAGCTGACCCAAGCGGAGTGATTGCGCCCTTTTAAAATTCTCAGCAATGATTGGCGATTGACCAGAAAACAACAAGGCTGCAACCCGCTGGGCCTTTAAATATAAGACCTATTGTTGAGTAAACTGTAGGGGTTTTGACATATACAAATATATGAGCTAGAGTTCTACACATAGGTCAATTGAACCTATTAACCGAAGGAGCTTAAACCATGCAACAGACTACAAACATTAACCTAGTAAAGGCATCTATTGTGATGGCATCCGTAGAAGATGCAACCAGTGTAGATAGACACTTGCTTATAGAAGATTTGGGTTTTATTGACCTGTTTAAAGATTTGTTAAACGGTAACGAGAATATGCAAACCATCACAAACACTCTTAAAGAGTATGTCTCAAACAACTACTAGGAGCTTATATGACTTATAAGAACGAATTCCCCGATTTTGCTTATAACTTGCCCGACTTGGGCAAAGGTTGGGAAGACAACTCATGGCACAACGACTCTTGTCCTTCCTTAGATTATCCGCTTGAGGGTGGGAAGATGCTCCGCATTTGGTTTCAAGAGTCTAACCCTGAAGAGAGGGAGTGCGGTGGCAAGCAGTTTGTTTTAGTAGTTGGTGAATATGGTGACTCAGATCACCTTATGGAGTCGGACGATTTAAACGAAGTTCTAGCCTATATCAAGGCTAACAAGCTAACCAAGGAGCAAGCATGAAACAGACACTAAACAAGGATCAATTCCGCTTTCAAATGAATCAGATTCGCCCTGATAACTTTTCATATGAGGGTCAGGGGGTTTTGTTTGATTACTTTGAGCAATTAGAGGATGACTTAGGCGAACAGATCGAGTTTGATCCTATTGCAATTTGTTGCGAGTATGCAGAAATGACAATGAGCGAGATTTTTGATGCTTATCCTGAAGTCTTAAAGCTTATCGACATGGATCGCCCAAGAGAATCAACCTATTCAATTGTTGTTGATTACCTCAACGACCATGGTTCATATTGTGGGGATACCACTCAAGGCACTTTTATTTTCCAACAATTCTAAGGAGCAAGCATGAAAACCACTCAAGTAAATTTAAAAAAGAAAGACTTTGAAAACCTTTTATTCCATGCGAATAAAAAAGAGCCTTTGGGCTATCGCAAGCATTACGAGCAATATGGCGAGTCAACCGCTCCGATCCATCTCTACTACACAACAGATGGAAGGCATTTAGGCACTTACCACGATGGTAAAAGCTGGTTTTTTGATGAAATTTACAACAGTTTAAAAGTGAAGGAGCAAGCATGAAAACATTTGAATGTTTTTGGGGGGATGGATATCGGGGTGAGGATAACAAGTCTATTCTTGCTTATCAAGATCAAGGATTTTTTGATTTATTAAAAGGTTATTCAGAGGACGATATTTGGAAAATAGATGGTTTAGAGGTTGGCGAATATGCGGAGTTTCAAGAGAGTGGCGATCATTGGGTGAGGCGGATAGCATGAAAATATTCTACGCAACCGCAGAGAGTCGCAATTATTCATTTCAAGCGATTGGGGCAACCTATAACGAGGCTATAGGAACGCTCCACAAAGGCTTAAAAGCACACGCTAAGCAATACAACCTTGAGCCGAAATGGTTCGAACAATGGGCGGATATAAGGGTTCAGGAGCTAGAAAGCGGAATTACTTATAAAGATAGGGAGCCAATGCAATGAAATACACCATAGAAGAGCTTTTTCAATCGGTCAATGACATCTATGCCCAATATGACGAGGGAGTGATCCCGTTAGATGAGGCAAACGCAATTTTAGAAAAATGCTGCAGAGCTTTTGTTAAAAATTTAGAGGAGGGGAAGGCATGAACCAAGCAAGCACAATAGAGAATAGCCTTTACTGGCAGAGAGTAGTTTTAAACGCAAGCACCGACCCAAAGCAACGGGAGCGAGTAAAGCGAGCTATTGAAAAATTAAACGCCGAACTAAAAGCAATTAAGGGGAAATAATGGAAGACTTCACAGGGCAAGGCATTCTGGAAGATGCTTATTCATACGAGCGACCCGCATATATTGTAGGGAACGCACTTTTAAACGGGATTATTAAAGCGGGATACACCAAGGAACAAGCAATAAACCTTTTCCACTCCAAGGCATATAGATGGGCCTTAGACATGGCACTGGGGGAACACTTGCACGAGATCGGCTTCCAGTATGGTCAGATCATGGCGCAAGAATACAAGCCCGAAGAGTTTAATTACCCATTACAACCAGCGCAACGCCTTGCGTTGATGGAACACAACCACAGAGAAACAGTTTAGACACCACCCTGAAATACCTCATTTAAGGGGGGTATTTTGGAGTAGGGTTTACCCTTACTTGCTGACTAAAATCGGCATTAAGTACTTTTTTTGATTGACATTAGGATTGTTTTTTAACTTTAACTTAAATCCAGGATTACACACTAGATAGTAATTGAGGGTCAGGCTTATGAAGAGGAGTTGTATGAATAAAAAAGAGCGCACAAGGATGGTTAAACATCTTTTGGATGTACAGGAATCAATAGCTTATTTGCAAGAGCGGGTCAGGCTTAGTAAGGGTATAGACCTAGAGATTTTAAATAAGAACTTAAAGTATGCTGTTAAAAAAGAGGAGGAGTTATGCAAGAAAACTGGCTTTGGGGATTTGACCAATTCATCAACGACATTACAACGACTAGAGGGAAAAGCATGAGAATGAAAAGCTATGCAGTAAAGATTCATTACAGTGGAACTAATACTTACTTCGTAACTGCGCCCGATTATGAGGAGGCAGAGGAGGCAGCCTATGATGAATTTCAGAATGACATCGGGGATTTATCCCAATATACTGAGGTTACTGACATTGAAGCTGAAGAGGATGGTGATGAAGAATGAAAAAGAATTCTTTCAAGAACTGCTAAAGCTGGAGAAGATCCAGCCTAGCGCACCATTGACCATCAAGGAGATAGAGTCTATTTACTTTGATGTGTCGATGCAAAAGAGCATTAGCCCGCTTATCGACTTCGTTAGGCGGATTGAAAACGCACATGGAATAGGAGTACACAATGACTAGAGATGACCTTATTTGCGCTGTAATGTTTGGCCTCATGGTGGCAGCCTTATGCCTGGCATAGAGCGGGACAGGCTTATGCCGGTGATGCACAAGCTAGTAAAACAGGGGGGTTTTGCTGGTAGAATAGGTGAAGCAGCGATGTTGGCTGATGAGACTAACCTAGAACTACTGGTAAATACCTTCCCTCAGATGTTTATTGAGGGTCAGGCTTTGGAGAAACCTCGATGGACGCCACGATTATATATCTCAAAGATGGAAAAGACGGAAAGATGGAAGTAAGCATGGAGCTGATAGGCGAACCTCATCAGTCTTTTCTGGTGGGGAACGCTATCATCAACAACCTTTACAACTTGGACAATACTGTATTTGTAGAGAACGAGTTTACGAAACAGCCTCCAACAAACCTAGTGCAATAAGAGATTTACCAGCAGTCTCTGCACCTACCCTTAATTCATAATCATTAAAGTCTTCACCACTGTTTGGTGATACCCAGTAAGGGCGGCCCGATTCTTTGGCAACTCTTATACCTACTGGATCATGGTCAGCCACAATGACGCACTCAGGATACTTCTTAGCCATGTGCTTGATGTTGCCTGCCGAGAAGCATACATGAACTGTATAGCGGGTATTGGTAGCCTTCAGCGCCCTTCTAACGGACAAGGCAGTAGCAAAGCCCTCGCAAAGAATGTCCACGCCCTTGGCATCAATGATAGCTTCAGCGCCCTTAGTTATTTGACCTTTGAGGAAATGCTTTTTGCCATCAGGTTTAATCATTTGAAGACCAACGAGTTTCTGATCTATACGCATAGGTATGAGAAGACTATCATTCCATACATATCCGGTGGCATCAGGGAAACCCTTGGATGATAGGTAAGCATGAGTTTGGCGGGTAGCCTGGTTCATAATCCATGCTGCCTTGGATGCTGCCTTCTTATTGTCATCAACTCTATTATCTTGGGATACTTGAATCTTAACTCTGAATTGCGGATCATGCTTTCCCTTGTAGCTTACAGGCTTCTCATGGATAGCCCAGTTTTGTACTGCTCCAGAGTTTCCATCAAAAATGTATGCTCCATTACGGGACTGAGGCTTATCAATCGTGGGTACTCTGGTCCAGCGATCATGGACAAGATTGCTAATTATGAGACCATTCTGCTCAGCAAATTGTTGAAAACTCATGCCTCAATCTCCTTAATTCTTTTACCGATCCATCTCATTACTGGGACAGCCATGCTATTTCCCATTGATTTGTATCTCTGACCATCAGGTGATTCATCTTTGCCACGCCAAGGAATGTTTGTATAACCATCAGGGAACCCCTGTAAACGTTCACATTCGATATGAGTAAGACGGCGAACCGCCATTGACTGGGACACGAAAGTTTGAGCGTGGTGGGATTGTACTGACGGACGCAATGCTTGTAGTGCTGGAGTTACATGTAACGGGGTAGCACTAAAGTTATTAGCTTTGGCATCTTCACGCAAACTGTATGCTTCTACAACTCCTTGCGTGGCATGAGTATCTACTGTGTAGCTAACACCATCATCGTTCCATCCTTTGCCGTTCTGCTTCTTTTCACGCCCTGATACATCTTGTAATGAGATAGCTTGGACAAGCGGCACATTGCCTCCACCTGTACCCCAGCGTGATGTAACTGTCTGTGATACATCACCCATCTCTTTTACTCGACTATCGGCTGGGTGAGTTTCATATACTTTAGCTATCAGATCAGATGCGCTCTTGTAATCCCTTGCTGCAATGGTGCTGGCTACATCTTGAGTCCCATACTCACCGCTGGACTGACGATCAAAGGTTACTATGCACTTTCCCTCTTGAACATACTGATTGCCTACTCCTTTATAATCTCTAGCGCAGAGCGTTCCAACGCTGTCTGGAGTAGCGAAGGTAACTTCTTTCCTCTTTTCTCTGCTCGGCGGAGTATCCCTGCGCAAGCAAGAGGACTCAAATAAAACTTTTGCGGGAGATTCCCAGTCTCCAAGACATCCAACAACAAAGACACGTCTACGTCTTTGGGGTACTCCGAAGTACTGAGCGTCAAGCACCCGATAGCTGAACCCATACCCGAGTTCGACCAACGCCCCAAGGAAGGAACCAAAATCCCGTCCTCCATTACTACTGAGGACACCTGGCACGTTTTCCCATACGCACCACTTGGGTCTAAACTTGTCAAGAATGCCAACATAGGTGAGGGCAAGGTTTCCACGGGGATCTTCAAGTCCTTTGCGAAGACCGGCAACGGAGAAGGATTGGCAGGGAGTTCCTCCGACCAAAAGGTTAATTGGCTCATTCAAATTCCATTCTTTATATTTAGTCATATCCCCCATGTTAGGGACGCTCGGGTAGTGATGCTTTAATACTTCCGATGGAAACTTCTCTATCTCGGAGAAGGCTATCGGATTAAAGCCAAGGTCATGCCACGCAACAGTGGCTGCCTCAACTCCTGAACACACGGATAAATAGTTCATTCATCATCCCCAATATTGATCTTAATAGTCTCTAATGAATTAGGGTTTAATTCTGAATTAAATACGTTTTCTGTAGGAGGACCCTCTAGCTCAGGATGTAACGCAGAGTTTAAAGATACGCCATTATTATTAAATATAGCGTCCCAGTTATTGTTGAACTGTTCCTCGGATACCACTAGCGGACGTTTAAGATTGCCCTTGCCACCGTCTCTCATATCATTGCTCCTATAAAGTCTTCTACTTTGAACCCACGCTTCTCTAGTTCTCTCTTGAGTTTTTGCTTTGCTTTCAATTCAATTGCTCCGACATTGCCTCTAGTCATACCCAAAACATCAGCTACTTCTTGTTGGGTCATGGCGTAGTCATCATAGGGGGTTTTCTCAATCATGCTGCCATCCTTTCTTTTGATTTTGCGTATCTAATATTGCGACTTTGTATCCACTTCCTTGTCTTTAAAGACGTTGGAAACATTTCTTTTGGTAGTGATATCGGCTCGGTTCCATACTTTTCACGGTACTTATGCTTTGCCCATGCCTCTTGGTATTCTTTTTCCTTGGCGTAATACAACAGCTCTGCATAGAACTGTCGGTTATCAACCATCTTCTGTTGGTTTGACGCAACAAGTTCTAACAGTTCACCATTGACCATAGATACATCGGAACGCTTCTTCTTTTCGTATCCGCATGAACCACAGATCGGGCCTGAGAATGTCCATAGAACCTTACAGGCAGGGCAGATAGCCTCTTTCTTTTCCTTAACTGTCGGTTCTTTCTTAGCTTTCTCTGCGTTATCTTTCAATTCAGTTACGCCCTCATAAAAAACTTTATCCCAGTCATTGCGGAACCGCAGGAAGTTACCAGAATGATCTAGCCATAGACCAAAATCTTTACCCTCATGGGAGCGCATGATCCTCCCCATCTGCTGAACGTGGGAACTAAAGGACTTGGAAAAGGGGCGGGCCGACACACCGCAGAGGACATCAGTGACGTCAAACCCACGGGTTAGGATGTCAGTAGCAATCAACCCATGGATGGTTGTATCTGGCTTACTGAACTCTTCAATCGTTTCCCGCTTAAAGTTATCATCTTCTTGGTATGAGATAGACACAAAGTTATAGCCAGCTTCAGCAAACTTTTTTACTAGCTCACGCCCATGCTCTACACCAGCACAGAAGACAATGGTTTTAACAGGCTTACCAAAAACTTGATGAACTTTCTGATGCCAGGAATGGACTACATCTCCAACGATCTTGATACCCTGAGTAGTTACATCTTCTGCTTTCCATTCGCCAGCCCGCTTTGCAATGCCTGTCATGTCAATCTCTTTAGCAACATAGACTTTAAGAGGGACAAGCCATCCCTTATCAATCAACTCTCCAGTAGGAGTAGCGCCTACAACATGGGTGTATACATCTCCAAGACCTTTGGTGAAAGGGGTTGCGGTCAATCCAATGACACGAATCTGTGGGTTTTCTTTGATGAACTTGACGACACCTCTGCGGGTAACGTGGCACTCATCAATGATTAGTAAATCTATATCTGGGAATGCATTACGCTTTTCCAAAGTCTGAGCTGAGCAAACTTGGATATGGTCATCAGGTCTTAGTCTCCAATGTCCTGATTGCATTACTCCATGGTCAATACCGTACTTAGTTAAACGTCTGCTTGTTTGATCGACCAGAACGATACGATCTAGAACCATAGCGCACTTCTTAAACTTATCTGCAACGGCTTTCATGATTGCCATTGCTACTTCTGTTTTACCGAAGCCAGTTGGTGCGTATAACAACTGACATCTATGACCTTGCCTGAAACCTTCTCTTAGTTTTTCAACTACTTCAGCCTGATGCACTCTTAATTCCAGCATTGCTTCTCCTGTTCAGCCAAGTATCCGCTTGGTATCGGGTGGGGGTACTAACTTTATGTGAAGGAGCTGTGTGGAAAAACCAATAACCGCACAACCTACAGGCTGTTTATAGTCGCCGAGCCGACTTGCTTTCCCCCCGTAAATTATCCGTTGATTGCTAAATGCGCCTCAGCAAGTTCAGCACGATCTTTCCATACTTTCATTTGCTTAGCCATGGCTTCTAACTCTTTCTCTGCCTTCTCATAACGGCGCTTACCGTATGTAGCCTGCTTCTTCATCTCCAAGCACTCAGCCTGGAACGAATCACGGGATGCTTTTAATACTCTGTTATCCATCTCAAGAGTCTTAACTGTAGCTTGAAGTTCAGCAATAATACTGGCTGCCGCTTTCTTCTCCTCAGGTGTAGCTTCCATTGCAGCGACTGCGACCCTTGCTTCAAGGACCTTGTTCTCTTCCGCAAGTTCTTGTACGGTGTTCGTAAGTTCTTCAAACTCGTATGTCTCTTCAGGGGCGCTCTTTGCAACTGGCTCATCAACTGGTTCTTTCTTGTTTGTTTTTAATTGGTAATCCGAGCCATCACGACTTACCTTAACAACATCAGGTTGTTTACCTTCAGCTTTGCGACCCTTGGATACGAAAGTATGTGAGACACCCATAATCCGACCAAGCTCACGATCAGATAATGACGCATAGCGTGGCTCATCTAATGCAATCCGCAACTGATAGCGCTTGTCATCGTTGCTGTAATGTTCAGCATTTTTACGGTTTGCAATCTTGAATGCATAATCAAATGCATCGGCATAAGTTCCCATCTGCGTATCGGCATCAACGATTTCAAGGCCGTTCTTTTTATGGGCATAGTAGCGTTTAAATCCATCTACTAAGTAGTTATGATCACCGTCATTAAAGACAACTACTGGCGGAAACTTATCTCCATCCAGCATTGCTTGGGCATACTCATCAATAATGTCTTGGTTGAGAGAGACCCGCATCATTAGCTTAGGGTCTAGGATTAATTGCGATAACTTCATTTGGTTCCTCTTATCCATATCGTTTCAAATTTGTAAGCGCCATCCTCAGCTCATATTCACTAGCTTTGGGGTTATTTGCTACCCTCAAGGACTGCATGGCTTGCTCTTTCCATCTGATGCTAGTTTGCACCGATCCTACTTTTACCGCATCGGGGATTACCCCAGCTTGCTTTTTTATTTCTTCTCTGATCGTCATCGCCTTCTCTTATTATTATGTATATATACAGTCTGTATATATGGTACTCATTTGGTGGACGCACTCCGCCCTAGCAGTGCGCCTTTAACTGTACTCATTTGGAGCCACAGCACTCGCCAGTCGTTTGTAGAATCGGCACTAGCTTCGCCACCGATCTTGCGCTATTACATCTACTTCCCCAGTAGCGCTTGTATCTATCCCGCTGGTGTTTCTCTGCCGTCCAGGATAAACCGCAGAAAAGAAAAAACCCCATACAACTGGAGTCTATATTGGCCATTCGCTTATGTTTATCACCTAGCAACTAAGCATAAGAAAACTATGTATAGACCCCATGTGTATGAGGTTTAGCTGGTGATTCTACCATAAAGGAACCGACCAAAGTCCCAATCTGCAGAGAAACTATAACACAAATAAAAAAGGGGGCAAGTAGTTTCTACTCAACCCCCAGGCTTACGCCATTACTTCTTGAGCTGCTCTAGAACTGTGATAGTCCAATTGATCCACATATCGTTGTACTTCTTAACTTGAGTGGTTACTTCTTTAATCTGCTTATCAAAATCAAACATAGATCTCTCCTAAATTGTATGTTGCAATGCAACAATTATACAGGAAAAAGGTGGGGGCGGTATACTCACACCCCCTAATGCCTAGCGAGAGGAATCACAGGCTTTATACCGAGGAAGGTATGATGCAAGTATACAACAGTTTATTCAACTGGCAACGTTGCCAGATGCGCTTAAAAAATAGGCATATGCGTACTTAATGCCGAATTTTATACATACAAGTATCAATATGTATAGAAAATTGGTACCAAAAGGTTCCCAAACGGAACCTATTTAAAGAGTCATTTACTAAACCTTACAAAATGTCCCGATCAGGAATATTTGTGTAATTTATGCTACTTTTTCTTACATTATTCCCGTTCGGGAAACTTTTTGTTACACAGGTGACCTATTTTAAAAACACCTATAAGTGCATGAAATTTCAATAAAAAGTCATGCAAAAATAGGACATCATGCCATCATGCCTTCATGCCGCATGAATGTACTCCTTGATAGTCACTTGGCACCCACCGCCCTTGATCTTTGCACCACGCTCTATGGTGATCTTCCATACCTGCTGGTCATCATCAAAGACACCTGCATCCTGTAATGAATCACCCAAACACTTGAGCATATTATCTATATCCATAAGCCTGTTGTCTCGTGGAAACAACACTACATCTAATTCAACTGGAGAGCTACCAAAGCCCTTGTGGCCAGAGGCTGCATAGATTTCTGCTACGCTCTTCTTAAACTCAACACCACGCTTGGATATGTATCGGCGCTTACCTGATGCAAGCCAATAGGCATTCACGGAAACTGGATATTTGAGTGTTAGGGTAAGTCCTGACATAACTATTTTAATAAATTAGGTACGACCTATTTACAATTCTAATAGTTGTGATTATAGTCTTAAAAAAAGAGGAGAGGTATATGAGAGAGTATCGAGTAAAAGTAACGGTTAGAAATAACTTGTTACTGTCAGCAATTGAGGGCGCTGGCTATAAGACGCAGGCAGAGTTTGCTAGATCTTGTGAGATCCCAATGACTGCGGTTAATGAATTGGTTGCCATGCGTAAAGCCCCGATTGGAGTGGATGGTGAGTTTATTTATTCAGCCAAAGCCGTTATGGAAGCATTGGGTGCTTGTCCCACCGATCTGTGGACGGAAGAACAGTTAACAATGGAATTGCGCAGAAACACAGTAGAAAAAGAGCTTAGCAAAGAGGCGGTTATGCAGGCTCTTCAATGGGAGGGCGCATCAAACTTAGAAATAGCTCCACCAGAACATGATTTAGAACATCAACAAATAAAGCAGGTTATTGAAACGGTTTTGGATACTTTAACCCCAAGAGAATCTAAGATTCTTAAGTTGCGTTTTGGCATTAGTAATGTTGAAAACGATGGAGCAACTTTGGAAAAGATTGGATCAATATTTAGAGTAAACAAAGAAAGAATTAGACAACTTGAAGCTAGAGCATTAAGAAAGTTAAGGCACCCATCAAGATCAAACGTTTTATTAGAAATTATAGAGGAATAAAAATGACAGATAGACAACGCAGACTGAGGGATTACTTCGCAGCCAAGGTGATGAGTGGCATGTGTTCCGGTGATTGGAAATTTGATTTATCCAGCGGAAAGACCTGGGATGAAGTAGCTGCTAAGAGAGCTTATGAGCTGGCTGATGCCATGCTTGCTGAGCGTGAAATTGAAAACATACCGACATCGCATTGATATGACTGAACTAATTATTGCTGCGGTTGTATTCATGGTTTGTTATGCAGTCTTCCTGTTTATGAAAGGTAGATGATGGCTGGTAAGAAGCGAGAAGAGTTTTTCAAACTTGATAACAGTATTACTTATTACTTAAAAGATTATGTGGACGACAGAGATAAGCAAAGAAAAATTATCCAAAGGAACAATGGCGATTTGTTCTACATTTTTAAACCAAGAGGAGAAGCAAATGAATGCAATATGGGAGACAGCTAACAAGATTAGCGAATTAGGCTACAAGGTACATAGTGCTGCAATGGTAGTGGAATTAGTAGCTACTAACATTACAGATAACGCAGAAAGCGGTGCTTGCTGGTGCGCAGTAGACGCTCTTACAAGAGTCAGCGATGAACTAGAATCAGAAGTAGCGCATTTGATGAGTGAGAACCGTGCGCAAGAAGAATGCATTCGTAAGCTAGAGGCGGTAATAGCCAAGCATAAGCTAACTAAGGATGCAAAAAAATGAAAATTACTGAGGCTAAGATAACCTTTACGGCAGACATTGCATCCTATTGCATGGATGAGGTAGTTAAAAAAGGAAAGTTGATTGATTATTTTGTTGAAGCATTACGACAAAGCAGCGATAGAGAATACAGTTTTGTGTTTAGCAACATGGAGTTGCGAACAGAGGGAGAAGTTGAGGTATCAATATGAAGAAGTTATGCGTGGTGAACTTTTGGGAAGGTGGATTTGATGGAGACTTCTTTGAATACTTCTTCCAGCGGGCATTGGGTGGGTTCGAGTACACAGACAATCCATATACTGCAGACCTTATCGTAACCTCTGTCTTTGGAAATGCTCACTATGATCAGCGAAAAACTATTGCGTACATTGGAGAGAATGTTAGACCTAGCTACATGGGCTACGACCATTCTCTTTCTTTTGACTATGACAGTTACGGTGGACGTAATTTTCGATTACCTCTATGGTACTCACGGTTAGCATGGCCCGGCTTTGAATTAAAGCCACGCAGAGCCAATGCTCATAATCATGGGTACGAACCATTGATTGAGATTGCGCCGCTGACGCAGCCACGCATATTAGACTGGGATAAGAAAGATAAATTCTGTGCCATGATTGCTGGTAATCCTGAAGGGTTGCGCATTAACTTGTTTAACTCTATTACTAGGTATAAACCCGTACATGGGTTTGGTAATATGTTTAACAATTCTTTGCGTCAATCTAAGTTCTCTGTCCTGCCTGAGTATAAGTTCTGCCTATGCCCTGAGAACTCTGTTTACGATGGCTACATTACCGAGAAGTTATTAGACGCATATGCGGGCGGTACTATACCAATCTATAGCGGAACCATGTCGGCTGACTGCGACTTCCATGAGGGTTCTTATTTAAACTATATGAACACCAAAGACATGAACTGGTTCGTCACAACCATTCAAGCTATTGATGAGAGCAAAGAACTCTACGAGGCTATGTATACTAAGCCCCTACTTTGGGAAGAACCCAGTCTTGATAACGCATTAGATTTTGTACGGAATATAGTGCAATGAACCTATTTAACGGCGATGAAGATCTGCAACGGCGGTATGCTGATGCGCTCAAGACCAGCGTTGATAAGACATTTGGAGTTGAAATGAACAATGAACGCAGTCTTGCCAAAGAAATAACAGAAGGATTTGAAGCACTTAAATCTATGAGAAACAATGAACCAGTAGCGTGGATGCTTGCAGATAAAGAAGCGGAACATATCCGTAGCATTATGGCGGTGAAACATGATTTTGTGCCTAAAGGATGCGTTGAAATTCCACTCTATACCCATCCAGTAAAAGAACAAGACACAGACTGTCAGTATTGCAAACAAGGATGTATTCGTTGTGATGCTAGAAAGCAACTAACAGATGAGGAAATAGCAGAAGTCTTTGACAATACTTTTAAAGTGCGTGACTTTGAAGATGCGTTTTTAAAGTTTGCTAGAGCAATACTAAGAAAGGCACAAGAATAATGAACTGGATACTTGTTATTTATATTTATGCTGGCGTATTAGCTAGTGGTGATAGCGTTTCAATTACAAACATACCTAATTTTTCAACAAAACAAGATTGCATACAAGCTGGTAGAGATGCTGAAGGGTTAGTGTCAGGAAGCACAAAAGTGTATAGGTTTGTTTGTTTAAGAAAGGCACAACAATGAACGCAAATGAACTTACTGCTTTAATTTCAGAATGTTTGAGAGAAATAGACGACCATGAGTTTTTCTTAAAACTTGAATCTGTACTACGCCAGCAACAAGCCGAAATTGAGGCGTTGAAAAACTGGCAAGATACATGGCGACCTTTTCTTAAACAACATTTTGGGATAGAGAAATGAACAATGAACCAGTAGCGTGGCTATGGACTAAAAACGGAAAGCCACAGTCGGCTTTATTGCATGAACCTGATACTGTTCCAAGTGACCCATACTGGAAAGATAAAGGGTTTAAAGCAATTCCACTCTATACCCATCCAGTAGAACTAACAGATGAGGAAATATTAAATTTATGGTGGGATTCAGACCATACTAAAGATGAAGATGATTTAATTCTTACTTTTGTCAAAAGAATTTTAAAAGAAAGGTAAAAAATGAGTAGCTATATAGAAGGTTTTGAAGATGGTGTTAGAGCCACTAAAGCGGAGTATTTAAAACTGCTTGAAGAAGAAAGTCATCCAGTGAAAGAACTATCAGAAGATGAAATAAAAGAAGTTGCGGATAGTGTTTGCCACGATTGGGATGAAGATGGATTAGGTCATCTGTACATGGTAGATTTTGCTAGAGCAATACTAAGGAAGGCACAAGAAGCCGACAAAATTGAATCTTTGGGAACTGTCAATATTGGTGGTGTCCACTTTAGAAATGGAAAGGAAGTGAAATGAGTAACGAACCAGTAGCAATAGTTAAAAAAATAACTATAAGCGGAATAGACAATTTTTCAATAGAAAGATTTACCGAATTGAAAGAAGGAACTTTGCTCTACACCAATCCAACAGACCAAACAGACGAAGAAATAGAAGAATTTGCTAAAAAAGCTGGAGTGGTTTTTGATGAAAGATACAAAGGTGAAGTTACTTTTATTTCAAGAGAAGCATTTAAACGATTTGCTAGAGCAATACTAAGAAAGGCACAAAAATGAATAATGAACCAGTAGCGTGGATAGATTACCTAGAACATAGCGATGTATATGACCTTAATGTAAGTGGTCGTGGTATTCCACTCTATACCCATCCAGCACAAAAACCAACAATGGTGCTTGACGGCAATCATGTTTACCCTTCTTTTAAAGAACTATCAGATGAGGAAATAATGGAAGTGATTGAGGAAATTGAATGTACTTATAACCCTGTAGAAATTGAAATGAGTTATGACTATGAAGTTAGACTTGCTAGAGCAATACTAAGAAAGGCAAGTGAGAAATGAACGCAAATGAACTAGCCGACAAAATTGAAGATGCTCGTAACGAAACTGATTTTCAAAAATGGGCAGGACAAGCACCAGATATGCTACGCCAGCAACAAGCTGAAATAGCCGAACTCAAGCACATGAATCGTAACTGGCAGATTTCAGAAAATATCTTATTACTTGAACTGGAGAAACTACAACATCGTGAACTAACAGATGAGGAAATAGGGCAGTTCAAAGGCGAATGGTACAGGGGTGACTATGCTTCTTTTTACGATTTAGTTAGAGCAATACTAAGAAAGGCACAAGAATAATGAACGCAAATGAACTAGCTGATGCCCTAGACGCCATAGGTGACAAGTATCTTGTCATACTGGGTGACATACATTTTAAAGAAGCGGCTGCCTTTGTACGCCAGCAACAAGCTGAAATAGAGGCGTTGAAAGCCGTGCTAGAACAAGAAGGCATTGGCGTTGGTCGTGATTTATTAAATGGTGGTATTGCTTTGTTTAGAAAGGCGCAAAATGAACAATAAACCAGTGGCATGGAGAAACTTATTAGCCGATGAAGAAGACCAAGACGGCACATGGTTTTACAACGAAGTTGGTCAAGGAACACCACTCTATACCCACCCAGTAAAAGAATTAGCCCTGACTGATGAAGAAATGATTAGCATTTACGAAAAAGATTGGTCAGGAATTAAGTGTGGTTTAGGTAGGGCTGTTGAACAAGCAATACTAAGAAAGGCACAAAATGGTTGAAGCCAAACTGTTACGCAAAAAGTTAAAGAATGGCTTGATTGTTGATAAATGGGACTTAGTAACTATTATTGAAAAGCAACAAACTGAAATAGAGGCGCTAAAGAAAGATAACAAAGAACTACACGCTATTGCGCAACGAATGGCTATGGCAGAGTCTGATGCTAGAAAGTCATTGCAATGGTTTAAGGATGTTCAGGCAATAAGTTCAGGTGAAAAAACGATACTAACAGATGAGGAAATAAATGTAGTAGCCATTCTTCAAGATGCTGAAATTGTGCCAGTAGGACATGAGATTTGGAAAACTGGCGAAGAATTTAACAAATACAAAAGGATTGTATTGGCTACTGCCAAAGCACTAAGAAAGGCACAAGAGTTATGAAAGAGAAGTATGGAATCAAACATTTTGATGGGCCAGTAATGGAGCTGACCACAATGGTTGGGTGTCCGCTGATGTGCAGCTTTTGCCCACAGGAGAACCTTCGAGATAGCTACGGCGATAGCGAAAAGTATATGCAGCCAGCAGACTTGGTAACAGTCCTTGCACAGCTTCCAAAAGACACTAGGATCGATTTTTCAGGGATGTCTGAGCCTTGGGCTAACCCTTACTGTACGGAGATGCTAGAGACCGTTCTATACATGGGATTTAACATTGCCATATACAGCACTTTGTATGGAATGACGGATCCTGAGCGAGTCCGTAAAGTCTTGGAAGACCATCCTAACCAAGTGGATGTCATTATGCTTCACCTTCCTGATGCCAATGGCAACATGAAAGGCTGGAAGAATAGTGAGGAATGGCAGTACGCTGCTGCGGTAATGTCCCATACCAATATTCCCTGTGGCGTTGGTGCTATGACAATGGATAGCTCAGGTCTAGTGCATCCAGAGCTTCAGTCTATGATTGGTCGTCTTCCTGGTTGGCAAGGACATACACGGGCGGATAGTTTGAATACTGAACAAGTAGCCGGTCAAGCCATCAGCATTACTCCAATGAATACCTTTCCACTAACCTGTAGGAGTACCCCATTCTATGATCGTAACGTTCTGCTACCTAATGGCGATGTTGTGCTTTGTTGTATGGATTACAACCTTAAGCATATTATCGGCAATCTATTAAATCAAACTTATAAAGAGATCTTTCAGGGTAAACCCTTACTAGACCTTATTGAAATGAATGAGGCAGATGGGTTTAACAAATGCAGTATTTGCAAATCTTGTGAGAATGTGACCGAACTAAATGTATAAGAACATCATAATAGCCCTACTTCTTGCCATTGTAGCTATTTACTTTTGGGGGGATAGCCCTGCTCAAGAATGTCCTGTGGAAAAGAAAACTCCACGCTGGGAAGACAACTGCATCATTCAAAAGAGTGGTGATTCGGAGATAAAGACATGCGGATAATGGTCATCACCCCAACTACTGGGAAAAGCGTTGTTAATGATGCTATTAATAGCGTGGCTAATCAGACAATAGAGACTGAGCATTTATTGGTAATAGATGGCGGCACAGCAGAACTCCAATACAACTACATTGCACAGGGTGAACACTATCCAACAACCATAGTACTGCCTGAAAACGTAGGTGGTAATGGCTGGTATGGACACCGAGTCTATGCGGCTATGCCACTAATGGTAAATGCTGATTACATCCTATTTTTAGATGAGGATAATTGGTTTGAACCAAATCATGTGGAAACCATGATTAATAAAATTAAATCTAAAGACCTAATGTGGGCCTATAGCTTGAGGAGAATATGTGATGAACGAGGACAATATGTTCTTGATGATGATTGCGAATCACTCGGCAGATACCCGACGTTTTACGATCATCTACTCAACTTTGTTGATACTAATTGCTATTGCTTTAGGCGTGATTATTTGGTTAACGTGGCACATAATTTCTACGGTCAATGGGGCGCAGACAGACCGTTCTATAAAGCTGCCGCATCAGGTTTGCCTGCCTTCGGATGCACAGGAGAGGCTACGGTTAATTACCGAGCGCCCGAAAGATTACTTAGCATGTTTAGAGAAGGCAACGAAGCTATGAAAAAAGCATACGGCGAAGAGCTTCCCTGGAGAAAGAAATGAAGATTCAAGTAGAAGTTACTAAAGAATATGAAGATGGCTCTGCTGACGCTACAGTCAACTTTGATAAAGAAGGGCTAGCCGTGCTAGTTGAAGTTGGAATATTAAGCATACTGCAACAATACATTGACCAAAAGAAGGAAACAAAATGAGCTTTAAGAAAGATAACAAACCAACCATTAAATTCAATCCACAACCACTAAAAGCAAAGCTATTTGTAGCTACCCCCATGTACGGTGGTATGTGTACTGGTATGTATGCTTCTGCGGTGATGCAATGCGTAGGAGCATTTGGTCAAGCCGGTATTCAAATGTACTACAGCTTTATGATGAACGAGTCATTGATTACCCGTGCAAGAAACAGTATGGCTTATGACTTTATGAAGTCTGATGCCACTCATTTAATGTTTATTGATGCCGATATTGCCTTTAACCCTAACGACATTCCTCGTATGGTTGATGCAGATAAAGACATCATCTGTGGTATTTACCCCAAGAAAGAGATTAACTGGGTAGAGGTATCAGAAGCGGTCAAGAAAGGCGTACCAACTGACCATTTGCAATACCATACTGGCGCATTTGTTTTAAATCTTGCTAATGGCGAACAATCTAAAACAGGCAACATCAACGAACCAATTGAGATTGCTAATGGCGGTACAGGGTTTATGTTAATTAAGCGTAAGGTATTTGAAGACTTGGCCGACAAGGTTCCTAGCTATACTAACGATATGTACCACGCAGTAGACACGGTTCGTGAAGTTAAAGTAATTAAAGAATACTTTGCTACTTCAATTGATGAAGAGTCCAACCGTTTGTTATCTGAAGATTATCATTTCTGTAAGATTTCTAGGCAGGCTGGATTTAAAGTATGGTGTGCGCCCTGGGCTAGCTTTAGTCATACAGGTACTTATAACTTTAGCGGTCAGCTACCAAGAAGTGCATAATGATTGGCGCCTACAAACCATATGAGCAAAGCCTCAGCGACAAATATGATACGCCTGGAAGGGCTTTTATTAAGCATGCGGCTAAGCTTAAATGGGATGTAGACGCAGAAGATTATGAAACTTATAAGGTTGATCTGCTTTGTAAACGAGCTGGCAAGGTTATTGGGTATGCAGAAGTAGAGGTGAGGGAGCCATATGGAAATGATTTTCCCTTTACCACAGTGCATGTACCAGCTAGAAAAGATAAGCTTTTGGATAATGGATTGCCAACAGTTTACTTTGCTGTAAATAGGGACTTTACAAGGCTAATGTGGGTAAGAACTGAAAAGATTTCCCAGTACATTCCAATAGAAGTTCCAAACAAAATGGTACCAAATGGAGAATGTTTTTATGATGTTCCAAAGAATCTATTCACCGAGGTATACATTGGTAATTAAATGGCTTGGAACAATACTATGCTTGTGTGGTATTTTTCTTACAAGTTTTAATATTTATCCATTAAACATTGTTCTTAGTATTATTGGTAGTACACTGTGGACAGCAGCGGGAATTATCCAAAGAGATATACCGTTGTTCATAGTAGAAGCAGTAGCAGTAGCGTTTTACTTAGCAGGATTAATTAATTACACGAGGATTGTATGAAAAAATTATTAGTAACTGTATGTTTATACAGTGGTCTTGCGTCAGCGCAAGTTACCAGTTGGGAGAACTCACCATACAACTGGAAGAACTCCGATATGAATTGGGAAAACAGTTCATCTAATTGGAAGAACTCTCCGGACAATTGGAAGAATAGCGAATACAACTACAACGCTAGAGGTGGGGTTTACGATAATAGCGGCAACCGTATGGGGTATGAAACAATGAATCCTAACGGTGTTAAAAACTATTACGATAATAACGGCAACCGCATCGGTTACAGCAGATAAGAGGAAATAATGATTGATTACGTAGAAACTACGATTGCATTACAAACAGGTAAGAGAAAATTGGATGACCTATTGTTAAAGAAGAAATACAAAGAGGCAGTCAACCAAACGGACGACATGATTGTTGCGTTGATTGATTTGAAATGGTGGCTGAGGAAACAAAATGAAAATAACAAATAAACATAATTTACCCCAGACATTTGTAAATGTACTGGAGCGTCCTAGCTATGACAAGGGAGTTGCACATCTATCAGCTACTGAGTTATTGGGAAGCCCGCAGATTTCAGTATTGAAGAAGCGTCATTACGAAGAGCTAGAAGAAGATGCAATGGATATGGTTTGGTCTATGTTTGGAACAGCCATTCATAACATCCTTGAGAAGGGCGCAGACGAGCATCACATTGTTGAAGAGCGTATCCATGCAGAACTAGATGGATGGAATATTTCTGGAGCCATTGACTTACAGCACGTCCTTGAAGATGGCATTGAGGTTAATGATTATAAAACTGTTGGTGTATATGGGGTGATGCATGAAAAGAAAGAGTGGGAAGAACAGCTTAACATCTACGCCTGGCTTGTTGAGAAGATTAAAAAGCAACCAGTTGTCGGACTCAAGATTGTCGCAATCATTCGAGATTGGAGCCGCAGAGATGCAGAGAATAGGGCTAATTACCCAAGAACGCCTGTGGCAACTATTGATATCAACCTATGGCCTATGGAGCAACGTGAAGAGTTTATCCGTAACCGCATTCATTCCCACTCCGAAGCATTATTCGCTGCTGAAACAGGAGCAACATTACCGCCTTGTACGGCTGAAGAAATGTGGGAAAAAGAAACCGTCTACGCTCTCAAAAAGAACGGAGCCGTAAGAGCTAAGTCGTTACATGCAACTATCGAAGAAGCAGAAGCAGCACTTGAAGAAGCGGGCAAAGGTTTTTCTATTGAGACCCGTCCGGGCGAGCGTACACGCTGTAAGTACTATTGCCCAGTAAGTAACTATTGTCAGCAGTACAAACTTTATACAGAGGAGCAAGAAAATGTTTAAGAAATTAATGGATAGTTTGGAGAAAGAATTTATTGGTCAATTAAAAGTATGGTATCCAGTTAATGACAGTATCTATTGCGGTCGTATGTCTGATGCTGAAATTGAAGGCATGCAAGCTCGCAATGAGGCGGCTATTAAGAAGTGCATTCAAAAGATGGGTAAGAAGTGGTTGTTACATCCATCTCATAAGGTAACCCGTCTATGAGAGCCAATGACGTTCAGGTAGGTGGAAGCCATTACAAAGATCATGCGATACAGCCTTGGGATTACATCGTTGCCAATAACCTTGGGTACCTAGAAGGTAATGTTGTTAAATACATTACCCGCTGGAGACAAAAGGGTGGGGTTGATGACCTACGCAAGGTAGTGCATTACGCAGAAAAGTTAATTGAAGTAGCAACTAAAGAGGAAATGAAATGAAAACAAGGCAAGAGTTAATTTTAGATTTTATGTTGGCGTTGGCTTCAAACCCAAAAGTGGTCAAACCATTTGACCATGAGGATGAAATTGCTCCAGATTATTATGATGTTTTTTCCTCAGATTTGTATTCATTTGCAGCCGAAATGTCAGATGTATATTTAAATAATGGGGAAATGAAATGAGTGTTTATAAGAAGTTACAAGAAGCCCGTATGAAGTTACAGAATACGGCGCTTAAGAAGTCTGGTCATAATAAGTTTGCTGGGTACTACTACTTTGAATTGGGTGACTTCCTGCCAGCTATTCAAAAGATTTGTGCTGAGATGGATCTATGCGGTGTTGTATCGTTTGATCACAACATGGCTTTCCTGCAGATCAATGACACAGAAGATGGTACTTCAGTGATGTTTACCTCACCTATGTCTAGCGCTGCTTTAAAGGGCTGCCATGACGTTCAGAACCTAGGCGCAGTACAGACTTACCTCCGTCGCTATCTCTGGGTTAATGCCTTTGAGATTGTGGAACATGACGCCTTGGATGCAGTCATGGGAGCAGACGCACCAAAAAAGTTTGATACGGTAGTAGCTAAACCTGCTCCCGTTAAACCAACACCAACTAAACCAGCAGTTAAGGCCGCCTTACCGGGTGAATGGACTCTTAAACCAATCGGGGATGATTTTACCGAATCATTGAAGGTTGGGCTGGACGCTATGCTGCAACTAGCCACGTCACCAGATGACGTAGCAAACATCTTTAAAGTCAATCGTTCTTCATTTGATAAGGTTAAAGAGATGAGTCCTGAAGCTTATGCAGAAATGATGACTAAATTTACCGCAACAAAAAATTCATTAACAAAGGAGTAATACATGGAATACCCAACCGAATTTAAAGAAAAAGCTAATACTGGACGATTGATGCCATCAGTTATCCGCAAATCAGATAAAGCTCCTGACATGTGGGGTGTGATTTGTATTGATCGTGAGTATGCAAAGCATTTGCTAGAGCAACCAGGTTCAGAAGAGTTTATTACGGTAAAGCTTGGTGCATGGAAAAACGCATCTAAAAACGGCAATAAGTACTTATCCCTCAATGTAAATACATATACTGCAGAAAATGCTGCTGAACCAGCACCTAAGAAAGAGGAGAAAGATCCATGGGAGTAACTAAAAAGGCAACGATAGTTGCTAAAACGGCAACGAAAAAGCGGGGCCGTCCAGCAGGATCTAAGAACAAAGCTACGTTATTAAGCAGTACTGGTTGGGTTCCACCAACGCCAGTAGATTACAAGAAGCTTTTAGATGAAACTCAGCATGCTTTGGCTATTGAAATGAAAACCAATGAAGCTCTTCAAGGACTGTTTGATGATCTTAAAGCTAAGGTTACTTTAGATAAAGACGTTTCTATTTGGATTCGCCTTAAGTTTTTAGTAACAGGAAGGCTCTAATGGAAACTAGTCAGTTTGAAGGCAAGAAGGTCGCTCTCAAGCAGACTAAGGAAGGCCATGTACTTACCTTATCTATTCATCCTGACGAGATCCCAGAAGAGATTCTGCGTGATTTCGTAGGTGCTAGGTATATGGTAGTCATGGTACGCCTTGGCGATGATGAGAAGCCAGCCAATCGTGAAGAGTATGCTGGAGCTTCTTATGTAAAGCTGGCTGGAATGCTTTGTAGAGACCCAAGGTTTTGGGATTTTCTATACGACCAAGGTCATATCTTTGCAAAAAATGAGAGGGAAACAACTGAGTGGATTTATGATTACTTAGGAATTCCATCTAGATCAGAGTTAAAAACAAACCAAATAGCTCAGGAACTAATTAAAAAGATTGGTACTGAATACAAGGAGTGGTTACATGTCCGATGAATTATTAAGGCCGTATAGTATTTATCTGCCCCAGGTTGTAATTAATAAGCTTAAGGACCTATCCAAAAGCCGAAGAGCATCGTCCTTTGTTCGTGAGGCTATCTTGTCAGCACTAGATAGCAATGACGACTTTAATAGTGGATTTAACAAAGGTCTTCGAGAAGCTTGCAGAGTCATTAAAGATACAAAGGAAGCATCAACTCTTTTGGTTAACAACGAACTGCTAAGCGACATTCTTATTCAAAATATTGAAATGTTAGAGCAAAATGGAAAATAAAGACCGTGAGCATATGAGATTTCTAGCATCATGCTTTGCGCTAGTAAATTGTGGAAACCCAATAAATGCCGTCAAGATGGCGGATGAACTAATGGAAGAGTTATCAAATGAAAAAGTTACTGCTGGCGGTATTGTTGACATTGTCCCTAAACGCAAGCGCAGCCGTAGTAGCTGAGATGGTTAATCAGGGCGGTGGCACTATAGCGTTAACTGACGCTAAGTGTACTAAGGTGCAGAACACTTATGTAGCCTACAGTTATATTTCCAGTGGGCAATCTTTGCTGGGTTGCTGGACATCTGAGGGCAATAGAGTCTTTATTCTTTGGAACGATAATGATCTACGGTCATATCCTTTAGAGCATTTCCGTCAGCCAGTTAGTAAAAAGAACTACATGTGAACACCATACTGTTTTGTGCTGCCTTTATGATAGCTTTATTGGCATGGGTCTTAAACACGCATATAGAGCCGTCAGTTTATGCGTGTGCTGAGGTATCAAAACAGGATCCTATTGAAGTACAAAAGCTTTGCAACCAAGCCAAAAGGAACAGACCATGGATGAAATAGAAGAGGTTATACTAGCCCTAAGAGCGGCTGGTGTACCAATGCCGCAGTACAAAATACTACCGGATGGATCTTACTATTTCTATTATGGACAAGAAGACGCTGATACTGCATTTTATAGCGAAGAACCCAGGAGTTCAGTCGATTGATATTAATGTTGGACTGGGAAGGGCCTCTATTGGCGCCCATACAAGGGCATTAATGGACGCTGGAATGTTAGTAAAAGATGCTAATCTAGGATGGCATCTAGCCACTGGATATATTCTTAATATTGAGCCTAAGCATACAACTCCAATAGACATTGCTGGTGAATTTATTCGTAAGATGATTGATGAAAAATGATCAACGAAAATATTTTTCGAGTCTTGCGGACCTCGGCTGCATACTTTGCAGACATCTCGGCTACGGACCTACACCTGCAGAGATACATCATATACGGCGGTTTGGAGGCAAGCGAGATAACGCACCAGTTATACCACTCTGCACCGAACACCATAGAGGCAATACCGGCGTTCACGGACTTGGTCATAAAGGATTTGACAAACACTATGGTATTACCGAAATGGAACTATGGAGCAGCTCGGAGCAAGTACTACACGAGAAGACTGAGGCTTCAAGACTCTTTAAATAACCAAGATCTTATCTTATCGCAAGCGGAAAGAAATAGATTTACCTTGCTAAAGTTCTAAGGGATCGAAACCCAATTCATCCGATATAACCTTAGTACGCCGCCTGAACTCAGAGTCATGGTGGGTCCAGCGACTAGTCTTATATCTACTCATATGGACGGCTTCATGGCATAAGACCCTGATAACAGTCGATAAATGACCGCATCTCTTATCTGAAATGGTAATGATATGTTCAAAATCCCCGCCATCATCATATAAATAACTGCCCATAACGTCTGGGTCTTGATCTACTATAAACTCAATCTCTTCAGGCAACGGCATATTCCAGCGATCAAAAGGCTTCATGCAATAGATTGCACAATATAAGTTCTTTAAGATTGCTGGTGTTAGTTTCATACCTTATTGATACATCCCCTGAATTCGAAAGCGTCTTCCCCGCATACCTGAATAAGCTCAGGAAGCATAAGACGCCCCTCCTCAAATGATAACAGGGCGAACCCTTCCCGCCAGTCTTTAGGGTTATCCTCAATGTATGCCATGAACTGTTCCCCATGAATGTTCGCTAGGCAGCCCGTTTGGACCCCATAGCGGGTTCCGTTGTAGTCGGTGAAGGGTTGGACAGCCAAATTGTGTGTGTGGCCTGTAATGATGTTTGTGCCTGTTTTAAGGGCATTGGCACGACCAGCACCAAATCCACCCCCTATACGGTGTTTAATACAGGTGTCTTCGTTGACCCAATAGGACCAGCATGGTTTCCACATAGGGAAGTGGTCTTTAAGGGTAAACCCTGCTACTCCCTCATAGGTACCCATCTGAGCTGATAGGAAGGTCTCAAAGCGGGCATCGTGGTTTCCGAGGGTCCAGATAAGCTCTGCTCCTACGGCAGCCTTCTCGATGCCTGCCATCATCTCCTGACAGGCTTCTAGCTCTTCCTTAACCGTTGGGGTCTTTTCCCAGCCAATTCGAGGATGTCGGCTTGCTTGTGAGCCGTCAAACATATCTCCATTAGCTACCACTACTTTAGGTTTAAATTCTTTAATGATTAATAAGAGGGCTTTATATGCAGTAGAAACTTCATCAGGCCAGAAGTGAGCGTCTGAAAAGACTACTACCCGACCTTTTTCCATTTCAATGCCACGTCTTGCATGACCTGGTGTTTGTTGAAGTTTCTTAAGACTATTTATCCTAGCATCATTATGTGTAGGTAATTCTATCTTGCGTCTTATTTCTACTGTTCGTCGTCGGTTATATACAGCCCTGACATTTAATTGATGTTTTTCAGCAAACTTTTGGGGGCTACCAAGCTTCATCCATTCTGCAATAAACTGATCATCAGTTAAATAATATCCAGACATAGTTTCCTCTCTTATGGTTATAGGGGTTTTACCATAAGTAATTTAAGAATGCATTACATTTATATGATTTATAAGGGAATATCCCTATTTTTTCAGTTGTTTTCTCATGCTTTCAACTTGTTCTGCCATATCAGACATTAGTATTCTCAAGCGATTCATTTCTGCCCGCTTCTCGTCTGCTGGAATATTTGGATTATTTTCAATTAATCTAGATTGTTTACGTAACTCAGAGAATTGTTTAGAGGTTTTATCGTATACCTTAGCAAGGGCAATATCATTACCACGCTCTTCATAGATCTTTTGAACTTTCTCAGAATCACCTAGCTCAGCATAATGGCGCATATCAGCCAAGGCAGATTGCAAGTTAACATTATTCTGATAGAACTGGGTCATATATTTAGACTGAGTTTGTGGCTCGGTTTTAATAAAGCCCATCGCTACAGTATCAATTATTGGAGGGCGAACCTTTGTACCTTCTTGGAATGGCTCTACTGCTAAGTCTGCTGTAGAAGCTGCTGTAGCACCAAGCCAACCAAAGTAAGCTTTAATAGCATAGTCCATTTGAACCGGAGAGAACCCTTGAGCTTGTGGATTAAATGTTAGGATCTTAGCCGCACCTTCAGATACTCCACCCAAGGCAATTGCTAATCCACTAGTCTTGCTGTTGATACGCTCTTGCTTAGATAAATTCTCCATACCACCAGATTCAATTGGCGCCCCAGTAAAGCTATCTTTATTAGCATAGAGATCAATTAATGGCTTGACCATCTGCGGAGTTGGATTTAATGAGAATGTATCCATCAAGATATGGTTTAAACGATCAGCAAATACTTTGCCTTCTACGTTCTCATCAGCAATCTGTTCGTATGTACGTTCTGCAATGGTGCCTAATGCGCCAATCTCAAATGGCTTAGGAATACGATATGCAGTATCACCAATCTTAAACCACCAGAAATTATCACGATCCCAATCTTCACGGCGCTTGAAGTCTTCATCGTCCTTGTACATGTCATACAAGGCAAGAGAAGCCAGCATTACTGCACTAGATATGGTTGCAAAACGCATAGCCTTTTGTTTATCGCCAATCTTTAATTCTGCCCCAGTTGTTGCATTGGAAATAACTCGATATGTAGGAGCTACGCCATCACGACCAAGCTTATAGAGACCCTGCAAGCGGGCATTAAAGAATGGAACTACAGATCCAATGACCTTAACAGCACGGAACTGACCTTGCATGGAGAAGTCCATAAGGTCACGAGCTGCATAAGAAGCCTCTAGGTGGCTCTTATTGCTATCAATTAACTTCTGATAAAGGGCTAGACGGTTGGCATTCTCAAACTTGTTTCCTTGTTCGTTGTACCAATTTAACAGATCGCCTAACTTACCTTTGATCTTGTCGGTTGTATCTAGAATCTGGTTAGCATTAACACCCTTGTCAACCAAACGTTTAATCAACTTAGCCTGGTTACCTTCATGGGCAGTACCCATTTCAAAGATACCGCCGCCAGCTAATGCCGACATAAACGTAGGATTACCTTTCTTGCTCATAGCTAATCCGTTATATACGTTACTAAACATATTAGGGCCAAGCTCAGAAATTGCAGCAGACTGGATTGAGTCACGAATTAAGTTGCGCACCTTATATGCTGGCGACATAGTGATACCGTAACGCAAAGCATTAGTAAATCCTCTAGCAATGTCTAGGAACTGAGACTTTGGGCCAAGGTATGAGATTGTGGATATAGCGTCAACTAAGTCTGGATCAGATAGCTCATAGTGAACTGGCTTACCATCCTTCATTACTTTAACTGAACCTTTTGGATACTTGCCGTCCATTGGCTTGACTTCTGTAGCGGCGCCCATTTTTACTGCAGCATCAATCGTTTTGACGGCAGCTTGGTTCTTCATTGCGGCAGACAGAATATGAGACCAGTTCATTAGAACGTTCTCCATCAAGTCATTCAGCTTCTTCTCTCCACCCTTAAGTGTTTTGCTGAACTGCTGACCTGTTAGCTTAGCTGCTGCGCTTACAGACTGGACATCGCCCTCTTCCATCATCTTATAAAAAGGAATGTAATAGATATCACTAGCAAACTTGTCATAACCAGCTTGATCAATCAAACCTAAATCTTTAGCAATCTTTAATACAGATTTGTTTAATTCATTCTCTTCACGCAATGCTTGCTCGTAAATTGCTTTGCGTGGTTTGCCGTTTAAGTTACCTTGAGTTAATTGATCACGACCAGCCACCAAGTCCGCAGGTAAAGAGCGCTTATCTGCTGGAAGATTAGCATCACGGCTTAAAGCTTTCCAGCTCTGGTATTGATCTACCTCAGATCCTACTGGCTCAAGAATCTTTAACAATCCTTTGGTGTTGGCTTTGATATCTAATGCGCCATCTCTTACAGAAAGATGACCATGTTCTAACAATCCCTGTAATCCACCATCAATAGACTTGGAAAGACGAGCCATCATATAGGCAGTAGGATCGTACTTTTTAATAGCACGAAACTCATCAAACAATCCGGTTACCATACGCTCAAAGAAGTTTTCTCTTAAGCCATCCATCTTTTGCTTAACGGTAGCTTTCTCTTGAGTAAATGCGTTGCGTAACTTCTCCGCATATGCGGGATCTACACTTTGCATAGGGGCTTTAAACTTCTCACGGGATGGTACTTCTGCACGAGACACTGTAGATGTTGGGGCTGTCGTTGGTTTTAATTTACCAGCAGCAGCTCTTGCAAACACATCATCAGCAGTACGGGCGCCAGTATTCATAATGGCATTACGCAGTGCGCCTAAGAACTGTCTTACCTTATTGGCAATCGCTTTGATGAATGGTTTCTGTTTTTGGTAATCAGCAAAGGCATGAGCAATTGCTTCTTCAATTTGAATCTCTTGAGATTCTTTTCCATAGTTTTCAGCAATGTTGTATTTTTTCAACCATTCTGCCTTAGCCTGCTTCTCTAAGATAGACCACTCTTTATCCGAGAACATACCAAGATCTTTCATGGCATGCAATGCTTCATGGTTCAGGGTGCGAATTGGATCCGAACTGGACATAGAAACACGGATCAAGTTCTGAAAATAGTCTCCGCTAATTTCATCTGATTTGCCTTCTAAAGTACGGATAATCTGTTCTTCAAACTTTAGACCAACATTCTTTAAGCCCATGCGATCTAAAGCTTTTCTAAAGTTCTTAGCCATCTTCTTACCGTCAGCCATAAACTTATCTGAATAAGGGGTGGCAACTTCAGCACGATACGATGGTTGTACTGCTGGAGCTAATTGATCTGCTTGTGCAGTAGTTGGGATCTGCGCAGTTGGAGTTGTAGCTGGAGGAATGCCTTCTGGAATTGGGGCAACTTGTTGCTCAGAAACAACAGGCTCCATATCTAAGTCAGCTAATTCTTGTTGGCGTCTGTCAATCTCAGCTTGCAGTTGTTCTTGTTGGTTGTAGAGGATATCTATCTGAGCAAGAGCGTCTCTGTTTTCTGGAGTTGCAATGGTTTCTTTGTTATACGCAGCCTCAAGCTTACTGAGAAATGCTTTAACTCCACCAGTATCGCCAACACTGTCTAGCTCTTCTTGAGTCATTACCCCATCTTCTACTGCTCTAAGGGCTAAATCATCAACTGCGCTACCGTCTTTAGAAAAGAACTTTCTAGCACCGGCTGCAATTTTAGTTCCCTTGCCACCAGCACGAACCTCAAGAGCGTTTGGTAATGTATCAGCTACCTCAGATTCTTTAATTGGATTCTTCTTAATCCACTCTTCAAAATTAGTAGCTTTCTGTGAAACAGCCTTCTCTGCATTTGTAATCTCTTTAGCAATAGTCTTTAGATCTTCTCCAAGACCACGAGTCTCAAACGCAAAAATATCTTTTTCAGTAGGATCAATTACTACATTTGAACTGTTTGGATTGAATGTTAGGGTTTTCCCTGTGACTGGATCTTTAACATTAACCTTGCCTTTGTCATTCAGGATACCTTCGTAGATCTCTACTTTGGGACCTTTTTGTACAGCAACGGTACGCATGCTAGTAAAGCTGGCTGCCTTAGCTTCTTCTGCAAGTAATTCATCTGGGGACGGTGGGCGAATAACACCACCTTCAAATGGTGCATTAGCAAATGCTGACTGCTGCGCTCTTAATGCATCTACTTTAGCTTGCTGTGTAGCAACCTCTTGTTTTTTCTTATCGTAGAGATTGTTGAGCTTTTGCATTGCAGGAGAATACTTACGAGCCTCTGCCATGCGAGCAGCCATGACTGCTTCTTTGTCACCAAAGGTGGCATATGCTTCAGTGTTCTTTTGGTTGGCGTAATAGTTCTTGAGATAGTCAGCTTCTTGTAGCTTTTCTAAACTATCTGAAATATCTCCAGAAGGAGATACGTACATTGTTTGTGGCTCTTGGGCATCTGCTACAGAAATGTCTACAGGCTGTGGTTCATTAGTCTGTTGTGCCAATGCCTGTGCTGCCGCTAAATCACGACCAGCTTGAGCCTTATTGGATACACGACCAAGAATACCAATTGGGCCAAGCAACGATACGGCAAACGCTGTTTCACCGTACTCTTTAAGTGCGTCATCATTAGTAAGCGCTAATCCAGCCTGCGCTCTTTCAAGCATCTGCTGGGTTACTTCCGTTGGGATCTCTGCCAATACGCCAGTTGCAGTACCTTTAAGGATTGTTGTAAGCAATGCTTCTTCTGCTAGCTTAGCACCACCACCGCCAATTAATTTTCCTACTGATGGGCCTAGTATTTTAGAAACAATATTACCGCCTAAAGGTATCAACGTTCCTGCAACATCTAATGCAGCCATAGGAGCAGCTACACCAGCGGCTACCCCACGATTAATATCTAAGGGTTTACCCTCATCTTGTTGTGCTGCTGCTTGGCGTTGAATGTTACCGCCATACTGTTGAATAAATGAAGGGGCAAATGCGCCACCAATACCACCAACAACTGCACCTACTGGACCTGCTATAGATCCTGCAGCCGCACCAGTTAAACCACCAGCTAGGGTTGCTCCAATATTAGGTGCTTGTTCTGCTAGTGCTGAAGGAATTTGACCGCCAAGCTCTTTAGCTGCAGCCAATAATCCTTGTTGCTTATAGACGTCTTGTAGGCGTTCTAAGCTAGCGCCAGTACCCAACCTACGTTGAATGTCTGCTTGACGCTCCTGAGCCCGCATAGCGGCTTCTTCGCCACCTTTTGTGATGGATTCATAAGCAGTCTGACCAGACGATTTAAGTTGCTCAAACCCACGCTTAACATCGGTAGTTAAACTACCCTTGGGTTCTGCCTTAGCGCCACCAGTTAAGTGCGCAATAATCTCGTCATCAGAATAACCAGATGAACGAGCGGCTGCAGCATCAAAGCCCTTTTGTTGACCTAGATAGTCTGCAACTTCATTTGGAGTATACCCAGAACTTAAAGCGGCATTTACATCAAAAGCCATACTTACTCCAAATTATTTATTGAATGTGCCGATAGGGGGTCTATTTCCTGCAGGCGCAGTTTGTGTTTGTGTTGTTGGTTGTGTATAGCCAGATAATGCAAATAACTGTTTATACACAGGATCATTATATATCGACTGTAGTGCCGCTTGATAGTTAGGATCCTTAGGCATTGGGATTGGGAAGCGATCTTGTAACGCCTTAAGCTTGACTTGTTCGTACTGACGCAAATCATCACGAGCTGCCAATACCTGCCTTTGAGAAATCTCGGACATTCTGACGCCACGATTTGCTTCTTCAATCCTCTCCCTCTGAGATAAAGCAAGATCTTTGTATTCTTTTTCTAAAGCACGATTAGCGGCAGCAGATTCAGCAGCAGAACCAAACTTATACATACCAAGTTGTGCAGCCATAATATCTTTAGCTTGATCTTGTTCTTGTTTTTTCAGGGCGCCATATGTGCTAACACCGCCAGTAAGCGTATCTCCAAGTCCTTGTCCTAAGTATCTTGATCCACTCTTTAACCCAGATCCTGCGGCACCTAATAATGAAAGACCTAACTGCATCTTCTTATTTTGAGCAACTTCTGCAGCTTGCTGTTTGATCATGTCTCTTAGTTCTTTGGCGTACATTTCAGCTTCAGATGGCTCTCTAGGAGCAGCCGGAGTAACGGCATCTTTTTCTGGAGAGTATTTATTGGCTCCAAAACCAATGTCATAGTTCTCAGTAGATGGAACATAAGGAACTATTGCTGTTGGTGGCAAATTTCTATTGTTTTCAGAAATAGTTGCATAACGATTGCGTTCAGCAGGCGTCATTTCTAAAGCAGCAGAAGTATCTTTTTTAGCTGCTGGCAAAGAAGTAATACCACTTACAGCAGGAGATCCAGCTTTATATTTGCCAGTCATAGCCTGACGAATTTCAGACGGAGTAGCCTCTACAGATGGCTTTTCATTTTTGCTATAGTAGTTCGTACCAAAGCTACTAATATAATCCCTAGCTTTTCCTAGTGTATCAAGTGGGCTTCTTATTGCGTCAAACACAGCTCTATCAATTGGTCCCATTTCATACTTGTCATCATCTTCAACTTGGCTTCTATCTGGGCCATTGCCAGCGTAGCTTTTAATTCTTCCGCCGTTAGCAAAATGAGATATATATTTTTGGGTTTCTTTTGGAATCGGCAATGTTTTATCTGAAGCTAACCACTTCTTAACATTACCAGGACCCCAATTGTAAGCCATAGCAGCAATTCGTGGATCTCTAAATTCTCTAAGCATAGCAATACCGTACTCATCGCCAACACGTTTTAATTCTTCTGGGCTACGATCACGAGCTGGAGTTACTCCATAACCAGGATCTTTTTGCGTTTTGCGCATTACTTGCATGATGCCTTCTGCACCTTTTGGAGAAGTAAGGATATTACCCTTGGAATCAAAGTGTCGACCACGGCTTTCCAAGTGTTGTATTTTAGATAAGAATCCTTCAACATCTGTTTCTTGTGCATCTGGTCTAGCAGATGATGCCGTTTTTGCCTGATCAAAAGACTGTGGCATAGCTGATCTTACAGCTTGAAAAGATTGTGGTACGGCTTCTCTTACAGCTTGAACTGCTTGAGTACCTTTGTCAGCTAAACCACGAATACCACCAGCTACGCTAGATGGAAGAGCGTCAAGTAATTGGTCAAAGCGTGAGCTGCTAGATCTTTGTGGAAACAACCGTGCCATCTCACGATCATCTTCTTCATCATCGTCTAAGCTAAGACCACCGCCGCCAGCAAATGCTACGATACCGCCAGCAGCCATACCTTGTGGCATGCCTGAAGGCAATTGAGTTACGCCAGGCTGATTCTCTGGGAGTTGCTGTGATTGTTGCATAGCTTGCAACATACGGGGATCAACTTGTTGGGGCGCCATTTGTTGTGGCGCTGCTTGTGCTAACACATCCTCAGCAACAGTTCCTGTAGGAGCCTGAGCTGGAGCTTGTAATTGTTGACGGCGTTGAATCTCAGCTAAAGCTAAGAACTGAGGCACTACGCTATTAGGATTCTTTGCATAGCCAACAAGAGTACCTTGAGGTACATCTTTTAATTGCTCTGATAATTGTGTAATGTTCATACTTAACCTAATAATTGATGTAGTTTAATGTCTGCCAAACTAGATCCTGAGCTTTTAACAACCCCGCCTTTTGCATACTTTTTAACTGTGCCGCCTTTATTAAATGCTTTATACAATGTATATGCACCTAATCCACCTAGACCAAGATTTAAAGCTTGATTTGCTATGTTAGGAGGAGATGTAAATTGACTGTTTGTTTGTGATGCACTTTGGAAAGGCAAGTTAGACATCATGGATTGCGCATACTGTTGTTGTTGGTATGGAAACATCTGTTGCTGCATACCAAACTGATTTTGCAATTGAAGTTGCGCTAACCTAGCTTGTGCTTGTTGAGCAGCAATATTACCTAATGTACCCCCAGCTTGAGTAGCTCCAGCGTAACCTTGCTGAGCGCCTTGAACACCTTGCAAACCAACTTGTGATCCTTGCATAGCAGTACCAAGACCTTGCAAACCAACTTGTTGACCTTGCATACCAGTTTGTAAACCTTGCAATCCTAAGCCAGCGCCAAACTGTTGTGCTTGTTGTGCCGCTTGGAATGCTTGTTGTTGACCTGTTGCATCAATACCAGCTAAACGATTTTGTAAACCACGGTTGGCTTCTGCTTGTTGTAGCGTTAAACGGTTACCACCAAATGCTCCAGACCCAGCAGCTTGAGCCGCCATTTGTGGTGCTTGAATTTGATAATCACGAACTGCTTGTTGCTTCTGATAGTCAACTACATTTTTCATGTAAGGAGACATATACTGTTGCATAGCTTCTGGACTAGTAGCTTGCTGTGCATACATATCACCAGCACGGCTAGCTGCAATACCCATTGAAGATCCAAGATCACCATACTTAGTGCCTTGTGCGCCGTATTGGGCGCCTTGTCTTCCGTAATCTAAAGCAATTGGAACAGTGCTTAAGGAGCCTTTTCCACCCGCTTCAGCTAACGCCTGACCAGATGCAAAGCCACCAGGTAACTGTAATCCAGAAGCGCCAACATAGGACTGATTTAATAACTCAGGAGTTTGCTGATTAGCAATAAGGTTCTGGGTAGCATTTAAATAGTTGCTAATGTAAGGTTGCGCCCAAGGCTGAATACTGGGCGTAGATGTTGTTGTAGACTGTGATTCTGGACTTGAGGTATCAATACCTTGTGTTGGAAGTGGCATGGCTTAACCTTTTGGTAAAAATTTATTTGGATCGATTTGTTTGCCCTGCTTTTCATTTCCTGTGCGGGCATGGCGAATTCTATCCATCATCTTGTATAACTGTTTAGCGCCAGCATCAGTAGAGCCATTTCCTAAATGACTTACTACATCGGCTGGAATTACAAATTCTCCATCAGCCAAAGCTGCTGGTTGACTATCTCCAATTTGAGCAGGAATGTTGTCAGACATACCATCTCCTGGGCCTTTCAGTAGGCGCCCACCATCAGAGTATGAACCAAGTGTAGAAATTCCGCCACCATTTCCATACATCATGCCGCCTTCTGCAGCACGTCTAGGATTGTAATTGTAGATTTGCGCATCATACAGTTTGCCGTAGTTTGGCTGGGAAAGCATAGTCGGCTGAATATAAGGTTGATTTGGCATTTGAACGGGCGCAGGAGATGGACTTCTAGTGCTACCACCTTCTTGACCAGATGAACCATTTGCTGCGCTACTAAGGGTTTTAAGAGCCATATTAGCAGCCATCAACTGTTTAGCAGTCATAGGACCAGAGCTTTTTAAACCAATTTGTGCCGCCAATTCTGGAGATATACCAGGAAAACTACTACTAGCAGGGAACGCACCAGAAGAACTGCCTAAGCCAAGCTCCGCTGCTAATTCTGGAGATATGCCAGGAAACCCACTACTGGCAACTTCGGGAGCAATTGAAGTAATTCCAAGAGATGGGCTAGCAATAGGAGCGCCAACAGTTAAAGCAGCAGCTTCGGGTAATGCAAAAGCTGGAGCAGCAAAAGTACTTCCTGTTATTTCAGCAAGAGGTATAGCAGAACTACTTAAAGCGGCCTCACCAGCAAGTTCAGCAGCAAGTGCAGGACCAGCTATGGCAGCGGCAGCGGCAAGAAAAGGTGCGTATGGACCAATCTTATTGGCAAACCCTTGAATACCACCAACGTCTGGTTTAGGCGTATATTTACCATAAGCGCCTTTTAATTCCGTAGCAATTTGGTTTGGGTCGTATTCAGAAGCGGCTATTGAATTGCCTTCTTCGTCTACTTGTGGCTGGGCATTTTCAGCATAAAATTTAGCAGCACTTGGATCATCAACTAATTGATCTACAATAAACGCATAAGCATCTGGGTCTCTATTAAGTGCATCAACGTTAGCTCGTAGCTCTTCAGTTGAGGGATCACGACCTAAGGTCGCTTTATATGCTCTAGTTAGATCTGATGCAAAGTTGTTAGGATCGTTATCAAATGGAGACCCCCCTTGAGCAAAACTAGCAATACCACCCTGAGCAAAACGAGATACAGCCTGACCAGTTAAAGGGTTAGTCTCTGGATCATAATCAGAAATAGCGGCTTGGGCGCCCAATGGCAGTTGACTTGGCGTAGAGTACTGGCTACGGTCAAGCTGACTCATAGGGTACATACCCTTGTTCATAAAGTCGTACTGCCCTAAATCGCCGATGCCGTTAGAAGCCATATTAATCCCTAATAATCTGTGTGAATTTTAACATTTAAACCTTGACTTTCAAAACATTAGAGCTGGCTGTGTCAAGATATACATCGCCCACCCGTAAGTAAGCCAAATCAGCTTGTGTAGGAATACTAAGCACTCTAGCCCCAGTAACCACATTTGCCTGACTAAAGTTCAAGGCAGCAATAATTCTGGGGTTACCATTGACCACATTTCGCTGGGTAGACATAGCCGAAGGACCGGGGTTGTCTAACTGATTGAAATATAACCTTAAAACAGCATTAAGCTGTTCTTGGTACTGCTGGCTATATTCTGTTGGCGCAGCAGGTAAGTTAGGGTTTTTAGTAGTTCCAGTACTCATCTTCTACCGTCCGGTCTAATATCAATACGTGGGGTACCCATCTGCCAAGATACGCCTAGTCCATCAGAGTAGATTCTCATAGCCATTTGACGACCACGAAGGCGGGTATAGACTTGCCCTGTAAACTCTTGAATTGTATATACGGGAACTGTACTAAAGTTATCCGTACTTTGAACTGGGTTTAAATCTGCATTTCCATAGTTTGTACCACTGTTCTGACGTGGGCGCAATTGCATCGTTACCGTAGGCTGGTTTACATTTGAGCCGTTAAAGTTAATATCGGGCAACATCCGCCATACGTAACCGAAGTTATGCCCATCCCCAATGTCAAAGTCAGAAGACTGAACATAGGAAACAATAGGTACTGTAGTGGCTGTGGAAGCATCATCATTACCAACCTCGTGGTAAATAATAGTTCCTGTTGGGTTTGCAAGCTCATCAACGCCATTAATGAATGCGCCCATAGGGTTCTGTCTAATACCAGAATCTAGCCAAGATGTACGGTTTAATGCGCCGTAATACCATACACGGTCTAAGTAGTTATAGACTACATACTTATCTACGACTGTGCTGTTTACAGAACAGTAGAACCACCAGATTTCATTAAATCCTTCATTGGTTCCACAAGAAACTTGCCATGATTGGTCTTTATTAATATCGGCAAAAACAAATTGGCGCAGCGCACAAGGCAGCGTTTCTACACGACCAGAATACATATAGAACTTATCAGTACCCATCCAGTAAGTAACGCCATTAATTGTAATGATAGCGTTTGGACCCATAATTGAGATGTTATCCATCAATACGGTAAAGCCCCAAACATAGGGAGGCCCAAGATACTGCATGGAGTATATGGTTGAGTCTGTCAATACTAAGATTTCTTGGCGGGTGTTAATAGACGTTACGATGTAAGAGCCGTGCGATAAGCGGAATTCACCAGCCTGATTGGTAATATCTGGTACCCATTGGTAGGGGTTTTCTTGGTCAGACCAGCGTACCAACATAGGATCAAACGGTGTTAATGGATCTGCGGGGTTATATGAATTAGCGCCCATAGCAATAACAAAGCGTTGAATATCAGAAGATACTACTTCATTGGTAGCATTTGGAACCCACTGCCCACTAGTAGCTACGGCTACGTTAGCTAAAGCAGCCAAAGGTTTACCTCTAACCTGTATACCTAAAGCAGCATCCCAATAATAGATTTGTCCGCCACGAGGAGCAAAAATTAAATCCTCGCCATAGTTATCGGCAGACCATAAGCGAAGTTGTGATCCTACTGTTTGCGGTGCAGCATTACCCCATCCGTAAAAACCCCAAGGAGCAGCGCCCCAACCGTTACCAAATGTATATACAGCAAGACCAACAGGAACTAAATAGTCCACAGTAATGTTACTGCCTCCACCAGCGTCTACTTTTGACGTAGTAAAAGTAATATTAGTTAAATTATTATCTGGAGTACTGATAGCGGGGGCATACCAATAGCTCGTTCCATATTCAAACACTTGATGTTCTTGGTTAATAACGTTTGCAGCTAAACCGCCAACTGATGTAGAGTTTGACAGTATTACAAAGTCTCTAGTGTTAGAGATGTTATTGGCATCAAAGAATTGAAAGTATCCGCTTGCTATATTAGCGCCTGCAGTATGCGTAGCGGCAGTTGTGTTATTAAACCCACGAATACAATTAACAGCTACGTTTGCCGTAATATTGTTGTAGTAAATTTGCTCACTATCAATCTTCATTACACCTGCTTGTGGTGCAAAATAAGCAGCGTTTGTTAACGAAATAGTGGTTGTATTGATTGTGACGTTAGATACTAAGGTTGTAAACCCAGTAGAGATTGTATTGTTATAGGTTGCTCTACCGATAATAGGCGTGATGTCGTAATAAAACCCACCAGACTCAACATAATATTTAAGGTTTGTGCCAATACCAAGGTAGTTAAATCCAGCCAAAGTAGCCCAATTCCAAATAGAACGAGCAACACCTAAGAATCTATTAGCACTTAGACGAATCCAACCACCTAACTTTTCTGGAAAGCCAGAACGAAAACGAATCTTATCCCCATCAAAGTAACCGCCTTCGTTAGAATAATCGGTGCCTTCTCGGTTTAGACCAGGTCGTAGTTGTATTTTTTGTAATGGCATCGGGTTTACCCTAGTACAGATAGTGCTTTAGCAATCTTGGCTTTACGGTCTTCTAACCCGATTAAGCCACCGTTAATGCGTTTTGTCATTGTCTCAAAATCTCCAGCATCTGCCAAGGCATTTAAGCTTTTCTTATTCCAAAACCAGCCTGCACTTAGAGCCGCATATTCAGGAGTATTAAGCAGACCAGGACTACTGAGAAGATCCACACCAAGACCAGATCCACAGTTTCCATAGTTTTCCTTGCCCGTCAACTGAATTAACCCACGACCGTGGTATTTCCAACCATCGCCTGTTTCTTCTACACCATTACCCATACGCCCACCATACACTTTATTGGCAATCATTTCTGGGTGGTAGGCATACTTCATAGCGGTAGCCGAGTCAGGAAATCTAGTAGGCCATGTACGCATTAGGGCCTGTGAGCTGTAGTTTAAGTTTTCTTCAAGAGTTTTGAAATTATTAGATTCATGAGCGCACTGACCAATAAACGCTGCTTGACGCTCTGGTGTGTTGATGTCGTATTTAGCAAAAGTATTCTCCAAAGGATTTAACCACTTGGAATCAATATCTAGAGCCTGTAACTTTTCATTACTTAGCATTAAAAATGCCTATCTGTTCATTTAGCCAAGCCTGAAGAGAAACAAGCTGTTGTGTAGTTATTGCACATTTTTCAATAAATTTAGGGTCGGTGGGGGTGCCATCAGTGCTGCTGGCGGTGTTGGAAATTGTGCCTGTTTGACCGCTACTGGAGAGGCGCATCCCACCATAAGTAGACTTAATAAGAGCAAGCTTGTTTTGATAATCATTTTTTACCTTTTCATTAACTTGAGTGGCTTCCTTAGCCTTGTATAAATTAATCATTTCCTGTTCTTTAGCAGCGGTTTCGGCTTTAGATACATAGGCATCATACTTAACGGACTGGTATTTGCCGTAGCCTATACCACTTATGGCCGCCAAAGATAGGGCTGCATAAATATAAAACTGAATTGGTATTGTTAAACCGAACATTATTTTTTGTCCAATGGCATAGTTGTATAAAACCGCAAGATTGCGCAGATGATGCCAATAGTCATAAATATTGGGCCGTAGTATTGAGGCTGTATGTTATCCCTGAGATATGGGAAGTACATTTCTACAGCACCAAATATCACCATTGCAAAAGAGAACCACAGGGTCTTTGAGCGCATAACACTCATAGTCTTGCGTCTCATATTACGCTGTATAAGTACCAGAAACGGTGTATCTCAGGATAGTATTTGCGCCAGAGATAGTAACTGTTGGAGCGCCTGTAGTAACATTACTATAGCTTGCAGTAGGAATAGAAACTACGATTGTTCCTGAACCACCTGTGCCAGTACCAATACCGTTAAAGAAACCACCACCGCCACCGCCAGTATTTGTGCCACCATTAGAACCACCTGCGCCTCCACCGCCACTACCTCCACTAATAGGGCTACCACCTCCACCGCCGCCTCCACCGCCGGAATAAACAACAGTTGTGCCAGTTAATGTACTGGAATAACCATTACCGCCCGGACCTGCTAAGGAATCGCTAAAAACAGTTCCTCCAACTGCACTACCACCACCGCCACCGCCGCCAGTAAATGTTCCCCCAGTGCCACCAGCAAATCCTTGACCTGATATTCCAGCGCCACCGCCTCCAATGCGTGTAGGATCACCAGCACCAGAAGCACCACCACCTCCTGAACCACCACTTGCACCACTAGCTTGAAACGCACCACCAGCGCCACCGCCAGTTGCTATAGCAACACCTGTAATAGATGAGTTTGTTCCCTGTCCATTAATACCGCCACCACCGCCAACAACCATTGTATAAGTAGCTCCGGGTGTTACTGATAATGAACTTGCAATGAAGCCTCCACCACCGCCACCTCCTGAACCAGAACCACCACCTCCACCGCCAGATACAATTAAGAAGTTAATGGTATATACACCTTGTGGATAAGTTTGGAATCTAACCCATGTACCGCCTGTATAACCTTCATAAATAGATAGCTCACTGTTGTAACGGAAAATACCAACAACGCCATTTGCGGCACGGGATGCTGTATTTCCAGTTGGTAAAAAGATTTGCCCAGTACTGGTATTAGCGTAAATATTAGCGCCAAAAGTAGCCTGATTTAAAACAACTAAGTTTTGACCAATAGAAGCATTACCTGTAACCGTTAAGTCGCCGTCAATGTAGTTAAACTGTGTAGCACTGAAGAAGTTTGCGCCGTCACAAAAAATTACTTCACTTGCAGCATTGGCAATAGCAATACCGTTTCCGCCAGCCGTTTTAACGGTTACTGTAGCGTTTGAGAAGTTACGAACAATATAGGTCTTTTCTACTGCAGGAGCAATAACGTTGCAGGGGGCGCCTAACAAACCACCAAATACCAATACAGCATTACGAGCCTGGTCTGGAAGTCCATTATAGTCTGTTAAGGTGTAATCCCCGCCAACTAAAGTGATTGGTTCAACGCCAGCAATAGCCTGTTCAAGCAGGGTTCCTAGGTTGTTATTGGTGGTTGTACCCCATGTACCGGCTTGTTCGCCGTTACCGATAAGCTCTAATCCTAGCGAGGTTGAATAGGTGGATGGCATGTTTTATCCTTGATAATCGTTTACGTTAATCCAGCTTGTATTTGCAGTATTGTTAATAGTAGTCCAAGTTCCGGCATTAGCCGTTACAATATTAGCCCAATTTGGGGTTTGTCCGTCGTTGATTGTAATCCAACCACGGGTGAAAAGCGACTCATAAATAGTCATTAAATCCTCTACAACCCCTGCAAAATCAGCAGAAGCTGCCTCGGTATCAGTCAGGCTATAGGATTCAACTAAGGCGCCTACCCAGTCATAGCGGGCGGCTTGAGCGTCTGTTAGGGTAATAGTATCGGTAGTATTGCCAAGGGCTGATCTGATGCCTTCATAAACATCTAACAAGGTTACTGTTTCATCGCTGGCTACAAAGAACTGGAATTGACCCGGAGCCTCATCTGTAATATCTACGGAATCTACTACGTCACCAGCAAAGTTAGCGGTAGAGTCGTATAAGTCGGTTAGGGTTACAGTATCTTCTGTGTTTACTGCAAAGCCTTGAGGACCCAATTCTACGGTAGTTAAGGTAACATTTTCGGCTGTAGTTGCTGTAAAGATTACTTGAGTAGACTGGGTTTCTGTAAGATTTGCAGTCTCTTCATCGGTTGCAAAGAACGCTACTTGGGTGCTAATTGTTTCTGTTAAGTCGGTAAATTCTTCTTGAATAGCGTAGGTATCCCATGCGCCTTCAGGAGTATCGGTAAATGTAATAGTCTCGCTGGACTGGGCAGATGTATTCCAAGCGCCATTTGCGGCATCCAACAAAGAAATAGTATCGCTACTAAATACAAAGAATTCAAATACTGGACTGTCATCTGTGGATAATGCAAAGGATTCAGCCGTTACTCCAGTAAAATTAGCACTAGATGCAAAGACATCCGATAAAGTAAAAGACTCCGCTAGCGCAGCATTAAAGGTATTGCCCGCTAAAGAAGCAAATGGTGACTGGGCAAATGCGCTTATACCAAACATAATTAGGCCGTGTAGGTTCCAGATCCGTTAAACGTTAAAATAGTGTTAGCTCCGCTTGTGGATACAGAGGCTCCAGATTGAACGCCAGAATAACGGGATGTTGGTATAGAAAGAATAATAACACCTGACCCACCCGCTGCGCCATATTTTAAGCTTCCCGGATCGCCACCTGAAGAGCCACCACCGCCACCGCCACCAGTGTTAACCCCACCGCCAGAAGGACCAAAGTTCCATGTTCCACCATATCCACCACCGCCAGAACCTCCTCCTCCGTTACCTGAAGAATAGTATCTAGATCCACCACCACCGCCGGCTCTAGTTATAGAAGAACCTGTGATTGACGAAGCAAGACCTGATCCACCACCACCGGCAGGGTTTTGCCATGCAGTTGGACTTCCGCCAGCTCCACCAGCGCCACCACCGCCTGCATTTGGATACCCACCTATTCCGCCATCATATCCTACGCAATTGGTACAGCCTCCTCCATTGCTGCCTTGTCCTGATGTGGCTGCTCCACCAGCAGAGGATGCAAAACCAGCACCACCACCTGAGCCACCGCTATTACCACCACCGCCTACACCTCCGCCACCGCCACCAACAGCCGTAATCGTGGTTAAACCAGTTCCAGAAATAGTTGAATTGCCGCCATTATTTCCGTTAGCACCGATACCTCCGCCACCGCCACCACCACCAACTGTTGCGGTATATACAATGCCGGGAGTAACCGTAGCTGTAGAAGTAAGATACCCACCACCGCCGCCTCCAGCTCCGCCAGCGTTAAAGTTGCCAGCAGGGGATCCACCGCCACCACCACCAGCTACAGCTAGATAGGTAATTGTGTATTCATTTACAACTGGACCCAGCGAGTTAGATGTGACGGCATTAGCAGTTCCAGCAGCATTAGTAGCAGTAACGTTACATGTAAGGTTTGCGCCAGCCTGCGTAACCGTTAATACAAATGTGTTGGATGTTGCGTTTGTAATGTTGGTTGCATTAGCCCTCCATTGGTATCCGTAGCTAGTTGGAGAGTTTGACCATGTACCAGTTGTAGACGATAATGTTGCGCCCACAACAGCGCTACCCGAAATAACAGGAGCAACAGAATTGACTGGCAAAGAAACGGTAGTTGGAGCAACCCATGCGCCAGCAAAATAAAATTCAACCTGTGCAAGTGCGTTGTTATATCGCATTGATCCTAAAGATGTAGACACTCTTTGGGCAGTATTTCCTGTTGGCAAAATAATTGCGCCAGTAGAGTTAAATGTAACATTTTGAGCGTTACTAATTGTGACTGCCGTTGTATTAGCAGTCTGTAATTCAAGAGACGCAGTAGTATCTACAGTTTCAACTAGTCCACTAGCGTTGGCGTTAAATATAATGCTCATGCTGTGTATGATCCGCTTGCTGTAAATTTTAGTACAGTATTGGCGCCATTGGTTGTTACTGTTGGGCTTCCTGTAGTGGTACCTGTGTAGTTTGTAGTAGGTATGGAAATAATAACCACCCCAGAACCACCAGCTCCACCAGCACCAGTGTATGAACCACCACCACCGCCACCGCCAGTATTAGCAGTACCAGAAATAGCCGCTGGAGTATTTACGGTTCCGCCAGAAGTATTTCCGCCACCAGCGCCACCACCACCATTACCTCCGGGTCCTACAGTACCATTGTTATAAATACCACCACCACCGCCACCTGCATAAAAAACTGATGATCCAGTAATACTAGACGCTAAACCAACACCACCAAATGCGCCAACTGTTCCATTTGTTTTTCCATTTCCTCCGACACCACCAGCACCACCACCGCCGCCATGAGAATAATTTGGAGTACCAGTGTCAGTAGAACCACCAGTTCCGCCACCAAAGCCTTGGCTTGCTTTTGCAGCGCCACCAACAGCGCCAGCTTGATTGTTGGAGTTTCCACCTCCGCCGCCAGATCCTCCATCATTGCCTACATTGCCACGATATGCTGTAGTTGATGATGCTCCAAAACGAGTACCCCCACCACCACCGCCATATGATGTAAATTGAAATACTGACGACGGATTTCCGTTAAGTCCGTTAATTCCAATATCGGACGTTACCGCTCCAGCGCCTCCAGCGCCTACAGTTACTGGATAAACAATGCCTTTGTAGATGGTTGTATTACCAGTTAGGAACCCTCCAGCACCGCCGCCACC